>Ga0209317_1000233_pt1 | contig 75668 bp, 62 predicted proteins | sample RifGroB2_FD_183994 | JGI IMG/M metagenome (GOLD analysis project Ga0209317, IMG submission 183994) | Soil microbial communities from Rifle, Colorado, USA - Groundwater B2 (SPAdes) (version 2) | ecosystem: Environmental > Terrestrial > Soil > Unclassified | place: Rifle, Colorado | collected...
AGAAGAAAAGAAAAATGAAGAAGAAGATAAAGATTATAAACTCTTTTAGAGTTAAAAGTTTTTAAAAGCCACCACCTTTGGTGGTGGTTGTTTACTAAACCTGTCACGTTAAAATACCTATTATTTGGTATTGCCGCTTATTTAGAATGATTCTAATTTTGTTGCGATAACTTTAACGATAATATAAAAAGCAAAATGAAAAAAATACTATTATTCGCACTTGGCAATTTTATACTTGTAAGCATGATAGATGCCCAGATTAATGAGAAGGAAGCCCAAACGCCTGAATCTATAAGTGAAAGTATTTTCATTCCTGAGAATCAGGATAAATTAAATTTTGGTGGTTATGGACAAATTGATTACAACCAGCCAATTGATAATGATTTTCGAAACAATGGAATACTTGATGTTCACCGCATTGTCCTTTTTGCAGGATATCAATTTAATGAAAAGACAAAGTTTATTACTGAAATTGAGTTTGAGCATGTTTCTGAAGTGTATATTGAGCAAGCCTATTTGAATTATGAAGTATTAAACAACCTGTCGATAAAAGGCGGGTTGATTCTAATTCCAATGGGAATAATTAACGAGTATCATGAACCCCCGTCGTACAATGGTGTTGAGCGCCCAAATACTGATAATGTAATTGTTCCTACCACCTGGAGAGAAATAGGATTAGGATTCGACGGAAGAATTAGTAATGCTTCATTAAGATATCAATTATACATTGTAAACGGATTTAACGGTTACGATGGAACCGCAAGGTTTAACGGTTCAAACGGATTACGAAGCGGACGACAAAAAGGTGCGGAATCTTACATAAGCTCCCCCAACATTTCTGCAAAAGCTGACTATTCGGGAATAAGCGGGTTAAAGCTTGGTTTGTCAGGATATTTTGGAGAATCACAATCGGAATTATACGATGGATTAGATAAAAACGACAAACTAGCACAATCTGCTGCAGATTCATCAGTAATAAGAATACGTATGGTTGGACTTGATTACAGGTATTCAATTTACGGGTTTCAAACTCGCGGGCAGGTTGTTTATAGCAAATTTACAAATGTTGATGAGTACAATTCATTTACCGGCAGTGATTTAGGTGAATCCATGTTGGGTTATTATGCTGAAGTTGCATACGATATTTTCAATACGAATGAGTCAATAAAAAACGAATTAACCCCATTTTTCCGGTTCGAACAATACAATACGCATCAATCTGTTGTTTCGGGTACGACAAAGAATAACGCTTACAAAAAAACTGAACTGTTTGTTGGTTTTGCATTTAAAATGGACAGGGGGGCTGTATTTAAAGCAGATTACCAATGGTATAAAAATGGTACTGAAAAAACATTTAACTCCATGATTAATATGGGTGTAGGAGTTTGGTTCTAATTAAATAGTTTCGTGACTTTCCATCGTCAGAAAGACATGGAAACGTCACGAAAAAAATTAACGAATAATTAAAAGATAAACCATGAAATATCCATGCAAAGAATTGCGCAAAACGAAAATGAATAGAATACAAACAATCTAAACATCACAAAAAATTTATACACATGAAAAAAATATTTCTTGCAGTACTCATTATCAACTTATCGCTTGGTTTAAGTGCGCAGAATTCTGATGCACGCGAGAAATTTGAAAAGGAGCTTGCAAATTACTTTTATCAAAAGAAGGTAGAAAAAACAGAATTGATAAATGATCGATCGTCTGATAAAATTTACAAGCTGAATATTGACGAAAAATTTTACGGGTATTCAGTTCTTTCGTCAGCAAAAGGCAGGTACGATTTATTTGATTTTATAGTTGTTTATAACACGAACAAAGAGGTAGAGTATATTAAAGTTTTAATTTACAAATCACAATACGGACAAGAAATTACCAATAAAAACTGGCTTAAACAGTTTTATAAAAAAACAATTTTTTTTGTATATGGAAAGGATATTCAAGCTATTTCGGGGGCTACTTTTTCTGCGGAATCAATTACAAATAAGATCAATAAATTAAACGAAATTCTTACAGATATAATTCAAAACTAAAGTTCAGTTTTTATAAGGGTTACGAGATTGTTAACAGTAAGATTTTTACCATTAACTTTGTATTTAGCCTGGCTGTAAAACTCATTTCTTTTTTCGAGTAAATTTTTAGCATATTCGGTTAAATCTGCTTTAGTTTTGCCCCACACAAGCGGGCGATCAATCTTTGAGTGCATCAACCTGTTTACAAGCGTCGGAATATCAACTTCAAGATATACAGTTATGCCACGGGAATTCATGAGTTGCATGTTATTAAAAAAACAAGGTGTACCACCACCTGTAGAAATTACGGCATTTTCATTTTCGTTTATTACTTTTTCAAGTATTTCCTTTTCTATTTTACGAAAAGCATCTTCACCGTACTTGTACATATACAAGCGGATGGTTGTTGCCTGGTTATTTTCAAATACTTTATCAAGGTCGATAAATGGCAAATTTAAATTATTGGCTAATTTCTTTCCAATAGTAGATTTGCCGCTGGCCATGAACCCTAGTATAAAGATTCTCATATAACGTGTTATTAATGAGTTCTAAAAAACATTAATTACTGTCCAAATCAAAAAGACTCATTTGAGAAGTATCTTCTTCGGTATGATCTTTTTCTTCAGCAACTTCTTCTTTTTCGATTTTAATAAGTGGTTCAATTTCAGTAACTACTTTTACTTCGTAATTTGATAACCGCTTGCCTTTAGCTTTATAGCTTTTTATTCCAATAAAATCAGCTACTTCGATAATTTCATTCTCCCTGTTTTTATGTCTTCCCCCAAAGGATACTTCAAGCCTGGGATAATCGACTTCTGTAATTTTTAATAATCTTGATTCTTCATTATCACCAATAAAACTAGTCAGTTTATCAGTAGGTTCAAAAGTAAACCGTTTAAGGTAATAAAACTCTAAATCGGCATCGTAGTAAACAGCCGAGAATATTTTCTCTGGTCTGAATTTTTCAATGATTAACAAATCGTCTTCGAAATGATTCATTAAATCGTAGGTCGATAACCTGAATTTTCCCGATTTAGTAATAACAAGAATTTTTTCGTCGGCATGAAACTCTCCAAGGAATATACCACGACCATCAGCATTTAGTCTAAGAACTTCTTCTTCGAACCAAATTTTCCTGCCACCCAGGGTGGAAATACCTTCTTCTTTGAGAATGATTTTATGAATAGCATATTTCGAAAGTACATTACCCATTGATTGTCGGCCTTTTATAGCTAAATCGCTAAAATTGTATTCAAAAACCGGTTTTTTCAATCGTGGTCGTGGACGCAAATATACTTTAACAACCTCGGCTTCACCGTTTGGGTTAACACTCATGTACAGAACTTTTGAACCCTTAGTTCCTTTTGAAATATCATATTCTTTATCGCGGGTAATGCCTGTAATTGCACAGCGTTTTACCATTATAGCCCCATTCAGCCCATCACGATATACAATATTGTAAATTGTACGATTATCATTTCGTTTGAATACAGCAGCATGAATAATATCTTTCCCGACAAAGTTTTTTTCAGCAACTTTTGTAATAATGTATTTTCCATCGCTCAGGAATACAATAACTTCATCAATATCGGAGCAATCGCAGATGTATTCATCTTTTTTAAGTCCATAACCTATAAAACCTTCTTCGCGGTTCACGTACAATTTTTCGTTTGCAACAACAACCTCGGTTGCAGCAATAGTTTCAAGGTTACGGATTTCGGTTTTACGCTCACGCCCATCGCCATGTTTCTTACGTATTTGCTTGAAATAATTTATTGCATATTCAATAATATGATCGAGATGATTTTGTACTTCTTTAATCTGGTCTTCAATTCCACGGATGAACTCATCAGCTTTTTTGACATCGAATTTTGAAATACGCTTGATTTTAATTTCGGTTAGTTTTTCGATATCTTCAATAGTAATATCGCGAAGGAATAGCTTTTTATATGGTTTTAAGCCATTATCAATAGCTGCAATAACTTCTTCCCATGTTTCGCATTCTTCAATATCACGATATATTTTCTTTTCGATAAATATTTTTTCTAATGAAGACATATGCCACGATTCCTGTAATTCAGCTTTTTTAATTTCGAGTTCTTTGGTAAGCAATCTTACAGTATTATCGGTTGAAATTTTAAGCATTTGTTTAACACCAATAAACAAGGGTTTTTTATTTTCAATAACACATGAGTTTGGCGAAACGGGGACTTCACAATCGGTAAAAGCATACAAGGCATCAATGGTTTGGTCGGGAGATATTCCGGGAACAAGGTGAATTAAAATTTCAACATTTTGGGCAGTATTGTCATCGATTTTGCGAACTTTAATTTTCCCTTTTTCAACGGCTTTAAGAATAGAATCTATAAGGCTTTGAGTTGTTTTGCCAAAAGGTACTTCGGTAATTTTTAATGTTTTTTTATCTTCTTTTTCGATTTTAGCCCTGATTTTTACAGAGCCTCCTCGTAAACCATCGTTATAACGGCTAAAATCGGCAATACCACCTGTTGGGAAATCGGGGTATAATTCAAAATCTTTTCCTTTTAAATGTGCTATAGATGCATCAATTAATTCATTGAAATTATGGGGTAAAATTTTCGAAGCCAGGCCAACAGCAATACCTTCAACACCTTGTGCGAGTAAAAGTGGAAATTTTATAGGTAAAGTTACAGGTTCGTCGTTACGGCCATCATAAGATTTTTTCCATTCCGTGGTTTTTGGGTTAAATACAACGTCGGCTGCAAATTTTGAAAGACGGGCTTCAATATAACGGGGAGCAGCGGCACTGTCTCCGGTGAGAATATTACCCCAGTTTCCTTGTGTATCAATAAGTAAATCTTTTTGGCCAAGCTGAACCAGTGCATCGCCAATAGATGCATCTCCATGCGGGTGATACTGCATGGTGTAACCAATAATGTTTGCAACTTTATTGTAACGTCCATCATCCAGACGTTTCATAGCATGTAAAATACGGCGCTGAACGGGTTTTAATCCATCGTTCAGGTGTGGAACGGCACGTTCAAGAATAACATAGGATGCATAATCTAAAAACCAGTCTTTATACATTCCGGAAAGATGTAAGATTTTATGCAACTCTCCATTACTATTTTCAGTGTTCTGATTTAAATCTTCTATGTTTTGTTGTTCCATATTATCCAATTGCTCTGTACTCATCCTCGTCCAAAATAAAAGTAGTAATTTGTATTAATTCACCAGGTTTATCTAACCTTCATCGATAACTTCGATTTTAAGGTTTTCAACGATAAAGTCCTGTCGTTCGGGAGTGTTTTTTCCCATATAAAACTCAAGCAAATCATTTACAGCATCATCGCGTCGTAAACGAACCGGATCAAGGCGAATATCTTTGCCTATGAAATGCGTAAATTCATCGGGTGAAATTTCTCCTAATCCTTTAAACCGTGTAATTTCGGGGTTTGCTCCTAATTTTTTTAATGCATCTTCTTTTTCTGTTTCGCTATAACAATAAAACGTATCTTTCTTGTTACGAACCCGGAAAAGAGGCGTTTGTAAAATATATAAGTGTCCGTTTTTAACCAAATCGGGAAAAAACTGCAAGAAAAAAGTAAGTAGCAATAAGCGGATATGCATGCCATCAACGTCGGCATCGGTGGCAACAATTACTTTATTGTAACGAAGATTTTCAATACCTTCTTCAATGTCCAGAGCAGCTTGTAACAAGTTAAATTCCTCGTTTTCGTAAACTATTTTTTTTGTTAAACCATACGTGTTTAATGGTTTTCCTTTTAAACTAAAAACGGCCTGGGTATTTACATCGCGTGATTTTGTAATAGAACCACTTGCAGAATCACCCTCGGTAATGAAAATCATTGTTTCACTTTTTAATTCATCGCCGGAATTAAAATGAAACCTGCAATCGCGCAATTTTTTATTATGCAGATTTGATTTTTTTGCCCGTTGTTTTGCAATTTTTTTAATATCAGAAATGGCTTTACGTTCTTTCTCCGAATCTTGAATTTTTTGGAGAAGGATTTCAGCAGCTTCCTGATTTCTATGAAGGTAGTTATCCAGTTCTTTTTTAAGGAAATCACGAATAAAGTTTGTTATGGATACTCCGTCGGGAGAAATATTTTTTGAACCCAGTTTTGTTTTTGTTTGTGATTCGAAAATGGGTTCTTCCACTTTTATGCTTATTGCAGCAACAATTGATGTTTTGATATCGGCCGGGTCGAAATCTTTGTGGTAAAATTCTCTGATAGTTTTCACTAACCCTTCGCGGAAAGCAACAAGATGAGTTCCACCCTGAGATGTAAACTGACCGTTTACAAAACTGTAATATTCTTCTCCATAGTGATTCCCGTGAGTAATAGCAACTTCAATATCTTCGCCTTTAATATGGATTATCGGGTACAATCCATCGGAGCTCATGTTTTCTTCAAGTAAGTCGCGAAGACCATTTTCAGAGAAGAATTTTTTACCATTCAGATTAATAACCAAACCGGAATTGAGATAAACATAGTTACGAATCATGCTTTCTACATATTCTTCCACGTAATGGAAGTCGCCAAAAAGAGACTCGTCGGGTTTAAAAGTTACCAGTGTTCCATTTTTTTCAGAAGCAGGCTGAATGTCATCTTCGTGAACAATAACACCATGCGCGAATTCAATTAATTTTTTTTCACCTTCACGGTAAGCTTCAATCTTAAAATGAGATGATAATGCATTAACCGCTTTAATACCAACGCCGTTTAATCCGACAGATTTTTTAAATACTTTAGAATCGTATTTAGCACCGGTATTCATTTTCGAAGCCACATCGAGTACTTTGCCTAATGGTACGCCACGTCCGTAATCACGAACTTTTACTTTCTGCCCGGTAATTTCAATATCTATCGTTTTCCCGTATCCCATCATGTATTCATCGATAGAGTTATCAATTACTTCCTTCATTAACACGTAAATACCATCGTCGTGAGAGGTTCCGTCGCCCAATTTTCCTATATACATTCCGGGACGTTTTCGAATATGTTCCTGCCAGTCGAGGGTACGAATGCTATCTTCTGAATAAATTTCTGCCATTCAATCAAATTTTTGTCAAATATAAATAAAAGTAGTGTTTGTAGTAAAAAAGTTTATCAACAGGCAGATGATAAACTGGTAATAAAAATTTTATTATGAATTTTAAAATATCTAAAAATTAATCAGATGGAAAGTTGTTTTGTTCTTTTTCCAAAATAATTTTCACTTGTTTTGCCAATTCGGCAGTATCAATATCCTTAAACTGAGAATAAGGGATTGGATTCATGACTTTTAAGACCACGTTATGCTTGCCTTTAAAAATCCCGTATTTTGAAAGGAGGTCATCATTAGTTCCTTTAATAAATACTGGCAGGATTGGTGTTCTTGTGTTTTGAGCCAATTTAAATGCTCCTTCTTTAAAATTCCCCAGCTGGCCGTTTTTTGAGCGGGTACCTTCGGGGAAAATAAATAATGTAATTCCTTTTTTCAGAACCTGCTCACCATCAACAATCATTTTTTTAATGCTGGTTTTACTGGTACGGTTTAATTTAATATCACCGCTAAGATACATGGCCCATCCGAAAAAGGGAATTTTAAAAACATCGGCTTTTGAAACCCATCGAAAAGGTTTCCCTAAACGGTACATTACTATGATATCTTCCAAGGCCTGGTGGTTTGCCACAACTACATAAGTATCATTTTTTTTAATTTTTTCTTTACCAATAACAGTTACATTCCAAAGCGGATTTAAGCGGGTATAAAGTGAACCCCAGAACAATGCCAACTTACTTAAAAGGTAAAGACGACTATCGAATAACACAGTTGTAAGCCATGTTAATGTAAAAACCGGAGTAAAAAAAAGTATAGTTAGTAAAATAAACAACCATATAATAAATGAACGAATAATACCAATCATACTCTTTAATCGTATTTCTGTACTTTAAAACGAAGCAAAATTAAAAATAAAAATTATTGAATAAAACTTTAAGTTGAAAATATGATGCTTAATTTAACTACTCTCATAAATCAATGAATTTTATTTTTTTTAATAAAAAATAAAGTCGCATGGTATATTTTTTGATTAATTCTAATTTACTTATTAATTTCACAGTCTGTTTTTGTAAATAAAAACAGCTCTAAAATTTAAAAATTATGATTCTAAAAAGGTTGATTTTGGCGGGATTTTTCTTAATTGTTAGTTTATCATTATTTGCACAGGAACAAACTCAGAAACTAGATACAATATTATTATTAAGTAGAAAAAAGCTTGTAGTACATATAAAAAATGTATCGTCGGCAACAGTACGTTATTTTGATCCCAAAACACAAGAGTCGATAACAATTGAAAGAAAACAAATTCAACAAATTGTATTCAGTAATGGACGCAAAGAAGTATTTAACAAACCTGTTTTTAGCATGGTTGATGAGGGTGATTGGAAAACAGTAATAGTAACAGACAGGAAAAGCGATGTTGAAGGATTATATGAACTGGGAACAGCCACGGGAATGTCACCTGCCGGTAGCAGGAATGCGAAAGCGGCTAAAAACAATGCCGTTATCAGAATACAAAAACGTGCAGCCCAAATGGGTGGTGCAATTGTACTTGTAACGAAGGAAGAACCTATTGGAGGATTTGGTGAATCTCCTTCATATTACATCGAAGGTATTGTTTACGGGTTCGAACCGCCTAAAGAAGAAGATAAACCCAAAGAAGAAGACAACTCCAAAAATGATAAGAAATCAAAAGAAAAGGATTGATACAGTTTATTAAACACTGTCTTTAGTTGAATAAGACAAGATTTTTTCAGATAATTTTTGAATCATATCCATTGCTTTCAGATCGTTTTCAGCATCTCCAACATTGTAAGATTCGGATGACACAACTCCAACAAATTCTACATCTAATGCCTGAAAAGAGCGTTTAAACATTTCAATGGTAAGATCACAATCTCCGGCACCTGATCCTGCAGGTAGAATTAAGGCAGCCTTTTTACCATTTAATTTTTTATTTACAAAATATGGCCTGAACCGGTCTAAAAGCAATTTAGTTTGAGCAGTCGGCCCAAACCAGTAAATAGGTGAAGCAAAAATAATTGTATCTGAAGCATCGATTTTTTCGTATAGTTCAATCATCCCGTCATTCAAAACACATTTCATTTCACCATTTTTGCAAGCCCTGCAGTCGATACATGGTTCGATATTAAAGCCATAAAGAAAAGCGGTTTCAATTTCTACTTTGCCTTTGAGTTTATTCGCCAAACTGGTTGTAAGGAATGCCGAGTTTCCCTTTTTTCTTGGACTACCGATTAAAATCAATGCTTTATTCATATCAAATTGTATTTTATTTAATATAAATTATTTGTTTCATGTCAACTTGTTCTCCATTAAGCAAGAATTTATAAAAATATATTCCATTTTCAATATTATTTCCTGAAGAATTAGTAGCATCCCATTTAATAACGTGCCTTCCTGAACTCTCCCTTTGATTTACAAGTACCTTAATCAACTGCCCTGCCATATTATGAACAGATATATATACATTAGCTGCTTGTTTAGTCTCATACTCCATATATACTTTATTACAAAAAGGATTAGGATAAATATTTAAGCCCGAAGTGTTTTCTAAAATATTGATACTGGTAGTATTGGTATAAGTAGATTGTAAATTCCCAATAATAGAGAATAATAAATTATGCCCGTTAAAGTTCGAACCAGCCAGTTGTACATTAGCCACTCCTGTTGACAGTGGAGTAAATTTCAGTTTTAATAATGTATCATTTTTAATTAAATTAGCAGTTCCTGAATAATTTAATTCAATGGCACCTGTTGCTGACAAGTCACTAATCGATCCCGATTCTGAAATTGTACTTTCCTTATCGTACCCGTTGTATTGAAATACATTATTATTGTACTGAACCTTTAATGAATATGTATTAATCTCTTTAGCTGACTGTAACATTGATATTTTTACAGGATAACTTATTTCAGAATTATTATCAACGGTTGAATCATCAGTAATAATAATAAAACCATCGTCTGCTGCCAGGATATCTGCCAATGATCTGGGTTGAATAGAAGTTACACCATAAGTATATGCAACCACACCTTTAATACTTTTAAAATTATAATCATTAATCAGGACAAAATCATCATTCATTAAACTATAAATACCCGGCCTTATTTCACAACTGCCTGTTCCATCATTAACAGCAAAGTTCCCATTTTGATCAAAAACAGTACTTACTGCACAATTATTTACTTCTACCAATACTCCTTCAAATTCCTCGTTTTCAATATCATTTGTTGAGATTGAAACAGCATCGGGTAAATCATTGCCTGAGCTTATTACCTGGAATGATGTTAGGTTTAGTAACTCTGTAGAACCATTGTATTCCGAAACAGTACCTGTTATTAAAACACTATCTCCAATCACGGGAGAATAATTATTATCGTACACCAATATTCCATTCCAGGCACCTCCTTGTGATGATGAAATAAAAAATCTGCCATATAAATATCCTGTAGCCGTAACAATACCTCCTGTAGTAACTGTTTGTCCATTCAACATTGAAGGATAGGTTCCATCGCCTGCTTCAGTTGTATGCTGAATATCATAAACAGAGGTAATATCACTGGATGAAATTTTTTCAATAGTTGTGGTTATTTGCCCATTTGCAGGAATAGATACTTCTACATAACATGTAACCGTAGAAGTATTCTCCACAAATTGCATCAACCTTCCATTGGTCACGTTATAGCCAAATTCACTGGGTGGCATAACAAATTTAACTAAGCCGTGATCGAAATTTAAGCTATAATTATTTTGAACAGTTGCTGATACCAGATTCAAGGAACCATCGTTAACCATGTTGTAATTCAATGTTAACATATCGCCACTGGAATGAGTGTGTACAGAACTTTCAGCATTTAAATTATCACCATTTACCCGAATTACTCTAAAGGTTCTGTTCCCATCGCATACACTTGCCGTTGAAATGTTATATGGATGAGTTCCATTATTATAGTCTGAATGAGTATGCCCCCATAAAGCCATATCAACATCTAAGGTTGAAAAATCTAATTCATGTTTAAAGTCGTAATGATAAAATAATACTTTTGTTTTGTCTCCCGCATTTTGAAGATCGTTCTGGAGCCAGGTAATTTGCGAAGGAATAAAACTTGTCGGGCCATAAACATCGTACATATAGCTATCGTAATTATCATAAGCTTCCAGGCCTGTGTAATGTACATTTCCATAATCAAAGCTATAATCATGGGTTAAATATTCAGTTTCTGTTGGAGGTATTTCCCTTTGTCTCCAGCCAAAAAACCGCCACCACTCGCGTCGGGATGTACCCTGAGGAGGAGGTGTAGCATCCCATCCTCCTAAATCATGATTTCCGGGAACAATATAAACCGGCACTTCGAATTTTTCTAATAATTCTACGGCCTTTGTAAAATTTCTGAGACATTCAAAATCTTCCAGCTCTCCTTCATTTATCAAATCACCTGTTAATAAAACAAACTCGGGATTAAGTAAATTAATATCTTTCATTACCTCATATAAATCATCCATTTCCGATTCATCTGTTTCATACCCGGCATCTCCGTAAAATGTATGTCCAAGAAGGTGCAAATCGGTAATATGTATAAAATAATAATCGTCTTTAAAAGTATCAATTATTTTTACAGCATTAGTTACATCATCAAGAATACCGCCATCGGCTGTTACCCTAAGGTCGTACAGTTCGTAAAAATCAACAGTTGGAATGTTTGTAGTCAAAGTCCATCGGCCTAAATCAGAATCATAATTTGATTGACTAATTTCTAAATCAACAGTATGATCTTCATAAACTAACTGAGCATCCCAACCAGTAGTTGATTCCGGGGCAAAACAAACAATGCTTAAATCTTGTCCGGGAATAACTATGGATGGAATATTAAGTAATGGCCGTTGTACAATGGTTAATGTATCGCCTATTGGAATATTGCATTCTGCAACACCATTCAGCAATTCTCCTGATGAATAGTACATCACATCGGTACCATTTATTGTAGATATACTGAACTGTACATTTGCATTCCCAACAGACACCGTTGTAAAATTAAGATTGATCAATGTTTCTATCTCATTGCATATAATATTGCCTGTAAAATTCAGTTCAATATTTCCTTCTATTGATTCATCGGTTATTGTTCCCGGCTCAGAAATTGTCCCGCTTTTTGAAAATCCGGTATATTGAATAATTGCAGGATCATATTGCATTACCAGAGAATAACTGGTTATAATTTCAGATTGATTTAATATGGATAAGTTAACAGGATAAGAGAAACTTCCCTCTGTTTCTACTGTTTTATCACTTGTAGATAAAACAAATGCTCCTGGGTTTGATTGAAAATCATTGATATCCCGAGGCTGAACAGAAATTGATCCATAATTTATACCAATAACTCCAATAATACTTGTAAATGAGTAATTATCCATTAATGGAAATCCATAATCTTTTAAACTAAAAATTCCGGATCGAATTTCATTCGCTCCGGAACCATCATTGATCCAGAAATTTCCATAAGAATCATAAACCGATGTTACAAAACAGTCATTTATTTCAACCAAAACACCTTCGTAAGCTTCACTTGTAATCTCATTTGACAAAATTTGAGCTGCATCAGGCAATGCGTTCCCTGTACTTTTTACAGAAAATGAAGTTAAACTTTTTATTTCAGTATATCCACTATATTCGGTTACTGTTCCTGTAATTATTATACTATCACCAATAGCGGGTGAATAATTATTATCGTAAACAAAAATTCCATTCCAAGCTCCTCCTGCTGTTGATGAAATATAATAGCGGCCTCCTAAATAATTTATTGCAGTAACAATTCCTCCGGTAGTTACTGTTTGATCAGCATAGGGCGATGGATATGTGCCGCTACCAGCATCTGTTGTATATTGAATATCATAAATACTTGTTTGTGCAATTAATAAATAGGGGAATAGTATTAAAAATAAAATTAAAAATTTTTTCATCTTGTTGATTTTTTAGGGATATAAAAATATAAAATAAGTCTCTTAATCTCTGGGTTTTGATTCTAAATAAAATACAATATGGCAGCCTTTAATCAAATCAGAATGCAATAATAAATTATTTTTTAATTGGTTCCCATTAATTACAACTTTGTTAACATAAACATTACCAGGTTTTTGATTTTTTGTTTCAATAACCAGTTGTTTTCCATTTTCGAGATTTATAACAGCCGATTTGACCATAGGGCTCCCGATAGCGTATTGATCGCTACCCGGGCAAACAGGATAAAATCCCAATGCGCTGAAAATATACCATGCTGACATTTGGCCTGCATCGTCGTTTCCACATAATCCATCCGGTGTGTTTGAGTACATGGTTTCCATAATCATGCGTACCCGCTCCTGGGTTTTCCATGGTTGGCCTGTCCAATTGTACAGGTATGGAATATGATGCCCGGGTTCATTCCCGTGTATATAATTTCCAATAATTCCATCCCGTGTAATATCTTCTGTTTCTGCAAAATGTTTGTCATCAATTTGCATTGAAAATAACGAATCGAGATGTTGGGTAAATTTTTCTTTTCCTCCCATCATTTGTATTAATTGCCCGGGTTGATGGGGAACATACAAACTGTAATTCCATGCATTCCCTTCTATAAAACCCTGTCCGTGTGTACTCAGGGTGTTAAAATCAGGTTTCCATGTACCATCCGATAATTTGGGTCTCATAAAACCAGTAGAAGAGTCATAAACATGAATAAAATTTTGTGATCGGGTAATAAATTTATCATAAACTTTCTGATTCCCCAAATGTTTGGCCATTTGTGCAATGCACCAGTCATCGTAAGCATATTCGAGTGTTTTTGATACCGATGATGAATTTTTATCTTCGGGAACATACTCCAATTGCATATAAAAATTAAGTCCGTCGTAATAGTTATTTTCAGCAGTATTCACACATGCCCTGAGCAGGGCTTGTGGATCGGTATTTTTTATATTTCCTTTTATAAATGCATCGACAATTACAGGAACACTGTGATAACCAATCATACACCAGTTTTCGTTGGCGTAATGCGACCAAACAGGAAGCATTTTATGAACGCTCTGATTATAATGTTCCAACATGGAAGTTACCATATCTGAATTTCTTTTGGGTTGAATAATATTGTAAAGCGGATGTAATGCACGGTAGGTATCCCAAAGCGAAAAAATAGTATAATTGGTAAATCCGTTTGCAAAATGATTATTCTGATCTAATCCACGGTAAGCTCCATTTACATCCATATAAACAACCGGACTCAAAAAAGTATGGTACAGTGCCGTGTAAAATGTTTCTTTTTCTTTCAGGGTATTTGTTTCAATAACAATTTTACCAAGCTCGTCATTCCATTGTTCCTGGCTTTCGGATTTAGTTTTATCAAAGTCCCAGTGAGGAATTTCTGCAGCCAGGTTTTTTAGCGCCCCTTCGGTACTTACAGGCGATAATGCAAATTTGATTTTAATTTTTTCTCCTTCGGTGGTTTTAAAATCGAAATATGCACGAATATTTTTACCTGCCATTTCGGGAAAGTTTTGAGATTCGTCGAACTTACGCCAAAAACCTTTGTAAATGTTCTGATCGTATTTTTTATGGCCATATTGGTAAAATGGTTTTGAAAATACCATTGCAAAATATAAGGTTCGTGTTCTTGCCCAGCCATTGGTTTGTCTATAACCGGTAATTAACGTGTCGTTTTCAACTCGTACGAATGTCCAAACATTCTTTTCGTTGTAATTGTATATTCCCGAAATCATATCAAGAATTATATGCGAAGTATCTGATTGAGGGAAAGTATATTGATGAAAACCAGTGCGTGTTGTAGCAGTAAGCTCAGTTGTAATATTATAATCATCCAGGTGAACTTTATAATATGCCGGTTCGGCAATTTCGTTCGTGTGTGAGAATCTTGATCGATAGCCACTTTCGGGGTTTTCTGATGTTCCCGGGTTTAACTGTAACTTTCCAACTGTTGGCATAATTAAGAAATCGCCTAAATCGGAATGCCCGGTTCCGCTAAAATGAGTATGGCTGAATCCAACAATGGTTTTGTCATCGTATTGATATCCTGAACAATACCTGTAAACAGTGCTATTGTATTTTCCATTGAATTCGTACTGAACGGTATCGGTTTCGGGGCTTAATTGTACCATTCCAAACGGAACAGTTGCCCCGGGGAAAGTATGTCCCATGTTTTTTGTTCCAACGAATGGATTGACATATTGAATAAAATTTTGCGGTTTAGTTTGTGCAACTACATGAATAGATAGCACACAGAATAACATTGCAAGATACGTTCTCATAAAATCCTGTTTATAGATATTGACTTCCAAAGATATAAGAAAAGAAAACTTTCCAAAAGTTTAATGTTTTGGAAAGTTAATTTTTTTTATTTGCGAAAATAATTTAAGCAGATGTAGCTACTTCAATCATTTCGTGAGCTCTTTCTTTACCAAGATATTTGTCAATAATATAATGCATCCAATAAATAACGGGAGTCAATACTATAGCGATAGCAATTTTATAGATATATTGAATTAAACCGACAGATATAACCTGAATAAATGTCCAGTTTCCTAAAAGATAAAATGCTATAAAAAGAATTAAAAAACTGTCCACGAGTTGTGATACAACAGTAGATCCTGTGGCTCTGAGCCAAAGCCACTTGTGGTTGGTAAGGATTCTGAGATAATGGAATGTATATGCATCGACTAACTGACCAACGAGAAAAGCAGTTATTGATCCAACAATAATTCCCATACCTTGCCTGAAAATAGAGTTGTAAGCAAAATTAATATTAAACGGATTGCCATCGGGATCAACAGAATTATTTGCTAACCAGAAATCAGCCGGGGGAGATTGTGTTGAGAATACTACAATAATAAATGCATAAGATATAAGTAATGCTGCAATTACACTAATTTTTCGCACACCTTTCCGGCCATAATATTCATTAATAATATCAGAAATAATAAATACAATAGGCCAGATTATAACTCCCACACTCATATCTAGGTTGAGAAGTGAATCGCCAATAAACGGGATATTTAACGGATTAATATTTAATATCTTTTCAAGGGATAGAATTTTTACGCCTATAAACTCTGCCATCAGGGCATTTGTAATGAAAAGAGCTGAAAGAATAATGAAAAGGTTATGATTCTTTGCGGTAACTGATTGTTCCTTACTCATTTACGATTATTTATAAAATTGATTAAATCAAAGATATTAAATAATTAACAGATTACAATACAGAATGTTTGATAAAAATAATTTGAAAAATATATTGTTATTATAGCTATATTGACTGAATCCCTTTATTTGCGTGATAATTACGATATGTAAAATGAATAAAATTTTTGTCAAATTTATTTTTTCTCTCTTTTTATTTCACTTATTACCAATAAGAAATGAGATATTCCAAAAATCACAATTAATCCCCCGGTGAGATATGCTGCTAAATCAAAAATATCTGAAAAAAAGTAAGCAGATATGCAGCCATTAATAATTATTAAAGAGCCTAAAATAATAAAAGTAGGCATTTTATAGGCCCATGCAAATGGAAGGTAATGTGCACCTATTAAAATAGCAAATGCCGGGAAAAACCAGTTAATATTATGCTGACAGGCCATATATACAATTGGAATGCTTAATGGAATGGTAAAACTCAACAGGGGGAAAAGTTTTGCAAGATCGTTATTCTTGCTCATAATATCCGGATATTATGAGCTCTTTCGAAATAATTCTCCTATGGGAAAGTTTATAGCTGTGGCAAAGAAAAAAAATAATATTGCAGTTATAGTTGATACATAATTTGAAACAATCCCGCTTATTATCCATATCGTGCCTACAGTTATTGTGTGTGGCGCAGCTCCCAAATATGTTTGTCTGAATTCTTTATGGTTATTCATGTCGGTTTATTTAAATGTTGCCAAATCTAATAATTTAGTACAAATTAACAATTTTAATTTTTAAAACGAATGGGTTAATTATTGATTTTTTATTCGGGAATACTTGTTTTCTTCATCTTTCCTGTTCGAGTTAACGTAACTTTTTAAATATAGAATCATTGTAGTAAACAGGAATGCATAATTTTAATATTGTGTTTTAGAATGAAATACCTGGTTAAAAAACCGCTGTTGGGTTAATTTTTAAAATAAATAGTAATATATTTATCATTCAAAATTTACATTTACAGGAGGCATATAGCAGGATTAATTTATGAAACCGATTAAAACATTCTTGTTTTTATTTATTGTTTTTACGCTACTTGCCACTTTATCTTATTTTTTCCCACCTGAAGGGATTAAAATCGGGTCTGGTTATTTACGTTTTCCGCAACTTAAATCTATTTATATAATAGAGAATGATAAACTGGCTGATATTTCAGGAATAATTGAAAAATACCAGGTACATCAACAGGATACAACTATTGAAAATGATTTAGTTGATATTGATTCAGATAGTATTTTAATTTTATCCGATTCGTTAACAACTCAATTTCACACGGATTCAATTGATTTTACAGACAGTATAAAAACAGCCAACAGGCCATTATTGCCAGGTTCTGTAAGACAAAAGCTTGAATACCCTGAAAACAATACTCAAATTCTTTATCCTTTTTTTAATAGTTTAAAGAAACTAAAATCGTCGGATGATCTGATTCGCATTTTACATTATGGCGACTCTCAAATAGAAGGCGATAGAATAAGTTCTTATCTTCGTTACGAACTCCAAAAGGAGTTTGGCGGATCAGGCATTGGATTATTTCCTGCTGTAATAATTAAAGGAACAAGCATATCGTTGGAGCAGGAATTAGCGGGCGATTGGGAACGATATACAATGCAAAGTATCAGGAATGGGAATATCTATCATAAACGGCTTGGGGTACTTATGAGTTTTAGCCGGTTTGCACCTGTAGTAAATCAGGGCCAAAACATGTATTCAGGAGAAATTACTCTTCGCAAATCAAATAATACGTATTTAAACACGAGGAAATTTAAACAATGCAAGGTGTTTTACGGGTTTAATCAAAAACCTTTTATTGCCGAGCTAAAATACAGGGATAAAACCCTTGATGCAGAAATAATCCCGGTTTCACAACAATTAAATACTATTTCATGGGAAATTGATAATGCTATTGATGAGATTACAATTAGCTTTAAGGGCGAAGACAGTCCGGATATTTATGCTATTGCTATCGATGATTATAAAGGAATTGCAGTTGATAATATTCCTTTACGGGGAAGCAGTGGCACAGATTTTACAAAAACAGATATTCTTTTTTTACGATCAATGTACCAGAAACTCAATGTTAAACTTGTGCTGATGCAGTTTGGAGTTAATCTTGTGCCTCATGTAATCGACAATTACACCTATTACCAGAAACAGCTCGAAAAGCAACTAGAAACAATCAAAAGCCTTCGTCAGGATATTAGCATTGTTGTAATCGGAGTATCTGATATGTCGCGTAATGAAGGAGGAAACTATGTTTCTTACCCGAATATTGAAAAAATAAGAGATGCACAAAAAACGGCTGCATTTAATGCCGGTTGTGCCTTTTGGGATATGTATGAAGCTATGGGCGGGAAAAATTCTATGCCTGCATGGGTAAAGACAAATCCTCCATTGGCACGCCCTGATTTTACTCATTTTACATGGAAGGGCTCAACAGCAATTGCAAAAATGTTTTACGAAGCTCTTATGGCCGATTATAACGATTATTTAAGAATACAATACGAACAAGTACAATTAAGCAGTAATGAGAATAATTAGTTTATTTTTTATTTTAACAATGATATCTTTCTTAACCACAGCCCAGGGTTTATGCGATACATTGAGTTTTATTAATTGTACAAAAAACGAAATCCAGATACCATGCAGCACCCGGGTTAAAATTAAAAAAGCACTTGAAACCGGTAGTTTACAAATTGTACATATCGGGGATTCTCATTTGCAAGCTGCTTTTTTCACAGAAAAAGTTAAACAGCAATTGTACCAACACTTTCAGGGAGATGGCATGGTTGCATCACCCGGTTTTATTTTCCCGTTTAGTGTGGCACAAACCAATAACCCCTTTTATTATAAAGTGGATTATACAGGAAAGTGGATTAGAACAAGAAACGTGGATGAGGTAATGAGTTCAAAAATTGGTTTATCAGGAATAACAGTATCTACAAAATCACCTTTTGCAGAATTCAAAATTAAAATGCAGAACCGGAAATATAAGATGTTATCAACATACCGTTTCGATAGAGTGATTCTACTGCATAATGCTGATAGTTCAGTTAAAATATTGGCAAATAATGAAAATGGAATTATCAGTAATTTTGGATCAACATGGAAGTTCGACAAACCTGTTGATTCAGTTCAATTTTCAATAGCAAATACGGATACATCAAAAAACTTTGACCTTTATGGATTAATCCTTGAAAAGGAGAATTCAACAGTTCAGTACCATACTATAGGAGTAAATGGATCGATGGCTCAATCGTATCTCAAATGTGTATTGTTCGATGATCAGTTTAAATTATTAAATCCCGATTTGGTAATCCTTTCACTCGGAACAAATGAAGCTTTTAGCAAAGATTTTAAAAAAGATGAATTTATTTTCAATTTTACCAGTTTGCTTTCAAAGATTCACAATACAAATCCAGATGCAGTAGTGATAGTTACGATTCCAAATGATCATTTTAAGGATGGCAAACCAAATAAAAATATTGAAATTGTTCGGGAAAGTATGTATGATTTGCAAACATATTTTTCTTTTGGAATCTGGGATTTTTATGAAATAATGGGAGGCTCAGGATCAATAAACGAATGGTATAAAAAGCAGCTTACAGCCGAAGACAGGTTGCATTTTAATAAGAAAGGATATGAAATTCAGGGAGACCTTTTTTTCAATGCATTAATAACCCTTTTTAATAAAAATTAAAAACAAGAGCACAATTGGAATTCCTTAAAAACATATTACTGTATTCCGAAAACAAACCCTTGTTATTCACAAGTCTTTATTTCTGGGTGTTTTTTGCATTCGTTTTACTTGTTTACTCATTTATTTACAAAAAAAATCCACTTCGTAACGCCTTCCTTTTTTTCATGAGTCTTTTCTTTTATTATAAATCAGGAGGGTACTTTTTTGTATTACTTATCTTTTCTACACTCGTTGATTATACTGCAGGAATACTTATTTATAATTCCAGAACAAAATTTAAAAAGAAACTTTTCTTAACAATGAGTGTTGCCACAAATCTGTCATTATTGGTATATTTTAAATATGCTTATTTCTTTACCGGCCTGTTTAACCAGTCATTTCATTCCAATTTTGAAGTAATAAACAGGCTTGCTCTATGGACAAATCAACTTACCGGATCGGGATTTGATATTTCGAAAATTATTTTGCCGGTAGGGATCTCGTTTTTTACTTTTCAAACTATAAGCTATTCTGTTGATGTGTATCGTGGAAAGCTGGAACCTGTTCGAAGCATTATTGATTTTGGATTTTATGTTACTTTCTTTCCCCAGCTCGTTGCCGGGCCAATTGTTCGGGCAGCTGAGTTTATGCCACAATTGTACCAGAAATATAAATTAACAAAACAGGAATTTGGGCATGCTGTTTTTTTAATTCTGAATGGATTGATAAAAAAAACAATGATCTCCGACTATATATCAATCAATTATGTTGACAGGATATTTGATTCGCCATCGTCATTTTCTGGTTTTGAAAACCTGATGGCTGTTTATGGATATTCAATACAGATTTATTGTGATTTTTCGGGTTATACTGATATTGCAATCGGGGTTGCTCTTTTACTGGGATTTAGATTGCCAATTAATTTTAATTCACCATATAAAGCGGTAAATATTACTGATTTTTGGCATCGCTGGCATATTTCCTTGTCATCGTGGTTGCGCGATTATTTGTATATTCCCTTGGGCGGAAATAAAAAAGGAAAAACTAGAACAACAATTAACTTATTTATAACGATGCTTTTGGGAGGATTGTGGCATGGAGCAAACCTGCGGTTTGTAATTTGGGGAGGATTACACGGGTTAGGATTAGTAATTCATAAACTGTGGGTTAAACTAAATACATCGTTTAACAAGTATTACAATGTTCGTTCCAGCAAAAATTGGTTTACTCATTTTATATCTGTTTTTTTAACCTTTAACCTGGTTAGTTTCGCATGGATTTTTTTCAGAGCCGTGGATATGCAAAGTGCTCAGGCAATGATAAACCAGATTGCAGGGAATTTTTCGTTCGGGCTGGTTCCAATTATGATATTATCGTATTATAAAATATTCCTGGTAATTATTATCGGGTTATTGATTCATTGGTTACCATCTTCATTTAAAGAGAACAATAGAGGGAAGTTTATTCAAAGTCACATATCTTTTAAAATTTTAGTTGTAGTTGTTGTAGTATTTATAATTTACCAGGCAAAATCGGCAGAAATACAACCTTTTATTTATTTTCAATTCTAATTAATCCTTTCCTTTTAAAAAGCATCAAACGATAAAATTGTTCGTCTTTTAAAACAGAAAAAGACTAAAAATTTTATCAATGATGAAAATGAAAATTGTACTGTTTGTATTTTTAACAACAGCAGTAATCTCGGCATATTCGCAGCAAAATGGAGTTGAAAAAAGAATATATACCACGCAGCGGGTAAATGGAGAAGCGATTGAAATTAACGGGTATATCGACGAAAGCACCTGGAATCTTGTAGAGTGGTCGGGCGATTTTATTCAACGTGAACCTCATAACGGGGCACAACCTTCGCAACAAACAGCAATAAAAATTTTGTACGACGATGATAATTTATATGTTGCCATTAGAGCCTTTGATACCGAGCCTGATAAAATCGTAAAGCGGATGTCACGGCGCGACGGTTTTGATGGCGATTGGGTTGAGATTAACATAGACAGCTACTTCGATAAACGTACAGCTTTTTCCTTTACAGCTTCTGTTTCGGGAGTAAAAGGCGATGAAGCTGTTACAAATGATGGTGATATGTGGGATTCTACCTGGGATCCAATCTGGTATGTAAAAACCAGTATCGATAGTTTGGGATGGGTTGCCGAAATGAAAATCCCGTTTACTTCTCTTCGCTTTAGCAACAATAAAGAAAGCCAGGTATGGGGAATACAGGTTAACCGTCGATTTTACAGAAACCAGGAACGCTCCAACTGGCAATATGTTCCTAAAGATGCTTCAGGATGGGTTCACAATTTCGGCGAGTTACATGGTATTAAAGGAATAAAACCAAAAAAACAATTTGAAATTTCGCCTTATGTTTTATCAAAGCTCGAGACCTATACTAAAGATTCTGATAATCCATTTTCAAAAGGTAAAGAATTAGGTTATGGAATTGGTTTGGATGGGAAAATAGGAATTACTAACGATTTCACGTTAGATTTCACGATTAATCCTGATTTTGGCCAGGTGGAAGCCGATCCTTCTGAAGTGAATCTTACCGCGTTTGAATCTTATTTTGAGGAAAAACGGCCATTCTTTATCGAAGGTAGAAATATTACCAATTTTCAAATATCCGGGGGAGGAAATTCATTTGCCCTGGATAATTTATTTTATTCACGAAGAATTGGACGAAACCCGCAATATTATCCCGATGTTGACGAAGATAAGAATGAATATGTTGACATGCCTGAAAATACAACAATTTTAGGAGCATTAAAACTTACCGGGAAAACAAAAGACGGGTTATCTGTTGGAATAATCGAAAGTTTAACTGCAAAAGAAATTGCCGAAGTTTCTCGTGATGGAGCTAAAAGTAAAGAAACAGTCGAACCCATGACAAACTATTTTGTTGGAAGAGTTCAAAAAGACATGAACAACAGCAATACAATTGTTGGCGGTATGTTTACATCAACAAACAGGGCTATTAACGATGAACATCTGAATTATTTAAATAAAGATGCATATACCGGCGGTGTTGATTTTACCCAATACTGGAAAGAGAAGAAATATTATTTCAATTTAAATTACGCGATGAGCCATATAACAGGCGATAGTACTGCAATAATATCACAGCAAGAGTCCTCAAGAAGATATTTTCAACGCCCTGACAACTCGTACAATACATTTGATTCATCAAGAACATCATTAACAGGCCATGCCGGAACTGTTCAGATTGGAAAACAAGGATTCAGCAAGTGGCGGTGGGTATTCTGGACAACATGGAGATCGCCAGAGTTTGAAACAAATGATGTTGGGTACTTACATCATTCCGATGCAATTTTCCAGGTTTTTTGGGCAGGATATAGATTTACCGAACCATTCAGCATATTCAGAACTATGCAAATAAACTTTAATCAGTGGAGTGGATGGGATTTTGGGTTTAATAGCAGTTTTTATGGTGGTAACATCAATACGTATATGGAGTTTAAAAACTACTGGTCGTTTGGCGGAGGAATAAACTATGAAGGTAGTGCAGTATCTAATACCATGTTAAGAGGCGGGCCATCGATTAAATATCCGGGAGCATATAATTACTGGTTAAATTTTGGTACCGATAACCGAAAGAAAATACAGCTTTTTGGAGATGTAAGCAGCAACTATGGTTTCGAAAACTCATCAAAATACACATCATATGGCATTGATTTGATTTATCGCCCATTTGATGCTTTACGAATTTCACTTATGCCAGATATTTCATTTTCGAACGACAAACTCCAGTATATTACAACAGAGGAATACAACAATGAAGATCGCTATATTTTTGGTACAATCGATCAGGTAACTACTGATTTAACTATACGTATTGATTACACGATAACTCCCGAATTAACAATACAATATTATGGTTCACCTTTTGTAAGCGCTGTTGATTATTCTGAGCCTAAATACATTACAAATCCGAATGCCGATAAATTTGAAGACCGGTTCAGCACAGATGTTTCATTCTCTGGTGATGATTTTGAAAACGGGTATGATTTTAACTTCCGACAGTTCAGATCGAACTTCGTTGCCCGATGGGAGTATCGCCCGGGGTCATTAATTTACCTGGTTTGGACTCAAAGTAAAACAGGAAGTGTTGATACCGGAGACTTCTCTTTTATTGATGATTTTGATGGCCTGTTCAATATTCATCCATACAATGTTTTTTTGATAAAACTTTCATATCGTTTTAGTAACTAGATAATTATTCAACTCACGATTAAATCTCCGGTATGTAAAACCGGAGATTTTTTTGATTTGTGATTTTTAATTTAATATCTTTCAGATTATTCATAAAAAATAGTTGAAAATGAAACATTTAATGATACTTATTTGTGTAATCACAATAAACATTCAAACATCCATGGCACAAGAAACTCAAAAAGATCGATTTACTACTGGTCAGGGTGAACTTATCATTAATTTCGTTAAACATGCTTCTTTGTATTTCGAATTTGATGGTAAAGTAATTCATATCGATCCTGTAGCCCGAATGGGGAATTATGAATCTTATCCCGATGCAGATTTAATTATTATTACTCATCATCACGGAGATCATTTAGACTTAAATGCAATTGAATCTGTCAGGAAAGAAAACACAAAAGTTATTTTAACAGAAAAATGCAAGGAGTTGAGTGAAAATCTCTCAGATTATATAATCATGAAGAATGGGGATGTTTTAACAATTAACGGGCTTGAGATTGAAGCTGTTCCGGCATATAATATCGAACATAAGCGGCCCAATGGCGATCCGTTTCACATGAAAGGAGAAGGCAATGGATACATTATTACATTTGCCGAAAAACGGATTTATATTGCCGGTGATACTGAAAACACGGATGAAATGAAATTGTTAAAAAATATTGATATCGTTTTTTTACCTATGAACCTTCCATATACAATGACACCGGAAATGGTTGCCGATGCGGCAAAATCGTTCAGGCCCAAAGTTTTATACCCTTACCATTATGGCGATACCGATACATCTATTTTGGTTGAATTATTAAAAAAAGAATCGGGTATTGAAGTTAGAATTCGAAAAATGGAACTTCAATAATCAATCAGCAATAAACAATTCGCAATTTTTTATTTATAAAAAAATCAAAATAGATTCCGTCTTTTTTTACAACATGCAGTCTTTTAATTAAACTGTTTAAATTTTGGGCAAGGAAACTGTTGAAATACAATTAAAACTCATTGAGCGTGCACGCGAAGGCGATCAGCAGTCGATGTACAGACTGTATAAACTATATGTACAAGCCATGTATAATACTTGTGTCCGAATGGTTGTAAATCAATACGATGCAGAAGATATTATACAGGAATCGTTTACAAGTGCTTTTAAAAATCTAGATTCTTTTCGTGGAGAATCTTCGTTTGGAAGCTGGCTGAAACGAATTGTAATCAATAAATCGATAAGCCATTTACGAACTAAAAAACACGAATTTACCGATATCGATCATTTACATATTGTAGATGACGAAGATACAGATGATGAAATACCCGATATTAAACCGGAACAGGTACATGAAGCAATTAAATCACTGCCCGAAAAAGCAAGAGTAATTTTAAATATGCATTTGCTGGAGGGATATAAACATCGGGAAATTGCAGAACTGCTTGATATTTCAGAGTCAACATCAAAATCGCAGTATCAACGGGCAAAAATGCTATTACGCGAAAAACTGATAAAAGAAATGAGCTATGAAAATTGAAGAATACATAAGAAAAAATCGTGACAAGCTCGATACAGAAAAACCTGATGAAGATTATTTGTGGACAGGAATTTCTCAATCTTTTATGAAACCGAAAAAAACAAAACGGTTTTATATTATTCGAATCGCGGCAGCAGCATTAATACTAATAACTTTAACCTATACAGGATTTGAGCTTGCCACAATTCGAAAAAATCAACAGCTCATATTAAGCAAAATAGATCCTGTACTTGCTCAACAGGAAGCCCAGTTTCAAGAACAAATAAACAGTTATTACAAAATTTTACATCAAACAAAATTTGATAAAAATCAATTAGTTACCAATTACGGTGAGCTTCAAAATATTGATGAAATGATTCAACAATATTCTGACGATTTAAAAAAACATGGGCCCAATCCTAAAATTTTAAATTCTCTAATGGATTTATATCAAAAGAAAATCCTGGTCTTAGACCGCATGTTAAACGAAATTGAAAAAAATAAAAACTATGAAAACAATAAAACTCAAATTTAATATTCTGATAACCCTGGCCAGTATTTTATTTGTAAGCTTTAATTCACAAGCCCAGGAAAAGAAAGATAGTTTTGAAAAAACATATAACCTGGCATCAACTGGCGAGTTCACATTTTCATGTTACGATACCGATTTAAAAGTGAACACGTGGAATAAAAATGAAGTAAAAATTTATGGAGAAATCATTATTAAAGGGGGCGATGCAGATGATCAGCAAAAACTAATAGAAGTTTTTAAAAATCCTGAAGTAAATCAAAGTTCGAATATACTTGAGATAAAAACAAATATTGCTAAAAGTACTGTAATGATTGGCCCATTCTCAAAAACTACATTGGTTGATGGAAAAACAATTACAGTTGATAAATTCGAAATTAAATATACACTTTGGATTCCTGAAAGTATCGCGTTTAATTTAAAAAGCAAATACAACGATATTGAAACAGCCCTATTAAAGGGTAAGCTCAAATTCGATTTATACGATGCCGATATTACAATGGCAAGTTTTGGTTCTGATGCTCATTTTACCATGAAATATTCGAATGCATCAATAGGTACGGGCGGTGATGCTGTAATGGATATTTACGATTCGGATATTGAAGCCCTGGAAATGAATAACGTAGAAATAACATCGAAATATTCGGGAATAACTATTGAATCGATAAGTACGTTGGATTTAAATTCGTACGACGATAATATTCAAATAGGTAAAATCAATTCGTTAAAAAGCGAAGCAAAGTATTCCGAATATAAAATCAGAAGTGCTGTAGCGAATTGTATATTAAATATATATGACTCTGATGTTGAAGCACTGGATTTTGGGAAACTGGTTTATTCAGCCAAATATTCAGATATTAAAGCAGGAAATATCAATCAGTTTTTTGTAACATCAATATACGATAGCGAAGTTAAGCTTGGAGAAGTGGGAGAGTTTAGCTGTGATGAATCGAAATACGACAACTTTGTTTTTACAGGTATTAAAACATCTGTAAAAATGACAAATACTTACGATTCCGATTTTTCTGCCGGTAAAGTTTCAGAATCTTTTAAATTTTTCGAAGGAAATTTTAAATATTGTTCAATTACAATGCCGTTGGATCCGGCTCTAAATTTCTCTCTCGAATTCGAGACTACTTATGGAGAAGTTAAATTTCCCCGTGACCGTTTTTCTAAAAATATTACCAGTATAAAGGAAAACAGTAAGCATCAATTTAAAGGATCTACAAGTGAAAATGCTGCCTGTAAGATTTTATTTACAGCTTATGACAGCCAATTTAGTTTTTAGATAATTACGATTTTATATGTGATTAAAAATGCCGGATATTTCCGGCATTTTTTTCTATGCAACTAATCAGTGTGTTTATGGTGTTAAATTTATAATTATTACAAAATTTATTTTTACCACAATGGGCACAAAGTATTTACACAATGAGCACTAAGTTGTTGAATATGTATGTTTTGTGAATTTTGTGATTCATTGCTAACTTTGTGGTTAATTTTATTATTATACACTGATTACTTACTTTTCTTCTATTTTATTTCCATTTCATTCCATTTCGATCGGTCAGGATCGGCAGGTGAATTAACTTTTTTAACTGGATTTTCTTGCAATTGTTTTAATAAAACTTCAACAGCTTTCTCAATGCAAGGATCAATACCTTTGGCGATTAAATGCGGGGCATCAATTACTTCAATATCCGGTGATACGCCAACGCCTTCAATTATCCATTCTTCGTTTTCGTTGTAAACGCCAAATTGGGGAACATTAATATATCCTCCATCTACCAGGCCTGCATTTCTGCTTATTCCAACTAATCCTCCCCAGGTACGGGTTCCAATTAAAAGTCCTAATTCTTTCTTTTTAAAATAATAAGGGAAAGCATCGCCACCTGATGATGAATAACCGTTTATAAGCATTACTTTTGGCCCGTCGTGTGCAATGGCAGGCGATTTCATTGATTGCAATCCCCTGCGGTGCCAGTAGCTTAGTGTTTCACGATCGAGTAAATCGGCCATGTTCTCAGGAATAAAACCTCCTCCATTATCTCTGTCGTCAATGATTAATGCTTCTTTATCGTGATAAGCATACATGCCCCTGTGTAATTCGTAGTTTCCTTCTACAGCTGTATTCGGAACATGAATATACCCGATTTTACCTCCTGAAAGTTTATCAACCATCTCACGGCGTTTATCAATAAGATCGATATAAAATAATTCCAGTTCACTCTTTATGGGTTTTATTTCATAAGTTTTTGAACCATCGGTTGAAGGTTTTGAGTTAACAGTAATTTCAATTACTTTACCAACAGTGTTCTCCATGAATTTGTATGGATTATCGGCTAAAGTAACATTACTTCCATTCAGGGTAATTAAGTAATCACCTTCTTTAATATTAACACCTTGTTCTGTTAGCGGAGAACGGCGGTCTTCATTCCAGTTTTCACCTTTATATATTTTTGAAATAATATACCTGTTAGCAGCGGGATCTGCTTTAAGCTCGGCACCCAATAATCCACCGTCGATTCGTTTTACTCTTTCAAAATCGCCCCAGTTGTCGTATGCATGGCCTGTATTGCTTTCGGCAATTATTTCTCCAAAAATGTAATCCAAATCAGCTCTATGGCTCACGTAAGGTACCAATTTCTCATATTTTGCTTTTAAGCCGGCCCAATCGATATTATGAAGATTTGCAACATAAAAATAGTCCCTGAAAATTCTCCATCCATCGGTATATATTTGTTGCCATTCTTTTTTAGGATCGATTTTCATAACCAGGTTGCTCAAATTCAGCTTACCATCGCCTGATTTCTGCCCGGGTTTAATATCAACTATACCAAAATCAGGACCTGCATTATACATTAATTTTTTCCCATCGGCAGAAACTATTGCCTGGCGAATACCTGAAATGATTAAATCATCTTTTTCATCTTCAATAGCGAATTTATGTAATCCATCTTCAGACATAAAAAGAATTCCTCCATCAATAGCTTCAAGGTTTCCCATGTTTCCAGCCTTTACAGGGAAATCCATTATGCGTTCAGAAATCCCGTCGAAGTCAATTTTAATTAATAAACCTTCTTTTTCAGGTTCTTTAGTCTCTTTTGATTTAGGGTCTGTTGGTACTTCTTTCTTAACGGATTCAACATCATTTTTGTATTTAAATAGTTTTGGGCTGTCTTTTTTAAGAGCTAAGGCATAAATGCGTGTAGCATTATTATATAAGTATGTAAACTCAAAACTCGAGAATTCTAAATTAAAATCGCGGTTAGATAAAAAGAAAATGTAATTTCCGCATTTAGAAAACACGGGAGAAAACTCGCTAAAAGTATTATCTGTAAGTTTATTGCTAAGGCCGGATTCAATATTGTAAACCCAGATAGCGCTATTTCCATTTTCTGCGTTATTAGAATAAGTTACCCATCTTGAATCAGGAGAGAATTGATAATCCTGAATTTCATTTGAATAAGCATTAGCGATATCTTTGATTATACCTGTTTCGATAGTTAAAATCCGGAGTTTTAAGGTTCGGTCGAAGAATAAGATGTATTTACTATTTGGCGACCAAATGGGATTGTATTTCCACGATTTAGAGTTAAAAGTGATTTGCTTTGGTGCTGCTCCTTTTTTGTTTTCGAGAATATAAATTTCGTATTCGCCTGTAGCATCTGAAACATAAGAAATATATTTAGCATCGGGCGACCATGCAGGCAACATTTCACGAATGCCCTGCGTATTTGTTATATTTTCTGTTATTCCTTTTTCGGCAGGAACAGAAAAAATATCACCGCGGGCATCAAAAAGAGCACGTTTACCTGTAGGTGAAACAGAAAAATTTTCAATAAATTCAGATACATTCTTAAAATACGGGAGTGTATTTGGATTGTCGAAATTGATATTAACGGTTACCTTTTCTGATAAACCGGTTTCAACATTTAATTTATAGATGTACCCCCCGTTTTCGTAAGCCAACATTCCATTTTCACCTGAGGGCCACATTACATCAAATTCTTTATATGTAGTGATTTGTTTTGTTTCTTTGGTGTCAGTATCGTAACTATAAATGTTTAAAGTAAGATCCCGATCGGAAGCAAAGTAGATTTTATTTTTATACCAGGTTGGTATTTGGTCGGTACCTAAAAAGTTTGTAATTCGTTCTGATTTATCGTTTGCAAGATCGTAAATCCAAAGATCGGATGCACGGCCACCTTTATATCGCTTCCAGGTGCGGAATTCCCTATCAACAGGGGTAAAGCAAATTTTCGAAGCGTCGGGAGATAAAACACCGAAACCACCATTGATTATTTGTAGAGGTTTTTCTAATCCGCCATTGATATTCACAAGGAAATATTTCCCGTTTCTATCACCAAAAGGAGTTCTGTTTGCACGAATCAGGATATTTTTGCTGTCAGGAGTCCAATCAAGAACAACATTATCGAATCCGCCTCGTGGAGGCATTACACCAACCTCGTTGTAATAGGTTAATTGTTTTGGAGTTCCGCCATCAGACGGGATAATATATACCTGCCTGCTGCCTGAATATTCGGCAGAGAAAGCTATCCACTGTCCGTCGGGAGAAATTTTCGGGAATAGTTCCAGTCCTAAATGAGATGTCAGCCGTTTGGCATCGCCTCCATTTGAATTTACTGTCCATATATCCCCGGCATACACGAATGCTATAAGATCGTTGTTAATATCGGGGAATCGCAGTAGCCGCGAGTCATTTTCTGCTTTTATTATACTTGATGTAAAAAGTATTGAAAAAACAAAAATTGCAATTTTAAAGGGTAATTTTTGCATAATAATTATTTTTAGATTTAGTTTTTATTTGACCTTATTTCGCGAAAAAAGATTAATCTATTTCTGAATAAAATTTACCTCGAAAAGTTTGGGCCAGCGTTTACCTGTAATGAATATTTTCCCTGTTTTTGAATCACAGGCTATCCCGTTAAGCACATTATCTTGCTCTCCTTTGTATCCATCGGGAATAATTTTCCGGCAATCGATACGCTTTAATACCTTTCCTGTTTCAGGATCGAAAGCAATTATTTCTTCTGTTTGATAAACATTTGCATATACCAGGCCATCAATATATTCCAGTTCGTTTAACATTTTTACAGGCCCGTTATTGTCATAAATATCTATACTCCCGGTTTGAGTGAAATATTCGGGATCGAGAAAATAAATGGTTGACGAACCATCGCTCATAATTAATCGCCTGCCATCATTGGTTAATCCCCATCCCTGGGTTGAATATTGAAGTGTTGTAAGTAGTTTGAAACTATTTTTATCGTAAACAAAACCAAGGTTTGATGTCCATGTAAGTTGAATAATTTTATCGCCAAAAGAAGTTATTCCTTCACCAAAATATTGTGCCGGAAGACTTAATTCTGCCAGAAGTTTTCCTGTTTCGAAATCTGTTTTTCGCAAAACGGATTCACCATATTGCCCTGTTCCTTCATACATAATCCCGTTTTCGAAAATTAAACCCTGGGTATAAGCTTTTTTATCATGCGGATATGATTTGATAATTTTACATTCGAGCAATTCTGGTATTACATCAGACCTGAACCTGAGTTTCAGGTAATAACTGTCGATTCTGTTTCCCCCGGAATATGCATAAACCCGTAATTGATTGTTTCCGGTTTTAAGGTTTTTTGTTTGCCATGTATATTTTAAATCGGTTGAATTTAAAGATGTTTTACTTTTTTCATCTTCAACAATCAGGGAATCAATTTTTAATTCAGTTTTATTAAGGGTAATGTCAATGGGGATATTATCGCCAATTGTAAAAAGCTCGCCTGCTTTAGGTGCATTAATGGCTAATACAGAAATTTTTTCAATGTTATTTGAACTGGTTGATTGTTCTGATGAAATTTTATTTTCCGTTTTATTTGAACATGAAGCGATTAAGGAAAAAAACAATACAACCAGGATATTTTTGTGCAAAGTTCTCATTTTTTAAGAATTAAAGATTTTAAATAGTAATTTCTTTAGAATAACAGGTACTTATTTTTCCGGCGAAACAGGTTCCAGGTAAATTTTTTTCTTTTCGGAATTTTCTCCATTTGTATTTTTATGTCGTTTGTATATTGCTCGGGATTCAATATTTGCCAAATAGAGCTCCATCCGGGAAATCCGCCAATATTCCTATCGTCAATATAGATATCGGCATCAATTTTTCTACTTATTGAGTTATCGAATATTTCTTCGGGGTAACTCTTGTTTACAGCATAAAATTCTATCCCGTTTTTCTTACAGAATCCGATAGCCTCATCGAGTTCTTTACCATTTCTGAATGTCCAAAGAATTAATAAATCGCCTCTTTTCTGAAGAGCTTTTAATGTTTCAAAGGCAAAGAGTTTAGGCTTTCCTATTTGAGGATATTCATGATCAACGATTGTTCCGTCGAAATCTACTGCAATTTTCATTGTTAATTGGTTATTAAACAAAAGTAAGGAATATTTTAATGAAATAAATTAATTGTTATTCTTTGAAGATTTTTTACGATCAAAAGAATACTTCAGAGAAAAAATGTTAGAATACAAAGCCAGCGAGTTATCGCCAATATCGGTTAAAGCATAATCAATGCTAAATCCTTTAAACTGGATACCTATACCAAAATTGGGCTGAAAAGTCATTGATTCTTTATTATCGAACTCAACTACCCGTTGAAAATTACCAATACCAAAACGAATGAAAGCGAGCTTGTTATAATTAAGTTCGATTCCGGCGTGAGGGTCAATACTTACAGGATCACCTTCGATTAATACATGGCGTTGCCCATCAAATGTGAAGTCTGCATCGATTTCAATTATTCCGTTAAATTTATTATAAACAGGAAACTCGCGTGAAATGCCGAGTAAAACTCTTGGTAGTGTTATTTCCAAAGAGCTTTCAGGGGCGTAGTTAAAAATACTATCCTGAACTTCAACGATTAGTTCAGCCTCGTTAAACGACCACGCGTTAAATGTTGATGTAATATCGCGAGCAAGAATTCCAAAGTTCCAATTGTTGTATTTATATTGAGCACCTGCATCGAGTCCAAAACCCCATGCATGGGCAAATTTACCGATATTCCTGTAAATAATTTTTACATTGGCTCCATACGATAATCCTTGTATTTGCGATTTACGGGCATACGAAAAAAGAAAAGCATAATCCGCGGCAGAAAACTTTGAAATTCTCTCGTAATCAATGTTTCCATCTTTATCGATTAAATCAGTAGTATTTGGAATATCATCAACACCAAAGCGGATAATACTTGCACTAATCCATTGAACAGTATCTAAAGCCATTGCAGCTCCCATATAGTCGTATTTTGCAATACCTGCGAAATATTCGGCATGCATTACACCGGCATCAAAATCATAGTTCAGTGATGTTAATCCTGCCGGATTCCAATAACCTGAAGTAACATCGTTGTTACTTGCAATTACAGAATTTCCCATTGCCAATGCCCTGGCTCCAACACCTACTGATAAGAATTCGTTGCTATATTTAGGAGTCTGTCCCAAAGCAATTTGAACCACGAGAATTAAAAACGAAATCAGGAAATATCTTTGCATTTATTTTATATTCAAACTAATTTTCAGGAACCAAACTTAGTAATTAATAAAATATTTATCAAACTCTAATTTTTAACTTAAATTTGTGAATAATATTGTCCAAACTTATAAATCAAAAAATGGGAAATTCTATTAAGCGGCATATTCCAAATACAATAACTTCTTTAAACCTGTTATCAGGGTGTCTTTCTATCTTATTGTCATTTGAGGGATATATTCTTGCAGCAGTTTACCTGATATTTTTTGCTGCTATATTTGATTTTCTTGACGGGATGACTGCCCGGCTGTTAAAAGTTTACTCAACATTAGGAAAAGAACTCGATTCACTTGCCGATGTCATCAGCTTTGGAGCTGCTCCGGCATTTATTGTTTTTCAGATGATGAAAACAGCATTATACGGGACTGGACAATTGCCGTTTTATGAATATATTTCTGCTCAGGAATATTTATTTTTATTAATACCATTTTTAATTCCTGTTCTTTCGGCTGTTCGACTGGCGAAATTTAACCTTGACGAGCGTCAGGCAGATTCGTTTATAGGTTTACCAACTCCGGCAAATGCTTTGTTTTTTGTTTCTTTGTTTATTGTTACTTTAACTAATTCCAATGCATTTGTTTTGAATCTTTTCTACAACAAGTATTTTTTAGCCATATTAATCGTGATATTTTCACTTTTGCTTGTTGCAGAATTCCCCATGTTTTCATTAAAATTTAAAAACCTGGGTTTGCGCGATAATAAAATTCGGTATCTATTTATTGGCTTATCTGTAATTTTATTAATATTATTGCATTCGATTGCCGTTCCGGTAATTATTATTCTATATTTAATCTTATCAGCTATTAATAACTGGATTTTTAAACTGAATTAATTATAAAAAGATGAAATTTATTGCAGAAATAAACGTAATGCCCCTAAAAGCCCTACTCGATCCACAAGGGAAAGCAGTAACCAACAGCATGAAAAATATTGGATTTAGTGAAGTTGAAAATGTTCGTATTGGCAAGCACATTACTCTCGAAATCGAAGCAAAGAGTAAGGAAACAGCTATGAAACGGATAAATGAGGCTTGTAACAAAATCTTATCTAATCCAATTATGGAAGGTTACGATTACACGCTGAAAGAAATAAAATAGATTTATTTATTTTCCGAAGATTTTGCTTTACTCATAACTTCAGTTTGTCGTTGAATCGATTCTTTATGAACAAGCTGAAGTAATTTTCTTATAAACTCTTCTGATAATCCAAGTGATTTGCCCAGCCGTACTCTCGTGGTTACAATTTTTTCCCATCGGCGTAATTGTAAAATGGTAACCTGTTTTTGACTTTTATACTTACCAATTTCTTCAACCACATTCATGCGTTTAGCGAGTAATTCAATCATTTGTTGGTCAATGGAGTCAATGCTGCTTCGTAACGATTCAAGGGCATTTGCAAAACTTTCGTCGCTGGTTGATACTTTACGAACAATTAAATTATTGATTAGAATATTTAGCTGTTCAGGAGTAAGTTGCTGTTCGGCATCACTTAATGCTGCCCCGGGATTACAATGAGTTTCAATCATTAATCCATCCATATTCAGGTCGAGTGCTTTTTGAGCTATTTCGGGAATATATTCTGTATTTCCGGCAATATGACTAGGGTCGCAAATAATTGGCAAGCTATGGCATAAACTTTTTAGTTCAATTGGGATTTCCCATTTGGGAATATTCCGTAATGTTGTAGTTTCGAAAGGATAAAAACCACGATGTACAGCAGCCAATTTCTCAATACCGGCTTTATTGAATCTTTCAAGAGCACCAATCCAAAGCTGGATGTCCGGGTTAATCGGATTTTTTACCATGACAGGTTTGTCAATGCCTTTCATGTGATCGGCAAGTTCCTGAACCGAAAAAGGATTTGCCGTAGTGCGTGCCCCGATCCATAATACATCAATATCGTATTTAACTGCTAAATCGATATGTTCGGGCCTGGCAACTTCAACGGCTGTTAACAAACCGGTTTCTTTTTTTACTCGTTGTAACCACTCTAACCCTTGTTCTCCAACACCTTCGAAACTTCCTGGCCTTGTTCGGGGTTTCCATATCCCTGTCCTGAAAATTTTTACTTTTCCAATAGCTGCAATTTGTTTAGCCGTATTCATCATTTGTTCTTCCGACTCGGCGCTGCATGGACCGGCAATTATCAAAGGAGAATCATTAATTCCTTTGAACCATTTTTTCAGGGGTGCAATATTTTTGAGTTTGGGCATTTTCTTACAAACAGGGTTATATCAAAAAGAATTTATAAAATGTGATAATTAATGTTTTTTTATGAAATTGTTTTTTACTTTTTCAATAAAAGAGACATATTTAAATTCCACGGGAGAATTTTTAATGCCTGGTTCTTTGTATCTTTCTGATATTTGGTCTTTTATGAATAAGCTGACATTTCCATGGCCTTCTTCGTACGTGTAAACAGTTTGTTTATCATCATCGTTTTTTTCAATTAAATAATCATTTTCGTTGTATGTATAACTTTCTGTTTCATCTGCAATCCATTCAGTATCGTTAAAGTAAAAGTAGTTAGCCTGAATAATTAAATCTGAAGAATAATCGTAAATACATTTAAACCCTTCTTTCCAGGTATCCTGAAAATTAAAAAATTCAGTATAACTTATTAATTTGCCGTCAGTGTAACTAAATGTTTCTTTATCTGTTTGATACCAGTCATCAGTATATTCTGAACTAAAACCTAAATATTCAGATATTTTACCATCGGTATAGTTTAGAATTTCCTTGTGGTAGATTTCCCATTGGTAGTTATCATTCATATAATAATACTCGGCCATCTCGCATTTGTCGCCGGAATAAATGTATTTTATTTTTTCTTCGCCAATATATGATTGATCTTCATAATCCCAAGTAGTTAATTCTTTAACTAATTCATCGTCAAAAATAAAATCGAGTTTATAATTCAATACCCAGTTTTCGAGATCAAAATAATACTCAAGCATAGTTGTATTGCCATTTGCATATTCAATTTCACTTTTCCTGTAGTTTTCCCATGTGCCACTATCACTAAGGTTATATTCGTTTACGGCAATTAATTTTTCGTCGATATAATTAAACTCTGCTTTGTAGCTATTGTTTTCATAAGTTTCGATATATTCTTTAATTCTGTGAGAATTTTTTTTATTTACCGGTTCATCTTCATCACAAGATAAAAGGATAATTGCAAAATATGCAATAAGGATAAATAGATAGTTTTTCATAACAACGAGTTTACTTGTGTTTATCAAATTTGTGAATTGCAAAAACCGATAATTTATAGCTAACCCAAATAAATACAGGCCAACTGATTAACCAAATTATTTCTGTTAAATACATATTTTAATAGTTTAAAGTTGCGAGTTATTATTAGTAAATATGAATATTTTCACCCATTTCGCCGGCATCAATTTTTTTATTATTAATTGATTTCCACGCATACCAGATGTAAGCTGCTACAAAAGGAACAAGTAAGGAAACATAGCTCATTATGGTTAATGTATATTTACTCGATGATGCATTTTCAATTGTAAGTGAACTTTGCAAATCATAAGTTGATGGATAAAAAGCGGTATTGTTGAGTCCCGCTATTAAAAATAATGCTAAAACGGTTAATATAGTTCCTGTTCCCGTGTACCAAATTCCATTTGTGCAATTTTTCAAGATAGATTTACCAACTCCAAAAAGTACCAATAATACCCCTGCCAGAAAGATGATAAGTATGAATGGCATTTGTAAGAAGTTGTGTAAATATTTAAAAGGCTCTAAAGTTACCTGTTTGGTAATTGAGTCGTAAGCAAAGCCATCAATAAAAAGTAACCAGACAACAAATGTTAAAAATAAAACCACAAATGGGATGGTGTTTATTATCAATTGTTTTTTAGCACGGGAAAAAATGTTTTCATCATTAATGGTATTCATAAAGTAGAGTATTCCAAGCACTCTTGCTAAAAAGAAAACAGCCAATCCAAGCGAAAGATTATGAATATTTAAAGCCAGTTCGAGACCGCGGGCAGCACCTTCCCACTTTGAAAAATTCATTTCATTAACCGAGAATTCAGAACCTGTAAAAAAAGTGGCAACGGCAGTTCCCAGGAGAATAGTTCCAAGAGCGCCATTTATAAACAGGAATATTTCGTAAGTTTTGGCTCCCAGAAAATTGTTTGGTTTCGAACGATATTCGTACGAGATGGCCTGAATTATAAACGCGAACAAAATTATCATCCAGACCCAGTATGCACCACTAAAACTGGTTGAATAAAATAACGGGAAAGAAGCAAAAAATGCTCCTCCAAAAGTAACGAGCGTGGTAAATGTAAATTCCCATTTTCGGCCTAAAGAATTAATCAACATGCGTCGTTCCATTTCAGTTTTCCCCAGTGTATAAATGAGTGTTTGCCCGCCCTGAACAAACATGAGGAAAACCAAAACAGAACCCAGCAGCGAGATAATTACCCACCAGTATTGTTGTAATGCCAAGTGTGTTAATGATTCAACCATATTAATGTCCTCCATCTTTAGGTCCGATTTGAATTTGTTTTGTCATAATTTTAATTTCCGCGATGAGCAGGGTTGTAAATATCACCATGAACATCCAGAATGTTATTTGAACGGCACTGGCATCAATTTGAGAAACGGCAGCAACTGTAGGAAGCAAATCCTGAATTGTCCACGGTTGGCGGCCTACTTCAGCAACAATCCATCCCGACATGGATGCAATATAAGCCAAAGGTATAGTTAGTATTGAGATTCGCAATAGCCATTTCTTAGGTTCAAGATTGTTCTTGTAAGTAAAAAATAATACCAGGGTAAAAAACAGGATAAAGTAAAATCCTAAAGCTACCATAATGTGAAAACTATAAAAGGTCATGGGTACATTGGGGATAATACTTTTTGGATCGTTCAGGAAACCATAACCGAAATATTTAAAATTATCCTTAAAAACGATTAGTGATTTATCCATTAATTGTTGGTCGTTATTATCTTTAGCTGTTTTATAGTCGTGAAGAGCTGCGATAGCAGTTTTACCAATTTCAATTTTTTGTTCGGCCGATGGAGCAATTTGTTTATTTCCTTTATTCTCGGAATATTCATATTTCCCTTCAATTAAGTCTGTTACGCCCGGAACAAATGCATTGGCATTTCTGTAACCTAAGAGAGAAAGCATTTTAGGGATTTCAAACTTAAACACAAAGGCGTCTTTTTGATCGTTATATTCTTTGCCTGGAGTGAGCACGCCAATAACAATCAGCCCTGCACCTTCAGAGCCTTTGTACAGGCCTTCCATTGCAGCAAGTTTCATGGGCTGTTTTTGGGCAACCTGGTATGCAGAGCCATCGCCAGTATATACTAAGAACAAACTACTTAACAAGCCAAATACAGAGGCAATTATAATACTTCGTTTTGCAAGGATTTTTTCCCGCCCTTTTAATAAAAACCATGCACTTACACCAATAACAAATATGGAGGCCAGCACGTAGCCAGATGTAATGGTATGAAGGAATTTATTAATAGCAATTGGCGATAAAAACACTTCCCAGAAATTCAACATTTCGTTTCGGGCAGTATCGGGATTGAAGTGCATCCCTACAGGAGATTGCATCCATCCGTTTGCAACGAGAATCCATAATGCAGACAGATTTGAACCAAAGGCAACAAGCCAGGTTGATAATAAATGAAATTTCTTACTTACTTTATTCCATCCAAAAAACATGACTGCAATAAAAGTTGACTCGAGGAAAAATGCCATGATACCTTCAATGGCCAGGGGAGCCCCGAAAATGTCGCCAACGAACCATGAGTAATTCGACCAGTTAGTGCCGAATTCGAATTCAAGGATTATACCTGTTGCAACTCCTATGGCAAAATTTATTCCGAATATGGTCATCCAAAACTTGGTTATTTTTTTCCATTCAGGATCGCCGGTTTTAACGTAAATAGTTTCAAAAAAGGCTATCAAAAAAGTTATTCCCAGGGTTAACGGAACAAATAGCCAATGATACATAGCCGTGAGTGCAAATTGTGCTCTCGACCAGTTTACCAGTGCTGTGTCTAAGTGTTCAATCATTGTCAGTATTTTTAGGATTTGTTAATTGCTCAATTACATAATCGCTTCGTTCTTCATCTGTTTTGAATTTTGAATTTAAAAAATCAGGGAAGAAGAAAAGTTTTAATATTGCAAACATGATAAAAAGCTTGATAATAATTATTACCCAAAGCTTTTTTCCAACGGTCATACTTCTAAAACCTTCGTAGTAGAATAGAAATATTTTTTGTATAATATTTTTATGAGCCATGTTTTTCAACCTTACCCAAAGATAAGAAAATCTGTAAAAGAAAAACGAACTGAATGTTTCTTTCGGTTTGTTTCTAAATAAAATAAGTTGAAAAATAAGTTATAGCAGGGATTTTGAATAAATATTAAAAACAATATTTATTCAATTAGTTATCTTTTTGGGGATTAAATAAATGAATAAAACCAGTTTGTGCATCTATATTGGGGTCGTCTGAAGTTAATATATAATAATAAACTCCTTCGCTCATTATTGAACCTGAAGAATTGCGCCCATCCCAAACAATTGTAGGTGATTTTATTTTAATTACCTGAATTCCTGTGCGACTAAAAATTGTAAATTCCAATACGGTTACACCATCATAAAAAACAGTGAATAAATCGTTCACGTTGTCACCATTTGGGGAAAATACATTGGGAACTTTAATCAGGGCGGGCTTTGTTAAATTAATCGTTCTGGAAAATGTGAAATTTGTACTTGTTGATTTTTCAAGAACGGTTAAGTCAATGTTGTATGTACCATCTTCAACAAAATTATAAACTGCATAAGGCAATGTGTCAATTAGCGGGGCTGAATCGCCAGACCATTTAAAAGAATAACCGGAAAGACTGGTTAAGTTAAACTCACTCGTATCACTACTCTCAACATATAATGCACTAACATATGCACTTAAATAAGTCTCAGGAAACTGGATTCTAATATCTATGGTATCAATATTAGTCTGAGCAATTACTTTATTGGTTAATAAGAAGAATGCTACACAAATCAGAAGTTTTACCTTTTCCATTAAATATTTTATTACACACGTAAATATATAAAATACCATCAGAAAACCTTAAATTTTTTCAGTTAATTTTTTAACCACTTTGAAGTTGTTAAAGAATTCTTTAGCAAAAACCCGTATAATTGTATATGTTGGAACCGCCAGGATCATCCCTATGATACCCGCTAAACTTGCAGCTATCATTATTACAAGAAATATTTCCAGTGGATGAGCATTTACACTGCTTGAATAAATAAATGGTTGAAAAACAACATTGTCAACTACCTGGACTAATGAAAATACGATGGCCATATAAAGTAATAAAGGAAATAATTCTGTATAAAAATCGAGATTAATGTGGGTAGCAAAACCTATTATTATTCCTATAGATGAACCTATCAATGGCCCAATATATGGGATAATATTAAATATTCCTGCAATCAATCCAATAACTAAGGCACTCTGAAAGTTAATGCCTACAATTGTTAAACCGATAGATACTAAAGTGATTACTCCCAGAACTTCAATAATAATTCCTATAAAATATCTTGTTAATAACTTTTTTATTGAATTTAAAACATGAACAAAATTATCTGTTAGTTTTTCAGGAACAAAAATCAAAATTCCATTATAAAATAAGTTTTGGTCTTTTAGAAAGAAAAAGGTTATAAATGATATTGAAAATGCAGCTATAAAGATATTTCCTAAAATTCCAACTATTGAATTAAAGAAATTGGATAAAAACGTGCCATTCATAAAAACGATTATTTTCTCACTCATATAATCTTCAACTGTTTTAGCATTTTCGGTTGAAATATTGTAATCAATAATTAACTGGTTAATTTTATTTATAGGTTCCTGAAATTTTGAAGTTAAGGTATTTATGTCTATTAATGATAAATCGCTTGCCTGGTTTGCGATCAAAGGAATAAAAAACCGAAAAAAGAGAACAAAAACGGTCCATATTACTATTAATGTTGCCAAAGCTGATATAGCCTTTGGTATTTTAATTTTTTTAATATGGATTTTATCTAAAAGATCAACGAGAGGTTTCCCAACAATTGATAATACTGCCGAAATTAAAATATAGGTAACAATTGATTTAAAATACCAAAGTATAAATCCAACAATTAAAATTCCAAGTGCTATAAATATATATTTAAATTTACTGTTCATATTAAACTAATTTTAGATGATACAATCTAATCAAAAGCAAAAAAGCTAAATTAAACTTTTTTGAGCGATTATAAAATTTGATATTCGAATTACACCAACCAGTATAAATAATTAATACTTATGTTTCAATCTCATCCCGGCGAATTTGCAGCTTTATTAACAGCTGTATTCTGGACAATTACAGCTTTGGCATTTGAATCGGCCAGCAAAAAAGTGGGTTCGCTTTCTACTAACCTGATAAGACTTTTTATGGCATTTATATTCATTGGAATATACGGGCTTTTTTCACGTGGGCATTTTATTCCGGTTGGTGCTAGTACACATAACTGGGTATGGCTTTCTTTATCGGGCCTGGTAGGTTTTGTGCTGGGCGATCTTTTTCTTTTCCAGGCTTATGTGGTTGTAGGAGCAAGAGTCTCTATGCTTATTATGTCGTTAACTCCTCCAATTACAGCATTTATCGGATGGATTGTCATGGGTGAAAAACTTACCGCTCAGAATTTTTTAGGAATGTTTCTCACTCTGTTTGGAATTATATTGGTATTATTCGATCGCCAACCTCGTGTTGATGAAGAAAATAATACAAATGGACGTAAGAAAGTAAAACTAATTTACCCGATTTTTGGAATTCTTTTAGCCTTTGGCGGAGCCCTGGGGCAGGCCGGAGGACTGGTATTAAGTAAATACGGGATGAAAGATTACGATCCCTTTGCAGCAACTCAGATAAGGGTTATAACAGGTGTTTTAGGTTTTGCATTAATCTTTATTATTACACGAAAATGGAGTCGATTAGTTGATGCTGTAAAAAATAAAAAAGCAATGTCGAGGTTGGGTATTGGAGCTTTTTTTGGCCCTTTTTTAGGTGTTTCATTTTCTTTGCTGGCAGTGAAACATACAACTACAGGAATTGCATCTACCATTATGGCAATAGTTCCCGTGCTGATTATTCCCCCGGCAGTAATCTTTTTTAAAGATAAACTTACTTTGAAAGAAGTTATTGGTGCTGTAATTGCCGTAAGTGGCGTAATTTTGTTTTTTATGTAATGTTTTTTGTATTTTAGCAAAAAGCAATACAATGAAAAAAAATATCTTTCTAATACTAATTGTTTTATTAGCCGGTTGTACTACAACAAAAAATAATGAACAATCATTCTCAAAAATGAGTAAAGAAGAATTCTTAGAAAAACCGTTTGGTTTCGAAGAGAATATTAAAAACTTTTCAACCTTTACAGAGCCGGAGTTTAAAACCCAGAAATTACTGAGAAGAAATAGTCATTATCCTGAAAAAACAGATACAATCTATAAATTTTATTTTAGAAAATCTGAAATATTCTTCTATAAAACTCATACAGGTAAAGAGTTTTTGCTGGCCGGGAAGATTATGAATAAACAGGTATATCTTGTAAATAATATACATGTTGGCTTAGCAAAAAATGATTTTACAAATCGCTTTTCAACTGAATTTGAGTTTACAGGCGATAGCATCCAAATGATTGGAGAAGGTACAAAATACACCTTTATCTTTAAAAAGGATAAGCTCTACAGGATTAATATCGACAATTATTTCGATTGATTTTACTTAAAAGTAGCAATTACAGTATGGGTACCTATTGCTTTTTGTCCAATCTCAACATGAATTTTTGCATCCAGGGGCAGGAAAATATCTACTCTTGAGCCAAAGCGAATGAACCCAACTTCTGAATTCTGTGAAAATTCTTTACCTTCACGGGCATAACAAATAATTCTTCGGGCTACTATACCTGCAATTTGACGAAAGAGCACCTGTTGTTTATTTTTATTTTCAACAACAACTGTTGTTCGTTCATTTTCGGTTGATGATTTGGGTAATCGTGCAACCAGGAATTTGCCCGGGTGATATTTAAAAAACTTTACAATTCCTCCAACAGGAAACCAGTTTATATGAACATTCCAAACCGACATAAAAATAGAAACCTGTATTCGCCTGTCATTGAAATATTCGTTTTCTTCGGTTTGCTCAATAACAACAACCTTACCATCGCATGGAGCATAAATAGCATTGTCATCAGTATTGATTAATCGTGAAGGTTTACGAAAAAAGCGGAGTATAAAAACAAAAAACAATAGTGAAATCGTGAATAATACCCATGTGATAAGAGATATGGAAATAAAACTAAATGAAAATGCATTTATTGCAACAAGAATTAAAAAAAGTATTGCAATAATTTTATATCCTTCTTTGTGAATTTTCATGATTATAAATTGATTTTATTGAACAAATTGTAAATATAAATAAAACAGGGGCAGAGCCAGGAGAACGGCATCGAATCGGTCTAAAGTACCCCCGTGTCCCGGCAAAATTTTCCCGGAATCTTTTTCATCGACACTCCTTTTAAACGATGATTCAACTAGGTCGCCAAATGTTCCGGCAATAGCAACGATAAGAGCCGTTATTGCCCAATCAAAGAATCCAAGTTCTTTAAAAAATAAAGAAATAATATATGCAATACCAAGTGATGATAACGTTCCTCCTATAAATCCTTCCCATGATTTTTTAGGTGATATTCTTTCAAACAACCTGTGTTTCCCGAATGATATTCCAAATACATAGGCAAGAGTATCGTACGACCACATCAGGAAGAAAAATCCTAATAATAAGTTGGGGTTGTAATTTTGTTGATTATCGATTACAATATAATTAGCAAAAGATAACGGAATCGCGATGTATAATATTCCTAAAATAGTAAACCCAATATTTGTAAAGGGTTGATCCGACTTTCTGTAAAGTTCTATAATAAAGATTCCGATTATTAATGGTATTAATAGAAGGAAGCATTTATAGCTCATCAAATTATTAGCAAACAGGAAATTGGTTAATAAAGCAATTATTCCAACCAGGATACCATATATTTTTAATGGACGAATTTCGTCTTTTTGAGATAATGTATAAAACTCATACATGGAACCCGCGAGGATGAATGTAAAAAGTATTAAAAAAGTTACTTTTCCCAATGTAATTGCACCAATTACAATAATCAAAAAAATGATCCCGGTTATTGTGCGTTGAACAAGATTACTCAAAACCTTTTAATTTAATGAATTTTACAATTTATCTTTATCTGTTTTTTTAACCCTGGGTTTAGTAACCTTTTTTGGCTTTTCAGCAATTTCTTTAACTATTTCCTGAGTTGAGTTTTCAATTTTTTTAACCGAATTGTATTGTCTTTCTTGGAGTGTAAGCCATGGCCTTTTACCAAAAATATGTTCAAGATCTTCGGCAAATATAACTTCTCTTTCCAGTAAAATATCGGCAAGTTTATTCAGTCCGTCCATGTTTTTCTTTAGTATGGCTTTTGAGCGTTTGTAAGCTTCTTCGATAAGCTCTTTAACCTCGTTATCGATAAGTTCGGCGGTTTTTTCGCTATAGGGTTTGGTAAAAGCCATATCGGTTTGTCCGGATGAATCGTAGAAACTCACATGGCCTACTTTCTCGCTCATTCCAAAATAGGCAATCATCGCGTAGGCTTGTTTCGTGATTTTTTCAAGGTCGTTCATAGCCCCTGTGGATATTTTACCAAATACCAATTCTTCGGCTACTCTACCGGCTAATGCTGCACACATTTCGTCTAAGAGTTGCTCGCGGGTAGTTATTTGTCTTTCTTCGGGCAAATACCAGGCAGCACCTAAGGCTCTGCCCCGGGGAATAATAGTAACTTTTACAAGAGGGTGTGCATGTTCAAGTAACCAGCTTACAGTAGCATGTCCTGATTCATGGTATGCTATTGTTCGTTTCTCTTCTTTTGTAATAATCTTACTTTTTCTTTCTAATCCCCCAACAATACGATCAATGGCATCAAGAAAATCCTGACGTTCGATAAATTTCTTTTCTTTACGTGCTGCAATTAAAGCGGCCTCGTTACAAACATTGGCGATATCGGCGCCAGAGAAACCAGGGGTTTGTTTCGAAAGAAATTCCAAATCGAGTTTTTCGTCGATTTTAAGAGGTTTTAAATGAACTTCAAATATCTCTTTTCGTTCATTAATATCAGGTAATTCAAGATGTATTTGCCTGTCAAAACGTCCGGCACGCATCAATGCTTTGTCAAGAATATCGGCTCTGTTGGTAGCACCCATAATAATTACACCAACGTTATTGCCAAAACCGTCCATTTCTGTTAGTAACTGGTTAAGAGTATTTTCTCGTTCGTCGTTTGCTCCCCAGTTAGGATTTCGTCCACGTGCACGGCCAATGGCATCAATCTCGTCAATAAAAATAATACAGGGAGCTTTTTCTTTAGCTTGTTTAAACAAATCACGCACTCTTGATGCACCAACACCAACAAACATCTCAACGAAGTCGGAGCCCGACATGGAGAAAAATGGTACATTGGCTTCACCAGCAACTGCTTTTGCAAGTAATGTTTTTCCTGTTCCCGGAGGGCCAACTAATAATACCCCTTTAGGAATTTTTCCTCCTAAGTCGGTATATTTTTTTGGTGTTTTTAAAAAATCGACAATCTCCTGAACTTCGATTTTTGCTTCTTCTAACCCGGCAACATCTTTAAAATCAATTTTTATATTGCTTTCTTTGTCGAAGAGTTGTGCTTTTGATTTACCAACATTAAAGATGTTTCCACCTCCTCCGGGGCCTCCGGTTTTAGCCATACGCCTGAAAATAATTACCCAGATGGCAACAATAATAAAAATAGGGAGTAACCAGCTGAAAATATCACGCATGTAATTTTGTCGTGTATCGAAACTGTAGTCTAATGAATTGCCTGTAGGATATTTTATTTTCAACTCTTTAATCATATTATCGAACGACTGAATGTCGCCAATGTTAAAAATAAAATGAGGGCCTTCTTTCGACAGGCTTACAAATTTATTATCAAAAAGTTCCTTGTAACGGGTATTTTCCAGGCGGTCTTTCTTTATATATATTTCGGCATTTTCTTTATTAACGACAATTATTTTTTCAATATCGTCGTTTTTAAGCATTTCGTATTTATCGTTAATAAACTCGCCACGCTGAATTTCTTTAGGACTTGGTGATACACGCATAAATTGAAGGCCTATAAGAGTAACAGCAATTATCCCGTAAATCCAGAAAACATTAAATTTAGGCTTATTATTATTTGGCCCCATACTGCTTTTATTATCGGTAGGATTTTGTTTTTTTTCTTCTGACATTATTTAATTTCTCCTTTATTTTTAGCACTATCTTCGTATTTTAATAATTTAGCATCAGCCCATAGATCTTCAAGTTTGTAAAAATCCCTGTATGCTTTTTGAAAAATATGAACAACCACATCTGCATAATCTAACAATATCCACGTGGCATTTGTTTTACCTTCTTTACGCCAAACTTTTTCACCTGCCATTTCACGAACAGTTTCTTCTACCGAATCGGCTATAGCATCAACCTGTGTGTTTGAATCACCATGGCAAATTACGAAATATTTACAAACAGCATTTTCTATTTTAGTTAGATCGAGACTTACAACTTCTTTTCCTTTTTTCTTATGAATACCTTCAATAATTGAGTTTACAAGTATATCGGTGTTTGCTTCTGTTCTGATTTTTCTTTTTGCCATTTATAATTTTTTTGCAAAGGTAATGAAATAAAAATTTATTCTAATATCTGGTATTGAATCTGGTTGTTTTATTCAAATTTTCAACGATGTCCTAAGGTAATCAAAATCTGTTCCGTTTGAATCAACATCCTGTTTCCTGCATTATTGTCATTAATTTGATTTTGTGAAAATTTTAATTTCCATTTATGTCAGTTTTTTTTGTATTTTGTCAGCATGTTAAAAGTTAACTTTGTTAATAATCTGGCTTATGAAACCATTTAAACAGGATATTTGGTTAAAATCAACATCGTCAACTAACGATTATGCATCGGAATTATTAAAAACAGAAAACCCGGAAGAAGGTACTATACTAATTACTGAAAACCAAACTACAGGAAAAGGTTTAGGAAAAAACACATGGGAAAGTGAAACGGGTAAAAACCTTACATTTAGCATAATTCTTTATCCCGATTTTTTAGAAGCTTCTCAGCAATTTTTGATTTCAAAAGTCGTGGCACTTGGAATACAAAAATACCTGTCTTTAAAAACAAGGCATGTTACCATAAAATGGCCAAACGATATTTATTTCAACGATAAAAAAATTGCAGGTATTTTAATTGAAAACTCAATAATGGGCGACAGGATTAAGCATAGTATAATTGGTATAGGAATAAATATTAATCAAACCGAATTTATAAGTAATGCACCTAACCCGGTTTCGTTAAAACAAATAACCGGTGATAATTATCTCCTGCAAGATGAGCTTGTTGAATTAAAATACCACATTGCAAAATTTTACTCTAAATTAAGGAACAAACAGTTTAAAGAAATTGACAGGGAGTATCTTTTAAACTTGTATAAATACAAGGTATGGCATGATTTTAAAAGTCGCGATACTTTATTCAGGGCAAAAATTACAGGTGTAAATGAGTTTGGCCATTTACAGGTATTAACTCCTGATGATGAAATAAGAGAATTTGATCTTAAAGAGATAGAATTTATAATTTAGCTTTTACTCTTCCCGGATTTGCTCATTAAAAAATTTTACCATATAATCCACGATAGTATCCATTCCCTTTTGCATATAATTACCAATCATCATTTTCATCATGGGGTTTAAATCAGCTTCAAGGGTTAAACGAACAGCTGTAGATAAACTATCACCATCAACTGGTTTTAACTGAATCCAGAACAAAAAGTTAAATGGTGTTTTCCCATCGCTGGTAATTTTTATTAGCTTAAAGGGTTCTTTTTCAAGTATTTTTAACCCAGCTTCGCCAATACCTGTTATTTTAAAGCGGCACGAATCTTCGTTTGATGTAAAGTCTGTTATTTTACCGTCAGGTATTAGTGATTTAAAGTTGTTGAAATTTGTAAGGAATGAATAAATTGTTTTATCTGATTTATTGATTTTTCCTGTTTTGCTTGTGTATTTGTTCATGTTATTTTTTCCAGTTTTCAGGATCTGTTCTCCACTTTTTCAATGTTTCAATATCCGATTCGTTAATGTATCCTGTTTTAAGAGCTGCTTCAATTAAAATATGATAATTACTCAGGGTATGTAATTCTGTATTTGATTTTTTAAAATTTGTTTCTGCAATATCGAAAGCATAGGTGAAGATTGCCACCATTCCCAATACCCGGATGTTTGCCTCACGCAATGCTTCAACAGCCTGCAAGCTGCTTTTCCCGGTCGAGATCAAGTCTTCAATTACAACAACATTTTTTATTGAACCAATTTCACCTTCAATCATATTTCCCAAACCATGTTCCTTTGGTTTTGGACGCACATAAATAAAAGGCAGATTGAGTGTGTCGGCAACAAGCATCCCAATTGCTATAGCCCCGGTTGCAACTCCTGCAATAGCATCGGGTTTGCCAAATTTTGAAATAATGATTTCAGCAAAACCATTCCTGATTTTATTTCGAATGTTGGGATACGAGAGCGTTTTACGGTTATCGCAGTAAATAGGTGATTTCCACCCAGATGCCCATGTAAAATAATTTGCAGGTTCTAACTTTATTGCCTTAATTTGTAGCAAAGATTCTGCTATATCTTTTTCTAAATCTTTCATTGTGCAAATGTATAAAGTTTTTTATAACGAGCGAACAGTTTTTTTTATCGATGATTTTCAAAAATACTTTGAAAACAACGAAGGACTTTTTTATAAATTCACCGACAGGGTTCAGCTTTCGTATTTGTTAGAACTATTTACAGGTGTCCGGGGATTTAGAAATTTATATATTTATCACGAAGATGTTGATTACTGTTTTACCGAATTTTGTTCATTATTTACTTTAGTTGAGGCTGCAGGAGGATTAGTTAAAGCACCGGATAACAAGATTCTTGTGATTAACCGTCGCGGATATTGGGATTTACCCAAAGGGAAACTCGAATTGCAGGAAAAACCAGAAAATGGGGCATTACGCGAAGTAGAGGAAGAGTGCGGGATCCAAAATCTTCAATTATCTCACCTGATTGAAACAACTTACCATACTTATATCCTAAAAGATAAGAATATCCTTAAAAAAACACACTGGTTCGAAATGCGCCATAATGGCAACGAAGTACCTACTCCACAAACAGATGAAGAAATTACCGAGGCAAAATGGTTAAGCATTAGTAATTTAGGTGAAGTAACTAAAAACACATACCCGTCGATTATTGAAGTTCTAAAAAAAGGGAAGGTTTTTAAATAGTGAATAGTGAGTTGCGAATGGTGAATTGATAAAAAGTATAAAAATCTTTCTTAAATGGAATTATCAGAATTATAAAGAATCTAAATAAGCTCAAATTCTTCTAATCACAGGTCACAGTTCACCAATCAACATTAAATATCTTTATTTGCACGCATAACTTGGAAAATGTAATATTCAATATTTTCTCCCGGTGAGGCTGCCGGCGATAATGCCAGTTTACCTTCTTTATTTATAAAATAATATGTTGGCAATGCTCTTATGTCGTATTCTTTAAATACATCGGCCTGATTTCCGTAAAAAAGGAAAGTGTATGGATAATTCATTTTTTCTACAAAAGTCTTCATTTGAGCCAGGCTTTCATCCATGCAGATGACTATAATTTCAAAGTTAGCTGCATGTTTTTCATGAAGTTTTCGTAACATCTCAAATTCCTGGATACATGCATAACTTATACTGGCACAAAAACCAAGATACACATATTTGCCCCTGTATTTTTCCAATGTAACCAAATTACTGTCTTTATCGAAAAGTGTAAATGGGGGAGGTTCGAAACCGACCATTAAACGGGTTACTTTTTGGCGAATGTTATTTGCTATTTGCTTATGTTCTTCATTTGTTGTTTGTAAGGCAAGAGAGTCGAGCACGGTGAGCGTAGCTGAACGAGAAATCATATCGTCGTAGAATTCATCGTGTAAGCATTTTAGTATTACTAATTCTTTTAATGTATCGTTAGTAAGAATACTATCCTGTCCAAGAGTTTTCTTTAGTAATGTAATGCTTTTATGCAACCCGATATCTGAATATATCTGTTTGCCTTTCTCGGTACGCCCGAAATAAGAAAAATATTTATCGTAAACCTGGTTAAATAAATCCATGTAGGCTTTGTTTTGATACAAAATCTTATAATTCAGGTAATACGAATTTGAAATACTTTTTGATTTTTGTTGAAAAGACAAATGCCGGAATGCAGCATAGCTGTAGTTCTTGTAATCAACAAAATAAGGGTTGTTAAAGTTCTTAAATATCGAATCTACACTGCTAATTGCTGCATCAACATTTAATTCTGATGATTTTGTGTAAATAAGATAAGCATTGGAATTAATCATATTCGAAAATTCTGTATCGAACCAGGCCAATAAATAATTAAGTTCTGTTTGTGAAGAATTTTCAATACCCAAATGATATAAAACAGTTTTAAAATAAGGATTAAGCTTATCAGAGATTGATTTTTCAGTTTTTTCGGGAAGAATCAAGGTGTAGTCGGAATCGGGTTCTGCAAAAAAATAAGCTTCGTATGTGCCCAAATAGATAAAAACATAAACCGTTTCATGTGTTTCAAAAGAACATTTGAAATTGCCGGTATTATCAACAACAGTAGAACATAATACTTTTTCTGTATAAGAGATTTGATCGGAGTAGGTGATGAATTCCAATTGTGTACCTGTCCATTCAGGTGCTGTACCTTTCAATATTACTGTTCCTGCCCGAGCAGATATTGAAAATATCAATATGATGAAGATTAAACCGGTTTTAATTCTGGACATAGCTTATAGCCTAGCTTTTATTTAATTTCATTTTTGAAGGAATAAACTTGCTGATATCTCCGCCGTGACGGTATATATCCCTTACAATAGAAGAATTTATCGGGGTATGTTCAGTTATAGTTAAGAAAAATACAGTTTCAATTTCTTTATGCATCGATTTATTTACCTGGGCTATTGCGCGTTCAAACTCAAAGTCGGCTGATGTTCTTAACCCACGGAGAATGTACCCGGCACCAACCCGTTTGCAAAACTCAACAGTTAACCCTTCGAAATGAACAATTTCGATTTTGGGGTTATCTTCAAAAACCTGACGAATAAAATTTTTTCGTTCTTCGAGTGTAAACAATGCGTCTTTCTTAGGATTTAGTCCAATAGCAATAATTATTTTATCGAATAATTTCGAAGCTCTGTTTACTATGGACTCATGTCCTACGGTAAATGGGTCAAACGATCCCGGGAATACTGCAATTTTTTCCATGATCGGTTTTTTGGTAAAATTATTTAACAAACTTAGTTTATTTATAGAATTAAAACTGAAAGATTAAGAAAAAATTATAGGCTAAAAAGGAACTGGTTCCTTTTTAGCCTATAGTATAAAGATTTACGATTTGTTAGTAGCTTTTAACCTGGATGCCTCCAAATACTGCATCGGCTTTAATATACAGGTAATTTGTGTCTTTGCTAAACGATTCTGTTTTGTATTGGGTAGAACCAAAAGATGCCGTGTTTCCGTTAGGCATTTGAGCTGATCCAAAAACGGCTTCGGCTTTTATTTTAACAGGAGTTTTTTCACTGATTTTTATGTCTGAACTTCCAAAGATTACATTTATTTCTATTTCTTTAGAACCTTGTGATAAATCAATATCTCTCAGATCAACAACATTGCTGCCAAAAATCACATTGTATTCCTTGTGTTCAGCATCAATTCCATTGATACGCCTTTCGCCAAACATGGTTGTATTTTCATCATGGCGTACTTTCCAGAAGTTGAAATTTCCAAGCAAAATCTTAATTCCTAAGAAGATAAAGAAAAATGCAATAATAAATTTTACGATAGGGAAGTCGATATTAAAAACGACACGTATTACTATACCTAAACCGATAAGGATTAATAATATTCCCCAAAACATTCCTGCGCCCATTTTCATAGTATTAAAGATTAAACAATCAGTTTTTAAAAAGATAAATTTACGTAAATAAATAGAACTGTCAAGTTGGGATAACCAAAAATAAATGGATTACTTTACTTTTGTGCGTTCAACTTTTGTAGCAAAATATTTTGTTTCGCCTCGCCAGGGGAAAGCAGCATAGCGTTTCTTAAAATGAAGATTTACCCTTTCGCCGCTTAAAGCCACTTCTTCCAGTTGTTTTATAACGTCGGTTTCTTTTTTCTCGACCGAAAAATTAAACGATTCTGCAATCGGGCTTGCACCTTTTAAAGCTCCAAAAGTCTCCAGATTGAGTTTTCCCTCGTAGGTTTTGAAAATTACACCTTTTTCGCTGATACGTAAAACTTTTCCTGCCATTACACCTCGTTCATATACTGCCCAGTATGTAAAGGCAAAATATCCAAGTACAAGTAACAGGATAACAAATAATATTCTCTTGAAAATTTTCATTGTATTTTGTTTGATTATTTTTTAACAATTAATCAAAGGTATAAAAATCTTTTTTTTAAGATAGTTAAACTTTAACTGCTTTTTTCACTTTTTCTTTTAGCAGGGCAATTTCGAGAACTTCCATAATATCTTTTACATAATGGAATTTTAATCCTTCAATATAGATGTCTTTTATTTTGCCAATATCTTTTCGGTTTTCATTTGAAATAATAATATCAGTAATCCCTGCACGTTTGGCAGCAAGAATTTTTTCTTTAATTCCACCTACGGGCAATACTTTGCCACGCAATGTAATTTCGCCTGTCATTGCCAGATTGCTTTTCACTTTTCGTTGTGTAAACAGTGAAGCAATTGAACTAGCCATGGTTATACCCGCTGATGGCCCGTCTTTAGGTATTGCTCCCTCGGGAACGTGAATATGAATGTTCCATTTTTCGAAAGCTTCGTCAGAAATTTTTAAATCAGCAGCATGTGATTTGATATATTCCAAAGCAATTACAGCTGATTCTTTCATTACATCTCCCAGGTTTCCGGTTAAAGTTAAAGTTCCTTTTCCTTTACTTAAACTGCTTTCTATAAACAATATTTCTCCACCAAAGGCTGTCCAGGCAAGTCCGGTAACAACGCCCGCATATTCGTTGCCCTGGTACCTGTCTTTCGAAAATTCGGGCGGCCCCAGTATTTCTTTAATATTCGTTATTGTAAGCGTTTTATTCAGTTTTTCTTCGAATGCAATTTTACGGGCTATGTTGCGAACAACCTTAGCTATGGTTTTATCGAGTAAACGAACACCCGACTCGCGGGTATGGTTCTCTATTAAATATTCTATTATTTCATTTTTAAAAACCACTTTTGATTTATCAACACCATGTGCTTCAAGTTGTTTTGGTACTAAATGCCTTTTTGCAATTTCAATTTTTTCTTCTACAATATACCCGCTAACATCGATCATTTCCATGCGATCGCGTAAAGCAGGGCTGATTGTTGCAACAGTATTCGCTGTTGCTATAAACATTACATTCGAAAGGTCGTATTCCAGTTCCAGGTAATTATCATGAAAAGCGTTGTTTTGTTCAGGATCGAGTACTTCAAGTAAAGCTGAAGCAGGATCGCCATGAAAGTCTTTACCTACTTTATCAATTTCGTCTAATATAAAAACCGGGTTCGATGATTTAGACTTTTTAATGTTTTGGATAATTCTCCCGGGCATAGCGCCAATATATGTTTTTCGATGGCCACGTATTTCGGCTTCATCGTGCAATCCGCCAAGCGACATACGAACATAGTTTCGCCCCAGAGCTTTTGCAATTGATTTTCCTAACGATGTTTTCCCTACTCCCGGAGGGCCAAATAAACAGAGTATAGGAGATTTTAAATCGCCTTTAAGCTTTAGAACGGCTAAGTATTCTAATATCCGGTCTTTAACATTTTCTAATCCGAAATGATCCTCATCGAGAATTTTTTGTGCACGTTTCAGGTCGAAAATATCTTCAGTGAATTCGTTCCAGGGTAAATCGAGCAATGTTTGCAGGTAGTTTAGCTGAACCGAGTATTCACCGGAAGCAGGATTAAGACGCTGGAGTTTATCAACTTCCTTATTAAAGGTTTCTCCAACTTCCTTGCTCCACTTTTTTTGTTCAGCTTGTTTACGAAGGTCTGTTATTTCCTGATCTAAAGGACTTCCTCCAAGCTCATCCTGAATAGTTTTCATCTGCTGATGCAACAAATATTCTCGTTGCTGGCGGTCCAGGTCTGTTTTTACTTTACTCTGAATATCGTTTTTTAACTCGAGCATTTGCATTTCGCGTGTCTGGTGCTCGAGCAATTTTATTGCTCTTTCTTTTAAATTACTTATTTCGAGTAAAGTTTGTTTTTCTTTTATTTCAATATCGCTGTTGGAACAGATGAAGTTGATCAGGAATTTTGAATTTTCAATATTTCTTACTGCAAATGATGCTTCGGGAGGAATATTGCTCGAAAGTTTTATTATTCGTAATGAAATATCTTTTAGAGAACCAACAATTGCTTCAAATTCGCGGGTTTTGTCAACAGGGCGTTTATCTTTCAACAAACTTACCCTGGCTTTATGGTAAGGTTCTGACTGAATAAGCTGATTTATTTTAAACCGTTGTTTGCCCTGTATGATAACAGAAGTACTACCATCGGGCATTTCCAGGACTTTTAAAATATGAGCAACAGTACCTGTTTTATAAAAATCGTTTTCTTCGGGCTCATTTATTTGCGGGTTAATTTGAGCAACTGTTCCTATAATCTTGTTTCCACGATATATCTCATTAACCAAACGAATAGACTTTTCCCTGCCAACAGTTATTGGCAATATAACCCCCGGAAACAAAACCGTGTTTCGCAATGGTAATATGGGAAGTTCCTGGGGTATATCAGATTTTTGTAAATCAATATCATCTTCGTCATCAGAAATGAGGGGTATAAAATCTCCATTATTCTCTATATCACTTCCAAGTATTATACTTCCTATTTTTCTTGTATTTCTGTTTTTATCACTCATTTTTTAATTCTTAATAAATTCTTTTCAAGCCGACAATATGTCAGCATCCTGATTTTGAAAATTGGGAATATGTAACAGGCAATCACTATGCCAAAAAAATGCTGTCAATGGTTTTTAAAAATACAAAACAAAGAGGCCGGGTTAAAGTTTCCTGTACTTTGCTGTTTTTTTGAATATGGTATTCAGGATTTCTTTCTCGATATCGGTTAAGGTTAATCCTCGTCGGTTAAATACTTTTTCGGCAACATCTAAAGCCTTTTCAATAGAATAAACAGAAAAACCATGAGCTCCACCCCATGAAAATGAGGGGATAAAGTTACGGGGAAATCCTTCTCCAAATATGTTTGCATTAACACCTACTACTGTACCTGTATTAAACATGGTGTTTATAGCGCATTTGGAATGATCGCCCATTATTAACCCGCAAAATTGCAAGCCGGTATCTATAAATCGTTCGCTTTCGTAATTCCATAAACGAACTTCTGCATAATTGTTTTTCAAGTTTGAATTGTTGGTATCGGCACCAATATTGCACCATTCGCCAATAACCGAGTTTCCTAAAAACCCGTCGTGTGCTTTGTTAGAAAACCCGAAAATAACCGAATTATTTACTTCGCCACCAACTTTTGAATGAGGCCCAATGGTTGTTGGCCCATATATTTTTGCCCCCAACTTTAATGTAGAATGTTCGCATAATGCAAATGGCCCGCGAATAATAGAGCCTTCCATGATTTCGGCATCTTTGCCAATATAAATAGGTCCTGTAGCTGCATTTAAGGTTGCAAATTCCATTTTTACACCTTCTTCGATAAAAATGTTTTCTTTACCAAGTGTATTGTTTGTGGAACTTATCTCTTGTGACTTGCGGCCAGATGTTAAAAGAGTAAAGTCGGATTCAATGTTCCGGCCATTCAAAGTGAAAATTTCCCAGGGTTGGTTTATTTTAATAATACCTGCAGGGTATTCAGAAAAAGTATATTTTGAAAATTGATCATACCTAAATTTACTTATCGCATCTTTACCAAGATTTACCGCAATTAACCGATTGTCTTTTGTAATTGCAGTATTGTTTTTTAAATTTTTTATAGATGTGGTTAGGTTTTTGTCAGGGATTACTGAACCATTAATAAGAATATTTTCGGATTCAATCTTTACCGGGTATTTCTGTTCTAAATAATCCTGGGTGATATGAGATACACTTACACCTAAATAGGTTTCCCACTTTTCTTTAATTGTCAATATTCCGGTTCGTATTTCACAAACAGGGCGTGTAAATGTTAAAGGTAGTAAGTTTGTCCAGCTTTTATCATCGAAAAGAATATAATTCATAATTTATACTAATTAAAGTGCATGACAAATTTACATAAAAAAAAGCTCCGGCAATCCGGAGCTTTAAATAATCTATCAAAGAATATTGAATTATTTACTCTTATCCATGTGTTTTTTGTACTTGGTCATGTATTTATCAACACGGCCGGCAGTATCTACAAGTTTCATTTTGCCAGTGTAAAAAGGATGAGAAGTGTTTGAAATCTCAACTTTAATTAACGGATATTCGTTTCCGTCTTCCCATTTGATTTTTTCACTAGTAGCGGTTGTTGATCTGGTCATAAAAGTTTCACCATTCGACATATCCTTAAAAACCACTAATCTATAATTTTCTGGATGTATTCCCTTTTTCATTTTTAAACTCCTTATATTATGCTACGCTTTTTATTCAAACTTAATATGGACTGCAAAATTAAATATTGTTATCAAAAATGCAAAATTAAATCACTATTTTTTGAATAATTATTTATAATGAAAACCATTTTTGCAGATCATGATTCGATTTTTCAATCATATCAACATGAGTAAATTCATTTGTATGTTTATTATATTGGTATGATTTACTCCATTTTTTATGATTTTTCGATATTTCTTCAATTGCAAATACAAAATAATCAATTTCAGAATCCAATGTTGTTGGATGAATCGACCAACGAATCCACCCGGGTTTTTGCGATAAATCGCCATGGTTAATAAGCTTAGTGATTTCATGTGAATAATCATAGCTTACATTTAGTAAATAATGGCCGTAGGTTCCGGCACATGCACAACCACCGCGAACCTGAATTCCAAAGCGGTCGCTTAAAATCTTAACAACAAGATTGTAATGTACATTTTCAATATAAAAAGATAAAGCACCGATACGATCAATTACGTTATCTGCTAAAATTCTAACCCCGGGGACTTTTCTTAAACCTTTAAATGCTCTTGGAATAAGTTCTTTTTCACGATTTTCAATATTTTTAATCCCCATCTGGTCTTTCAGTTCAAAAGCAAGAGCAGTACGAATGGCTTGTAAAAAACCAGGTGTGCCACCATCTTCTCTGAGTTCTATATTGTCGATGTACTTGTATTCTCCCCATCGGTTTGTCCAGTCAACTGTTCCTCCACCGGGATTGTCGGGTGCTTTGGAATTGTACAAACTTGAATCGAAGATTAATATTCCTGCTGTTCCCGGGCCTCCTAAAAATTTATGAGGAGAAAAGAAAATGGCATCCAGCTTTTCCATTGGATCTTCGGGATGCATATTTATTTCAGCATAAGGTGCTGAAGCTGCAAAATCTACAAAACAAACACCTCCATATTCGTGCATTATTTTTGCAAGCTTATGATAAGGAGGCTTAACTCCTGTAACATTTGATGCGGCTGAAAAAGAACCAATTTTTAATTTCCTGTTTTTATATTTTTCAAGTTCTTTTCTTAAATTTTCAGGACTAACGAGTAAATTTTCGTCGGGTTCAACAATAACTACTTCAGCTGCTGTTTCGTACCATGATGTCTGGTTCGAATGATGTTCCATGTGAGTAATGAATACAATCGGACGATCTGTTTCTCTCAGGCATTCTTTATGCTTGAGCATTCCACAACCCTTAAAACCCAAAATTCGTTGGAGTTTATTTATTACTGCCGTCATCCCGAATCCTGCCTGAATTATCACATCATTGGGTGAAGCATTCACATGTTTCTTAATCAGTTTTTGGGCATAATGATAACTGTGAGTCATTAAAGTGCCTGTTTCGCTGGTTTCGGTATGTGTATTTGCTACAAATGGGCCAAACTGCTCAACAATCTTTCTTTCTATTGGTGCATATAAACGCCCACTTGCAATCCAGTCGGCATACATTATTTTCTGAACTCCGAAGGGAGAAATGTACGTTGAATCAATACCGATAATATTTTTGCGAAACTGCTCGAAATAAGATTCTAATGAATTCATAACAATTTGAGTTTTTTCCGGTGGGTAAAAATAGAACAAAGCTTTTAATATTCCGAACGTTAATTATCTATTCTTTAACATTTGCAAATAGCTCACAATTTAATTCTTATTTGGGCTTTAATTTCTGATTTTGTATTTCCCTGAATTTCGCTTAACCCGGAAGATATTACATCTAAATCAGAGTAATATGTTTGTGAATAACGAATCCATAAGTCGATGTATTTTGTTATTGAATATTTCAGGTTAAAGTAAAAACGGGTTCCTTTTGAATAATATGCAGGAATTGAAAATGCATATAACATATCGCTTTCGTAAGCGTATATGCGGGCATTGTAAGTATCGGTATCGAAAACAGCATATCGAAGATTACATGTTAAAGGAATTTTATTGAAAGTATAGAAAATATCCTGGTATGCAAGGTATCCATATTCCGGCTTGTTATCACCTGACTTATATTTTGATGTTTCAATTCTGTTTTTTAATGAAAGCTGATCGTTTATGGAATAATTTAATTGAAACCTGATTTTAAGGTTATTCTCTGAAACCAATTCATCAATACCTGATGTAACATTTTCATTTACCTGTTTATCTTCGTACTTAAACCGCAGATTCATACTAACATTTCGAACGGGTGTGTAATCGGTTTGAATAAAACATTCTGTGCCGTTTGATGGAGCATCTGCCCCGGAACGAATCCACGGGAAATTATATGAATCAAAGTAAGTAGAAATTTTAACGTGTTTAACAGGATATATCTCTAAACCAAGATACAATCCGGATTCGTTCTGTGCTTCAGATGATTCGGCGAATGCCCCGCTGTAATTTGATTGGTAATTTTTTTCATAATACCTGTGTAATACCGACATGGAAACTTGTGGAACCAGGGATATTAATGCTCCATTTAGGAATGCCTTGCCTCCGTTTTCGCTAATTGCCTCTTCACCAAAAAAACTAAAATTCGAAAGTGCGAATTGGTAATCGATACTCAGGTTTGAGTTTTGCTTTCCCTGAAAATCGAACTGGTTTTGAGGTGTTGTTTCTTTTGCAAGATAAGCACCATATTGATAATTTATACCGGTTAATCCTATACGAAACTTCGCGTGATTATAGGAAATATTAGCTCCGGAGATTTGTTCTTTTATGGCATTCTTATCTTCAACTTCAGAAGGAATAGCATGTGTTCCGGTATTCTGGAATGATGAAACAGATTCAATTTCATTATCAATACTATCAACAATATTTGCATCGATATTTTTTTGCGAATAGAATACAGAAAGTTCAAAAAATTTTAATGATACAGTTGTTCCAATACCTCTTAAAAACTCATTTTCATTAGCCGATGAGTACTTTGTTAAACCCTGAGTTTTTTTTCTGATATTTAATACATACGACGATTTCCCGCTTGACATATCAGACCACATAACCAGCCCTTGTCCGAATTTTGCCTGAAAATCGCCTAAAGTAATGGTTTTAAAAACACTTAAATCATTTAAAACCAGGTGTGCAGAATAAAAATCGAAACCATTTGTATTGGTTCCCTCAAAAAACTCTTCGCCTGCATCTTTTTCTGCTGTAAAACCAAAACTGATTTTATTTTTATAATTGTATTTATACTTAGAATATATCTTTAAAGGGCTTCCCAAATATCTCGAATTTGGATTTTCGGCAAGTGCGGAATCACTTATCGGGCTATATCCTTCTTGTTCTTCCAGGACTTGTTGTGTACGAATAAAAAACTGATTATTCCCGTATTTGACAAGGTTCCTGAATGCAGTTTTCTGTTCAACAGGTGTTGGGCCAACGGTAATAAAAGGAAGAATCAATTCAATATTTTCCTGGTTAAAGCCAAAAACAAGCTGTAATTCATAAATACTAAGCATTTCTCCATTTGTCTTTATGTAATCTGTGAGGCTGTTTATTTGAAAATCATTTAAAACCTGCAATTTTTCTAAATCTTCTTTTGTTGCCGAATTTAAGTTCAGGGGATTATTTAAAAAATAATTTAAATCTTCATAAAACGAAGTATAATCAATTTCAATATCTGTGCTTGAAGCAATATTTTCAATAATATCTTCAAGAGTTTGTTTGTTAGGATAGTCTGTTTGTGAATAAGAAAAAAAACTGAATACAATCAGTAAAAAAATACAAATTGATTTAACAAGCCATATTTTTAAATCAGAATCCATAGCTTACCGAGAATGAAGGTGTAAAACCTAAGGCCTGATGTTTAATAAAGCCAACATAAATATTGAACCCGGAATAATGAAACCCTGCGCCAAATGAATAGTTTGTTGGATTGGTAGAAATTCCTGCCTGTAATGATACAAGTTCAATTAGCTGATAATCTATTCCTGCTTTAAAGATAGCACTTTGCTCTGGTTCTTTTTCAGTTTCAATTGCCAGGAGTGTTGTGCCTGAAAATAAATAGCTTATTCCTGCTTTATAAATTACAGGAATTTTTTCTGTTCCCATTTCGCTGTACGAAGGGTTGTAAACATGAGCGCCAATAAATAAGTTTTCAATGGGTTGTGATAAAATGCCCACTTCGAAAGTAACTGCATTTGAACTTCCATATTCGCCGGCTATTTGAGAGTGTAAGAAATTGAGCTTTATCCCGGCTGCAAAATATTCGGTGAATGTTCTCCCAAAGGCTAATCCTGCCTGCTGCTCGTTATAGTTTGTGTATCCGTAGTAGTTATATGTTGCAGCAATTGTTCCTGTTTTTGTTGGAACGGCAATACCAACTCCCTGAATATTTTGTTCTTTAATGTATCCTGAATGGTGAAATACCCCGGCAGAAAGTTGCTGAACAAATCCTAATCCGGCCTGGTTATTATAAATTGACCAAAAATCGGTTAAAACAACAGAACTGTTAGCCATTCCAACAGTTCTTCCCCCGGCATTTGACTCAATATGTTGAGAAAAAGCCGGAAAAACTATCATTAGTAAAATACCAACGAATAAGAATGAACTTTTCCTGTAGTGAAACATTTATTCAACGAGTTAATTTGTTTTAAAATCGAATTTCACTTTTGAAAGCTCTTCATTCGCTTTTACGATTTTAGTTTTTAAATCTGATTTAAATTCTATCAATGCTTTTTTTAGTTTTTCATCAGCATTTGCAAGAATTTGTACAGCCAAAATGCCAGCATTTTGAGCTCCGTCAATACCTACTGTTGCAACAGGAATACCGGGAGGCATTTGAACAATTGCCAGTAATGCATCTAAACCATTTAGCGATGCATTAATCGGAACCCCTATAACGGGAACCGTTGTCATTGCTGCAATAACACCGGGTAAATGTGCTGCCATTCCAGCCCCGGCAATAATAACTTCTATTCCGTTTTTACTTGCAGACTTGGCAAATTTCTCTACTTCGTCGGGTGTTCGGTGTGCCGATAGGGCATTCATTTCAAAAGGTATTTTAAAATCGTTAAGCACTTTGGCTGCTTTTTCCATTATTGGCAGGTCTGATGTACTGCCCATGATGATACTTACTTTTGGTTTCATTTTTAATTTCAGTTTTTTATGTTGAAACAAATATTTTTTTGATCATTAATATTTATCTTCGCAAGATACTTAAAATTGAAATATTCCTTATAAAATGAAAAAAATAAAACTTAAAGACAAGGAATTTGGGGTTAGTATTCCATCTGAAGATATTCAAAAGGTAATAGTTAACCTGGCAAAAAAAATAAATACTGATTTTAAAGATGCAGAAATACCTTTATTTATAAGTATCCTGAATGGCTCATTTATGTTCACGGCTGATTTATTAAAACATATTGATTTTAATTGCGAGATTACTTTTTTAAAACTATCATCATACCAGGGAACTTCATCCACGGGAAATGTGAAAGAGCTAATCGGGATTAATGAAAATATTAAAGGAAGAAAAATTATTGTCTTGGAAGATATTGTTGATACAGGAATTACTCTTGAGCAGATTGTAAATGAACTTGAAAAATATAATCCTGAAGAAATCAGGGTTTCCACCTTGCTTTTTAAACCGGCTGCATACCAAAAAAATATAAATATTGATTATGTAGGCATGGAAATACCGAATGATTTTATAATTGGATACGGACTCGACTATGATGGGCTTGGAAGAAATCTCGCGGATATTTATACATTAATTCAAAAATAGCTTCATTTTATTTCCATGTTGAATATTGTTTTGTTTGGCCCCCCGGGCTCAGGAAAAGGAACGCAATCACAAAAACTTATCGAAAAATACCAGTTGGTACATATTTCTACAGGAGAAATTCTGCGTAAAGAGATTGCTGAAAAAACTCCTTTTGGTATAGTAGCGCAAAAATTTATTGATGACGGGAATTATGTCCCTGATTATATGGCTATCGAGATTATCCAAGATGTTATTGAAAAAAATTCGGGTGGCAAAGGATTTATTTTTGATGGATTTCCCAGAACCGTGTATCAGGCTGAAACATTAAATAATATCTTAAATAAGTATAATTCAGGTGTTTCTGTAATGATTTCGTTTGATGTTGATGAAGAAATCCTTATCAGCCGGTTACAAAATCGTTCTGGTGTTTCATGCCGCCCTGACGACAGGAATAAAGAGATAATAAAAAAAAGGCTGGAGCTTTATCACCAAAAGACAGCAGTAGTCAAAAAATACTATTTAGAAATAAATAAATATCAATCTGTTAATGGTTTAGGTGATATTGACAAAATTTTTAGTGATATTTGCAAAGTGATTGAAAATATTTTAAAATAAATATAGAAGAATATGTCGGGTTCGAGTTTTGTTGATTATGTAAAGATTTTTTTCAGGTCGGGTAAAGGTGGTGCAGGATCTCCTCATTTGCATAGGGAGAAATTTATTGATAAGGGTGGTCCCGACGGCGGAGACGGAGGCCGTGGAGGACATATCATATTAAAAGGAAATGCTCAACTATGGACATTACTTCATTTAAAATACAGGAAACACATATTTGCTACCAGTGGAATGGCTGGTGCCGGGTGGGAAAAAACAGGAGCAAACGGAAAAGATATTTATGTTGATGTTCCATTAGGAACTGTTGCTAAAGACGGGGAAACAGAAGAAGTACTTTTCGAGATAACAGAAGATGGACAGGAAAAAATCCTGCTTCAGGGAGGCCGTGGAGGGCAGGGAAATGTTCATTTTAAATCAGCTACCCATCAAACACCACGATATGCCCAGCCGGGAGAAGATGGAAAAGAAGGCTGGTATATTCTCGAGTTAAAAGTGTTGGCCGATGTTGGGCTTGTTGGATTTCCTAATGCAGGTAAATCAACATTACTCTCGGTTGTGTCGGCTGCAAAACCTAAAATAGCAGATTATCCCTTTACTACACTAGTTCCAAACCTTGGAATTGTAGAGTACAGAGATATGCAATCATTCGTAATGGCTGATATTCCCGGGATTATTGAAGGTGCATCAGAAGGAAAAGGTCTAGGTTTACGTTTTCTGCGTCATATTGAACGGAACTCAATGTTATTATTCATGATTCCCGCTGACAGCAAACATATTCATAACGAATACAAAACACTTCTTTCAGAACTTGAAAAATACAATCCTGAATTACTCGATAAAAAAAGAATTCTGGCAATAACAAAATCAGATTTACTCGACAAAGAGTTAACAAAAGAAGTAAAACAGGATCTCCCGGAGATTCCCTGTGTATTTATTTCGTCTGTAGCACAAAACGGGATAAAGGAACTTAAAGATTTAATCTGGAAAGAATTACATTCATAACAAATTATGATCGAGTTACTTAAAGATTGGGATTCGCAACTTTTTATTTTTCTGAATGGGATTCATTCCCCTTTCTGGGATACAGTTATGTGGTGGGTTTCGGGAACAAAATCATGGATTCCTCTTTATATTATTCTGGTAGCTTATATTATTTACAACCAGCGAAAAAGGTCACTTCTTACATTACTATTTATTGCCATCCTTGTAGTTTTAGCTGATCAAATTTCTGTTCATTTTTTTAAAGATGTTTTTCAAAGACTTAGGCCTTGCCATCAACCTGAGTTAGTGGATATTGTTCATTTAGTTAAAAATAAGTGTGGTGGTAAATATGGGTTTGTATCATCACATGCCACGAATACTTTTGCTATAGCGTCATTTCTTTCGCTTTTATTTAAGAATAAATATTTTTCCGGATTTATCATTTTTTGGGCAGCTTTTGTTTCGTACAGCCGGATATATTTAGGTGTTCATTTTCCTTTTGATGTACTCTGCGGTGCAATTTTAGGCACAATTATCGGGATACTGGTGTTTATTGCATATAAGAATACTTTGCTGAAAATAGATAAACGGGTTATATAGTTTTTGTTATAACCAGTTGTTTCGGGTATAACATTAAAATAAAAAGCAACTTACTGACGGAATTTAGTCCGGTTAAAAACACTGATTATTAAATTATTCGCATGCTCATTATTGATAACAACATAACGAATCCTTACTTTAATATTGCAGCAGAAGAATATCTTTTAAAGAGTTTTACCGACGATTGTTTTATGTTGTACCAGAACACGCCATCCATAATTGTTGGTAAACACCAGAATACATTAGCCGAAATCAATTACCACTTTATAAAACAAAACAATATTGATGTGATACGCCGTTTATCCGGTGGAGGAACAGTTTTTCACGATATGGGGAATATCAATTTTATGTTTATTCAAAACATTAAAGAAGGCAATGCGCTTGTAAATTTCAGGCGGTTTACCGATCCAATTATTGAAGCACTTAATCATTTAGGGGTTGATGCAAAATTTGAAGGAAAAAATGATATTCGTGTAAATGGGTTAAAAATATCAGGAAATGCCGAACATATTTTTAAAAGAAGAGTGTTACACCATGGTACATTATTGTTTTCGTCGGAATTAAATATACTTAATGATGCAATTAAAGCTGAAATGAATAAGTATAACGATAAAGGTGTAAAATCAATCCGGAGTACAGTAACGAATATATCTGATTTTCTTGTTGAAAAAATATCAATTCCCGAGTTTAAAAACAGGGTTGTAAAAAAAATATTTGAAAAGAATAAAAATTCAACTTTTTATTCTTTTAATCCCAATGATATTAAACAGGTTGAAAAACTGGTAACAGAAAAATATTCAACCTGGGATTGGAACTTTGGGTATTCTCCAAATTATGATTTTGAAAACAAAATAGATACAACAAATGGGAGTTTATCTGTTAATGTAACCGTTGAGCAAGGAAGGATTGAGAAAATCAAAATCAGTGGAAATTTTGACAGCTCTGAAATAGAAAACTTATTAACAGGTAAAAAGCATAACGAAAACGAAATTCACGAAACGTTACATAAAAAGGTTATACAAAAAGATTCGTTTTATAATATGGATGATATAATAAAAGTTCTTTTTTAAATAATATCTTGCCTGTTCACACCAGGTTATCTTCGGTTATTTGAATGAAATTCAGCGATTTAATAAATTGGTTTTATATTGTTTGTAAATCAGGGTTGATTCTGATGATATAAATTCGTAACTTTCATTGAAGAAATCTGCCATCTCTCATTATCATTGTTGTATAAGTTTTTTTATTACAAAACCTAAAAACATTTACCCATGAAAAATTTAGTGATATTTTTTTTATCTCTTTTCTTTATTCTTTCAACGTTCAATTGTACAAACAGGGATAGAAATAAAGAAAATTTGCCGCACTCCAAAATTGAAATGTTGTTAATGAACTATGCCGATGTAAAATTAACATCAGATTTAAGTTCGTTAACTGAGAACCAGAAGAAAATGCTTCCCGGTTTATTCGAAGCAGCACAAATTATCGACGAGCTATTTTGGATGCAAACCTATGGCAATAAAGACGACCTTTTAAAATCGATAAAAGATGAAAATAGTTTAAAATACGTGATGATTAATTATGGGCCCTGGGACAGGTTAAATGGAATGGAACCGTTTATTGACGGTGTAGGCAAAAAACCAGACGGAGCAAATTTTTATCCATTCGATATGACTTACCAGGAGTTTGAAGAATTTGGAGACCTTGAAAAGTATAGCTCGTACACCTTGTTGCGACGCAATGAAATCGGAGGGTTGCAAACAATTGCATATCATAAAGCATACAACGAGAAACTTCAGAAAATAGCAGAATTAATGCAACAGGCTTCTGAGTTTGCCGATGATAATGAATTAAAAACGTATCTTGAGCTTAGAGCTAAAGCATTACTTACCGATTCGTATTTTGATAGTGATATGGCCTGGATGAAAATGAAAAATAATAACCTGGATTTTATAGTTGGCCCTACCGATGAAATTGACGATCGTTTATTCTGGACAAAATCAGCATATCAATCCATGATTTTAATAAAAGATAAAGAATGGAGCCAAAATCTTGAAAAATATGCATTATTACTCCCGTATCTCCAAAAAAACTTACCGGTAGAGGATAAATATATTACAGAACTACCTGGAAATTTATCGGATATAATGGTATATGATGTAATTTATTGCTCAGGGTTATGGAATGCCGGCAGTAAAAAAATAGCGTTTACTCTTCCCCGCGATTTTTTAATTCAGTCACAGGTTGGTAGCCGAAAATTACAATTCAGGAATGTAATGGAAGCAAAATTTGAAAAAATACTAAAGCCTATGAGCGAGATTCTAATTGCTCCCGGGCAACAAAAGCATATCAGTTTCGATGCATTTTTCGAAAACACCATGTTTTATGAAGTGGGTAGCGCTTTAGGCATTAAAAACACTTTCAATAACAAAGGTGCTGTTCGTGATGCTTTAAAGGAATATTACAATATTATCGAAGAAAGTAAAAATGATATTTTAAGCTTGTTCTTTATTACAAAACTATACGAAATGGGCGAGTTAAACACCGGTACACTTATGGATAATTATGTGACATATATGGCCGATATTTTTCGTTCGGTTCGGTTTGGTATTTCGAACGATCAGGGGGTGGCCAATATGATTCGTTTTAACTATTTTCAGGATGCAGGAGCATTCACTTATGATAAGAAAGCAGCAAGTTATACTGTTGATTTCGATAAAATGAAAAATGCCATGATATCGCTTGCCAAAGAAATACTTATTATTCAAGGCGAAGGAGATTATAATGCTGCAAAAAAACTTATCGAAGAAAAAGGATTTATTCGCGATGAGCTTCTGAATGATCTTTACCGGGTTCAGAAAGAAAAAATCCCTAAAGATGTTGCTTTTATTCAGGGACTTAATGAAATTAACTTAACGCCAGGTTCCAAATAAAAACGATTTCGGTTTTAGATACAACAAGAACTTGCCATGTATAACAAGTTCTTGTTGTATTATTACTATTGAAAATCTAATACTTTTTTATTCTTAACTAAGTAAAATTTAATACTAGGTTAACATTGTTGTATTTTTCTAAATACAGTCACATAAAAAGAAAAAAAATCTTTTTTTAATTCAAAAACATGAAAATTATAAAATTTATTTTAAAAAAACAGTTTCGACATAACGTTTAGTGTATAGTAATTGTTCATATTTAAGGTTTTAGTTTAAAAAATTATAGAGAAAATAGTTTCATTCTAATTATTTATTCCTTTAATTGCCATACTTTTTAAAACCTAACACTTTAATTTATGAAACTCAATTTACTCCGAAAGAGAACAAGCATCTTTGTTATCTTGTTTTTTCTTTTCAGCCAATTTATTTTTGGCCAGGTACCACCCAGCGATTTAAGTGGACAAGAATTAAGAACCTGGTTAAAAACGAACTACTATGATGGGCAACATCTAACACTTGGTTACGACCAGGCACGGGTTTATCTTTACAATTACATTGATAACGAAAGCGGCATTATTACATGTGTCTATTCCGGCCTTCAGGTAAGCAGCCCGTATGGGGGCACTACAACTTATCCTGCTCCGATAAATTGTGAGCATACAATCCCTCAAAGTTTTTTTGATGAAGCAAACCCAATGGTTTCTGATTTACATCATTTATATCCAACATACGAAAATTGGAATAGTACACGCTCAAATTATCCGTTTGTTGAAATATCAGACAATGCAACTGAAAAATGGATGTATTTAGCTACAAGTCAGACTACTATCCCTACTTCAAACATAGAACTTTACAGCGAATATGCAAGTTCTACTTTTGAACCACGCGAAGATCATAAAGGAAACCTGGCACGTTCTGTTTTTTATTTTTATACCATGTACCCTACACAAGCAGGAGACATGAGCCTTGTTGGTGATATTGATATGTTTTATGAATGGCACTTGGCCGATCCGGTTGACGCGAAAGAAATTGAACGAAACGGGCAAATTGAAACATATCAGGGCGACAGAAACCCATATATTGACTATCCCGACATTGTTGCAAGAGCATGGGGGCTAACTCCTGTTGCTACTGTTCCTAGTGTACCTGTGTTGGCCATGACATCAAGTTCTACAGCTATAACTCTTACATGGAATAATGTGGAAAACGAAACAGGTTATAAACTATACAAATCAACTGATGGAACAAACTTTAGTTTGCTTTCCGATTTAACAACAAACATTGTTAGTTATACCGATAATGCTGTTGTTTCAGCACAAAATTACTATTATTATATTATTGCTTATAATGATAACGGAAACAGTACAGCCAGTAATACCGTTGTTGGACAACTTTATACCAGCGGGGGAAGCGGTGTAGCTACCGACTTGCTTTTTTCTGAGTACATCGAAGGTTCATCTTATAACAAAGGACTTGAGATCGCAAATTTTACCGGAAACTCAGTCGATTTATCAAGTTACTCAATTCGTAAACAAACCAATGGTGCAGGTGATTGGGGTACAATTTTAACATTAAGCGGTACTTTAGCACATGGTGATGTTTATGTTATTGTTAACACATCCGCATCTGCAACAATGATAGCTGTTGCCGACCTGACAACCGCTGTCGATGCATTAACCTTTAATGGGAATGATCCTGTGGGATTATTTAAAAACGGAACACTGATTGATATTATTGGAGTTCTGAATAATACTGCAAACTTTGCAATTGATGTTACATTGGTTAGAAATTCAAATGTTTATTCTCCAAACACAACATACACCACCAGCGAATGGACAAGCTATCCGATTGATACATATACTTACCTGGGCACACATACAATTGACGAAGGTACGGTTGATACCCAGGCTCCTACTGCTCCAACCAACTTGGCATCAGCAAGTATAACTCAAACTACATTTACATTAAGCTGGACAGCATCAACGGACAATGTTGCTGTTACGGGATATGATATTTACAGGAATGGTACATTGCTTGCATCGACTACAAGCACTTCGTATAGTGTAACAGGCTTAACGGCTTCAACAACCTATACTTTCTACGTAAAAGCTAAGGATGCAGCGGGCAATGTTTCTGCTGCAAGCAGCACGATAAGTGTTACAACATCTGCAGCAGCAGACACCCAGGCACCAACAGCACCAACCAGTTTAGCATCTTCAAATATTACAGAAACTTCTGTATCATTAAGCTGGACAGCTTCAACTGACAATGTTGCAGTTACGGGATATGATATTTACAGGAATGGTACATTGCTTGCATCTACTACAAGCACTTCGTATAGTGTAACAGGCTTAACGGCTTCAACAACCTATACTTTCTACGTAAAAGCTAAGGATGCAGCGGGCAATGTTTCTGCGGCAAGCAGCACGATAAGTGTTACAACATCTGCGGCAACAGACACCCAGGCACCAACAGCACCAACCAGTTTAGCATCTTCAAATATTACAGAAACTTCTGTATCATTAAGCTGGACAGCTTCAACAGATAATGTTGCAGTTACGGGATATGATGTTTACAGGAATGGTACATTGCTTGCATCTACTACAAGTACTTCGTATAGTGTAACAGGCTTAACTGCATCAACAACCTATACATTCTATGTAAAAGCTAAGGATGCGGCAGGCAATGTTTCTGCTGCAAGTAGTACCATTAGTGTTACTACTTCATCAACAACTATCAGTTATTGTACCTCTATGGGAACTAATTATAGCTACGAATGGATTTCGAAAGTTGTTATCGGCACATTCTCAAATACATCTACTGCTGCAGGATATACTGACTTTACAAGTAAAATAATCACTTTAACTGCAGGTACATCTTATAGTGTATCGTTAACTCCGGGATTTGCAAGTACTGCATACAATGAATACTGGAAAATATGGATTGATTACAATGGAGATAAAGATTTTGATGATGCAGGCGAACTTGCATTCGACGGTGGAGCATTAATAAGCACCGTAGAAACCGGAACTATTATCGTTCCTTCAACAGCTACAGGAACAACCCGTATGAGAGTATCAATGAAATACAATGCTGCTCAAACTTCCTGCGAAACATTCAGCTATGGTGAAGTTGAAGATTATACTGTTACTTTTGGTGCTGCTGTACCCGATACACAAGCTCCAACTGTTCCAACAGGATTAACAGCATCAAGTGTTACTCAGACTACAGCTGTTATTTCATGGACAGCTTCTACCGATAACGTGGGTGTTACAGGATATGAAGTTTACAGAAACGGAACATTACTTAGCACGGTAACAACAAATAGCTATAATGCAACAGGCTTAACTGCTGCAACTACTTATTCGTTTACAGTAAAAGCAAAAGATGCAGCAGGTAATATTTCCTCTGCAAGCAGTGCATTAAGTGTAACAACATTATCGGTATCATTAACTTATTGTACATCAAAAGGCAGCAATGCTACTTATGAATGGATTGATTATGTTGCTTATGGAGGCATGGCCAATACAACAGCATCTAATGGCGGATATGCTGACTTTACAAGTAAAGTTGCAACCGTTACCCGTGGTGCAAGTACAACAATAAGTTTCAGCTGTGGATTTAAGAGCAGTACTTATACCGAATACTGGTATATCTGGATTGATTGGGATCAAAATGCTACATTTGATAGCGATGAGTTAATGGTGGCAGGTTCATCAAGCAGCAGCGGTACATTAACATCAACATTTACTGTTCCTGCAGATGCAACTTTAGGTTCAACAAGAATGCGAGTAACAATGAAATACAACTCTGCTCCAACAGCTTGCGAAACATTCTCTTATGGTGAAGTAGAAGATTACACAGTTACTGTTGTCAGCTCAACATTCAATGGTTTCTCAAATGAAAGTCCGTTTGCAGAAACACTTGGTAATGAAGAAAATACACAGGTAGAAATTTGGCCTAACCCTGCATCTGATATTATTAACGTAGCTGTAAATAATGGAACCCGCTTTGGAAAAGTAAGTATCTATAATATGATTGGTTCAATTGTTAAAGTTGTTGAAATAGAAGGTGAAGAAAAAGAAATTAATATTTCTGATTTGCCAGCCGGTTCATATTTAATAACTGTTGACGATGAAAAAGAACCATTAGTGAAACAATTTATTAAAAAATAAAACCCAGATAAGAAGGTTGTTTTACAACCTTCTTATTTAAACCATCTATGCATTCCTATAATACACACTCTAATTTATTTGCCTTACTCTGCATAGAAAAAGAAACCCGGTTTAAAAACCGGGTTTCTCATTTTAAAAATCTTAATTTATTTAATCAGGTTTCTTAATTCGGCTGTCTTCTCAATAATTTTCACCATTTGTTCCGAAGTCAGGGTCTTTGAATTTAATACAAGGTCGTAATCAACATCATGAATTTTTTTACCTGCAAAATCATTTCTGAGAATAGCTCTTTTCTTATCCATTTCAAGAGTTAATTTTCGTGCTGCTTTAAGTGAGATTTGATGCCTGTTACTCACACCATCAATCCTGTAATCCAGTGGAGCAATTAAACGCACATGTAACGAGCTTGGGATGTCTCTTAAAATAGTGCTGCCGGCACGGCCAACTATAATAACTCTTCCTCTTTCCCCGAAAGTATGAATCACTTCGCGTATTGTTTTCCTGATTTTACGCTCACTCTTATAATACTTACTTGAAAATGCTTCCAGAATTTCATCTACAGGACTTCTTTTTTCGAATTTAAAAATATATTCAATCTTTTCAGGTTCCAGTCCAAGTTCGCTGGCAGCCTGATCCAGAATTTCTTTTGTAATAACTTTCCAGGGTTCAAAATCCGGATCATCACGTTTAGTGAGTATTTCTGCAAGATCTGTAGCAATTAAATTTGCCGGGCAACCAAATTCCCGTGAAATAGTAATTACAGGACCCATATCCTGACTTATCAAAGGAGATTTTACAGATTTATATCTTTCTTCCAGGTATTTAAGTAAAATGTTTGTCATAAGCAGGAATTTTTACTTAACCAAGATATTAAAATTTGGTGTTAAATACAATATCACCAAATAATATTAAAACATACTTTAGATTTTAAGATGGAAATGAGGTAAATAAAAAAGCTTACTGCAAATACAGCAAGCTTTTTATTCTTCGTGATCTCGGAAGGATTCGAACCTTCGGCCCACAGCTTAGAAGGCTGTTGCTCTATCCAACTGAGCTACGAGACCAATATTTTAGTGGTGCAAAAATATAAAAATATCTTTAATCGTGAAAAATAATACCAGTTATTTATAATTTAAAAATAAAACTCATCCCAAACTGGATGAGTTTTATTGTATTTTCAATATCATGCTTCTTCTTTCATCCAATTAACCAAACCTTTCTTTTCGATAATCTTCATCAATTTGTCTGGAAGCGGTGCAAACTTAATTTCTTTACTGTTTATTTTAACTATACCTTTTATAAAATCAATACTCACATCATCACCGGCTTTATAATTGTTAACAATTTCAGCATTCACAATGAGTGCAAGTCCTTGATTGATACATGAACGATAAAATATCCTGTTTGCTGATTTAACAATTACTGCTTTCACCCCGGCATAAGCAAGTCCAACAGCAGGATGTTCACGTGAACTTCCACATCCAAAATTATCACCTGCAATAATAATATCACCAGCCTGAATGCTTTTTGGAAAATTTGCATCGAAATCTATAAATAAATGGGGCATTATTGCTGCTGCATCCGAACTTAAAACATTGTATGTGAGATTACCTGCAAACATTTGATCTGTATTCAAATTATCTACATCGGAATAATTCCATACGCCTTTAATCTTTCTGTTATCGCCTGGTTTAATGTCAACGGTAGCACTTTGAGCCACTTTATAAGGGAATTTATCCGTGTATTTTTTGCCACGAGGATCGGTAATTTCACCAGTTATTGCAGAATAAGCAACTGTAGCAGGAGAAGCTAAATATATTGAAGCTTCTTTATTCCCCATCCTTCCTTTAAAATTTCGGTTTGCTGTTGAAATAACCGTGAAACCATTTGCAGGAATTCCCTGGCCAGTTCCTAAACAAGGGCCACATGATGCGCTTAAAACATTAGCCCCGGCATTCATCAATTTTGTAATTAATCCTTCTTCTATAGCTTGTAAATATATTTTTTGTGAAGCTGGAATCACAAGCAATTGAAATCCTTCAGCAACCTGTTTGCCATCCAGAATTTCTGCAGCAATCCGAATATCTTCAATACGTCCGTTTGTACATGTTCCGATTATTCCCTGGTTTAATTTAGTTCCCTGAACTTCGGAAACCGATTTAACATTATCAACATGATGTGGAGCAGCAACCAAAGGGAAAATATCACCCAAGTTGATTTCAATTTCTTTTTCGTATTTAGCACCGGCATCGGCCCAAATGCCATCAATGCTTTTCTTACCGTAGAATTGAGCTAACACCTCATCAGCAGGAAAAACAGCATTCTTTGCTCCCATTTCTGATGCAAGGTTAGCGATTGTCATTCGGTCTGAAATGTTCAATGATTTTAAGCCTTCGCCATGATATTCAATTGACATATAGTTGGCTCCATCAGAACCCAACATACCAATAATCCATAACGAAAGGTCTTTAGCATAAACGCCTTCGTTTAGTTTACCTTTTAAAGTAATTTTTATGGATTCAGGAACGCGAAACCAGGTTTCGCCACGTTTCCATAATCCTGCAGATTCGGTACGATCGATACCAGCAGCCATTGAATTAAATGCACCGGCAGTACCTGTGTGACTGTCGCTTCCAACAATTATCATTCCCGGCATTGCATGGTACGACATAATCTGGTGACAAATACCTTTTCCGGCATCGTAAAACTTCTTAATACCCTGTTGTTTTACAATATCTCTGATTGCCTGATAATCAGTAGCCAGTTTTGCATCCGTTGGAGGTGCATTGTGATCTAAAACCACAAGCAACTGATCGGGATCAAAAACCTTATCGCCACCCATTTTCTCGAAGGTTTTCTTTATACTTGCTGTATTATCGTGAGTTAAAACGATATGTGGTTTAGCAAATACTATACTTCCACATTCAGCATTAAATATTT
>Ga0209317_1000236_pt1 | contig 75139 bp, 63 predicted proteins | sample RifGroB2_FD_183994 | JGI IMG/M metagenome (GOLD analysis project Ga0209317, IMG submission 183994) | Soil microbial communities from Rifle, Colorado, USA - Groundwater B2 (SPAdes) (version 2) | ecosystem: Environmental > Terrestrial > Soil > Unclassified | place: Rifle, Colorado | collected...
TCTCCGTACGGCTTGGTATTTGCTCCAGCGGTGTACTGCTAAACTGTGACTCGGACTTTACGGCTGCATAATATAATGGTGGGCGAAACAGGGATCGAACCTGTGACATCCAGCTTGTAAGGCTGGCGCTCTCCCAGCTGAGCTATTCGCCCATTATATAAATGGCGGGGTTGACGGGGCTCGAACCCGCGACTTCTAGCGTGACAGGCTAGCACTCTAACCGACTGAGCTACAACCCCGCATGCGCAACCGACATCTCGAAACTGAACTTCTACTCGTTAACCAGGGCCTTCAGCGTGTTGCCTGCCTTGAATTTCGGGGCAGTAGAGGCTGCGATCTCGATCTTCTTCCCCGTCTGGGGATTCTGACCGGTGCGAGCCGCGCGCTCTGCGACACTGAAAGTGCCGAAACCGACCAGGGTGACTTTGTCGCCACCGGCCAGGCAGTTGGTCAGGGCATCGAGAATTCCGGTAAGGGACTTCTCTGCATCAACCTTCGTTAATTGGGCCTCTTCGGCTATGGCGCCTACCAGCTCTGCCTTATTCATCCGCTGCCTCCTGGTTTGCATCGCAAAGTGAAGACTGTATATACCAGAGCTCCGTCGCAGCTGTCAACCTTTTTTCTAGTGAGGCGCCAGACAATTTTCAGCACAGGGCTTGGGGGCATCCTCGAAAAGCGCACCGGCAGGCAAGGCAACGGCACCCAGCAGAGCATAGCCGAGCACCTCGTCCATATGCGATACGGCATGCACGGTAAGGCCCGCAGTGATCTCCTTCGGTATCTCGGCCAGGTCCTGCTCGTTCTCCTTCGGGATGAGCACTGTGCGGATGCCGCCGCGCCCAGCAGCCAGCAGTTTTTCCTTCAGACCGCCGATCGGGAGCACCGTGCCGCGCAGGGTGATCTCGCCGGTCATGGCGATGTCGCGGCGGACGGCTCTTCTGGTGAGTGCTGAGGTAAGCGCGCAGGCCATGGTGATGCCGGCGGACGGGCCGTCCTTCGGGATCGCCCCCTCCGGCACGTGGATGTGAATGTCTAGTTGCTGATAGAAGTCCTTGCTGAAGCCGAGCAGTTCGCCACGCGAGCGGACATAGGTCATGGCCGCCTGCGCCGACTCCTGCATCACCTCTCCCAGTTTCCCGGTTACGGTCAGCTTCCCCTTCCCGGGCAGGGACACCACCTCAATATTGAGAAGCTCGCCCCCCACCTCGGTCCAGGCAAGACCAGTGACCAGACCGATGGCGTCCTCGCTGGCCGCTTCCCCGTGCTTGAAGCGAGGGGGACCGAGATAGCCTGCCAGAAGCTTAGGCTTAACGGTACGGCGCAGCCTTCCCCCCTCGACGAGGGTGAAGGCGATCTTGCGGCAGACGGAGCCGATCTCCCGCTCCAGGTTTCGCACCCCCGCCTCCCGCGTGTACCGGCGGATGATTTCCAGCAGCGCATCGTCCGAAAGGGTGACCCCGCGCCCTGCCAGGCCGTTGGTTTGCGCCTGTTTGGGGACCAGGTACTGCCGGGCAATGGCCAGCTTCTCGTGCTCCGTGTACCCCTCCAGCCTGACCAGCTCCATCCTGTCCAGAAGCGGCCGTGGAATGGAGTGACTGGAGTTCGCCGTAGTGATGAACATCACCTTGGACAAGTCGTAATCCAGATCGAGGAAATGGTCGTTGAAGGAGCCGTTTTGCTCAGGATCGAGCACCTCTAGAAGGGCTGAGGCCGGATCGCCACGAAAGTCCGAGGTCATCTTGTCGATCTCGTCCAGCAAAAATACCGGGTTTGATGTGCCGCACTTCTTCAGGGACTGGATGATTCTCCCCGGCATGGCACCGACGTAGGTGCGCCGGTGCCCCCGGATTTCCGCCTCGTCCCGCACGCCGCCCAGAGAGATCTTCACGAATTCGCGCCCGGTAGCGGTCGCCACCGAGCGGGCCAGCGAGGTCTTGCCGACGCCGGGAGGACCGACCAGACAGAGAATCGGTCCCTTCATGCCAGGGACCAGGGTGTTCACCCCGAGATATTCCAATATCCTCAGCTTCACCTTCTCAAGACCGAAGTGATCGGCGTCCAGGCGCGCACGCGCGGCCGGTATTCCCGAATCCTCCTCGGAAAGGATCCCCCAGGGAAGCGCCAAGATCCAGTCGACATAGTTACGAACTACCGCCGCCTCGGCGGACATGGGAGACATCAGCTTCAGCTTCTTGATCTCCGCCAGGACCTTCTCCCTTGCCTCCTTTGAGAGCAGGAGCTTGGCTGCCTTCGCCTCCAGGCTGCGCAATTCCTGCTTGAACTCGTCCTTGCCGCCCAACTCCTTCTGGATCGCCCTGATCTGCTCATTCAGGTAATAATCCTTCTGGGTCTTCTCCATCTGCTTCTTGACCCGAGCGTGGATCTTCTTCTCGATCTGCAGGATCTCGATCTCCGCCTCCATCAGGGAGAGCAGCCGCTCCATGCGCTTGGCCGGCGCCACGAGGCCCAGCAGCTCCTGCTTCTGAGCCACCTTAAGATTCAGGTGCGGCGCCACGGTGTCCGCCAGTCTGGAGGGGTCCGCTATCCCGGTCACCGACTGCAGCACCTCGGCGGGGACAGAGCTGTTCAGGCCCAGATAGGTCTCGAAGCTGGCCACCACACCGCGCTTCAGAGCCTCGATCTCGCTCCCCTTGGCATCCTTCTCCGGGAGGCTCTCCACCTCTACCTCGAAGAAGGCGCTCGTGTCGGTGAAGGAGGTGATACTGCCACGCCTTTTCCCCTCGACCAGCACCTTGACCGTTCCGTCAGGCAGTTTTAAAAGCTGGATGATCTGGCAGACGGTACCGACCGGATAGATATCGTCCGGCCCCGGGTCCTCGGTCTTGGCGCTTTTCTGGGTGGCCAGCAGGATCAGCTTGTCGTTTTCCGCCATGGCAGCTTCCAGGGCGAGCACGGACTTCTCCCGGCCGACGAATAGCGGTATCACCATGTGCGGGAAGATCACGATGTCCCGTAAAGGAAAGAGAGGGAATCTTTCCGATTTCCCTCTCTTTTTGCGTCTGATGCTAGGTTCTATTGTCATTTTGTCCTGTATGTCAGGCGGATTCCGCCACGCTCTCGTAGACTACGATCGGTTTTTCCTTGCTGTAGATCACTTCTTCGCTGATCACCACCTCTTTCACCATGCTCTGGGAGGGGATTTCGTACATGATGTCAAGCATGGCGTTTTCCAGGATGGAACGCAGGCCGCGCGCGCCGGTCTTTCTCTTCAGCGCCTCGCGGGCGATGGCGACCATGGAGCCGTCGGTGAACTTCAGCTTCACGTGCTCCATCTCGAAGAGCTTCTGGTACTGCTTGATCAGAGCGTTCTTGGGCTCCTTGAGGATCTGCACCATGGCCTCCTCGTCGAGTTCGGCGAGCGAGGCCAGCATCGGCAGACGGCCGACGAACTCGGGGATGAAGCCGAATTTCAGCAGGTCCTCCGGGGTGACCCCCGCCAGCAGCTCCCCCGCCTTCTTCTCCACCTTTTTCTTCACGTCGGCACCAAAGCCGAGGGTTTTAATGCCGATCCGCTGCTGGATGATGTTGTCCAGGCCGGGAAAGGCGCCGCCGCAGATGAAGAGTATGTTGGTGGTGTCCACCTTCAGGAACTCCTGCTGCGGGTGCTTGCGCCCGCCTTTGGGCGGCACGCTGGCCACGGTCCCCTCGATGATCTTCAGAAGGGCCTGCTGCACCCCCTCGCCGGAGACGTCGCGGGTGATGGAGGGGGAGTCGGACTTGCGGGCGATCTTGTCGATCTCGTCGATGTAGATGATCCCCTTCTGGGCCTTCTCCACGTCGTAGTCCGCCGCCTGCAGGAGCGTCAGTATGATGTTTTCCACATCCTCCCCGACGTAACCCGCCTCGGTCAGGTTGGTGGCGTCCGCCATGGCAAAAGGGACCTTCAGTATCCGGGCGAGCGTCTGGGCGAGCAGGGTCTTGCCCGAACCGGTCGGCCCGAGCAGCAGGATGTTGCTCTTCTGCATCTCCACTTCGCCCGGTTTGGCCATCGCCTCGACACGCTTGTAGTGATTGTACACGGCAACGGCCAGCACCTTCTTGGCCCTCCCCTGCCCGATCACGTACTCGTCCAGGACCTCCTTGATCTCCTGCGGCTTCGGGAGCTTGTTTACGTCGGTACCCGAAGCATCCTCCAGCTTCGACTCCTCCGCGATGATGTCATTGCAAAGCTCGATGCACTCGTCGCAGATGTAGACCGTAGGCCCCGCAATCAGCTTCTTCACCTCTTCCTGGCTCTTCCCGCAAAAGGAACAGATCAGCGTGTCGGAACGGTCATCTCTTCTGCTCACTTGGCACCTCCGGTGACGACATTTCTGGCCACAATGGAATCTATGATACCATAGGTCTTGGCCTCTTCGCCCGACATAAAATAATCGCGCTCCGTGTCGGACTCGACCTTCTCTACGCTCTGGCCCGTGTGCTCGGCCAGAAGCTCATTCAACTGCGCCTTCATCCTGAGGATCTCCCGGGCGTGGATATGGATGTCCGTCGCCTGCCCCTGGAAACCGCCGATCGGCTGGTGGATCATGATGCGCGAGTTGGTGAGGGAAAAACGCTTCCCCTTCTCGCCGCCGGACAGCAGGAAGGCGCCCATGGAGGCGGCCTGCCCGATGCAGATGGTGGAGACCGGCGCCTTGATGTAGCGCATGGTGTCGTAGATCGCCATGCCGGCGGTGACTACACCGCCGGGCGAATTTATGTATAGATGGATGTCCTTGTCCGGGTCCTCGGCCTCGAGGAAAAGGAGCTGAGCTATCACCAGGTTCGAGATGGTGTCGTCGATGGCCCCGCCGAGGAAGATGATCCTGTCCTTCAAGAGGCGCGAATAGATGTCATACGACCTCTCGCCCCGGCCGGTCTGCTCCACTACTATCGGTACAAGCATGCGATGCTCCTAGTTTTTGATTTCTTCCTTGGGAATCTCGACGATCTTTGCCCGCTCCAGCAGGAACTGTACCGCCTTGTCTTCCCTCATCTGGGCCACCAGATTCTCCTTGGCCCGCGCGTTCGTCTTGTACAGGTTTGCCACCTTCTCCGGGTCCTGCTTGGTACCTGCGGCAATCTCCTGCACCTGCTTAGCTATGTCCTCGTCGCTCACCTCAAGCGACTCCTTTTCGGCAATCGCGTCCAGCAGCAGCGAGCCCTTCACCTGCTCCCTCGCCACGTCCCTGAACTGAACCTTGTACCCCTCGTCGGTAAGTCCCATCATGTCCAGGGAAAGCCTCTGGGAGGCAAGCCTCTGCTTGGAGCTCTCCAGCATCATGGTGACCTGGCGGTCAACCAGAGCCTCGGGAACCTCCAGCTCGTTCTTCTCGATGAGCGCCTTGATGAGGCGCTCGCGCAGCTCGTTGTCGATCCGCCGCTCCTCCTGGGCCTGCTGGAGCTCGGAAAGCTTCTGCTTCAACTCGTCCAGGGTCTGGAACTCCTCACCGAACTCCTTGGCGAAATCGTCGTTCAGTTCGGGGAGCTCCTTCACCTTGATCTCTTTGATGGAGACGGCGAATTCAACCGGCTTGCCGGCCAGGGTCTCATTGCCGTAGTTCTCGGGAAAGCTCACCTTGACCGTCCCGGTCGAGCCGGCAGTCATGCCGACCAGCTGGTCCTCAAAGCCCGGTATGAAGCGCCCGGAACCGAGCTCAAGCTGGAAGTCTTCCGCCTCGCCACCCTCAAAAGGAACGCCGTCCAGGGTCCCTTTGAAGTCGAAGGTCACGAAATCGGTAAGCCCGGCTTTGTGTCCTTCGGGCGCTGGCGCCAGCTGGGAGAGGCTCTCCTGCATTTCCTTGAGGCGGGCAGCTACTGCAGCCTCGTCCTGGACCAGTTTCTCCTTGGCAAGCTCAAGGCCGAGGTAGTCCTTCACCTCCACTTCGGGGAAGATCTCCACCGTTGCGGAATAGGTGAACGCCTCGCCCGGCTTCAGGGGATCGCTCTCGATCACCGGAAAGGAGACCGGGTTCAATGCGTTATCAGTCACGGCCTTGAAATAGGTATCGTTCACCAGGCTCTTCAGCACATCGTCGGCCATCTTGTCGCCGTACTGCTTCTCGATCAGCCCCATCGGGACCTTGCCCTTCCTGAACCCCTTGACGGCGGCGTGCTTTCTTATTTCTGCGTAAGCCTTGTCGACCTCGACTTTCACCTGTTCTGCCGGGATCTCGAAAGTTATCTTCTTCTTGATGCTGTTTAGCGACTCAACCTTGATCTGCATGGAAATCCTCTCTTTTTCGCTTTATATGGCAGGCTGTCTGCCGCATTGCATTGTTCTTACGGTCTGTGGGGCGGCAAGTCGGTTGATGGTTGGTTAGAGGCATCCGCTGGAGCGCTGCCTTCCTGGGGGTGCGCCGACACCGGCGCCATCGTTGGGGCACTCGACAAGAGGGTAAAATAACAAAGGGGGGACGAGCTTGTCAACCATAGAATTTTTCCTGCCCGCGGAGGCGGGATTGCCGTGGGGAGGACCGATTCGAGACGGCCCGGCGGCAGGTTCCGCCCGCGCTCGGCATAGCGGCGCGCGGAAAATTCGCGCACGCCATGCAGGCTGGTCTCGTGGACCGCTGCAGGAGAATCGGCGTTCACCCTGCCCGGAAAGCGACACATCTCGATTTTGCACAGTATCACGATAGGGGAAAAAATGAAAGCAACCATGCTCGCGGGGGGAGTGGATCGGGAGCAAACCGTGCAAGGACGACCGACATCACCTGCAGGCGCAGGAACTTCTGCGCCTGCAGGTATGACTTGTGACCCACTTCTGAAGTTACAGCAATTCGGTCCTTTTGAGAACGACGAGTGCGCTCCGGTAGGAGAGGGAAAGCACTAGCAACCAGCTTACCAGCAGAAATGCATTCATGGGGAGTACTCCTTTTCTTGGTGGTTAGAGACTTGAGTCTTACGATACAACCTTTTTTAGAGGTAGCGGCGACAGGATCTGAATGACCGCTCGCCCTACCCTGCATGGCACTTCTACGTCGGCACCCTTAGTACATTTCCTTGGCGTCCTTGCCAGTCAGCTCGGCCAAAGTCAACTGTTTTGCATCCATAAGCTTCCAGACATAGGCGACATAGGCAAGGACAAAGGGAACGCCTATGGCAACATAACTCATGACTGTGAGGGTGTACTTGCTGCTTGAAGCATTATAGATAGTGAGGCTTGACTGCAGGTCGGATGAGGACGGGTAAAAAGCGGTATTCTGGAAGCCGGCCAGCGAAAAGATCGCCAGGCCCACCAGCACGGTGCCTATCCCGCCAAACCAGATGCCGCAGTTCTTGCCCAGAAACCCGGTGGCGGCCACCCCGTAGATAACGGAGCTAAGCCCCCCCAGCAACAGGACCAGCACAGCAGGCATCCCCAGCAGGTTGTGCAGGTATTTGCCCTGCTCCAGCGACACTTGGCCTGAGGCCGGATCCACGGCAAAGCCGTCCATGGTAATAAGGCCGAACAGCACGATCAACAGAAACGGGAGAGCCCAGAGGAGGTTGATCCAGCTCGCCCTGCGGGCCCGTCGCACGAGGGGATCGTGATGCACGTGGTTCACGAGGTACATGGCGCCCAAGGTCCGGGCCAGGAACACCAGGAAAAGGCCGAAAGCGAGATTGAACGGGTGCAGCGCGGCTTCCAGTCCGTGGTATGGGGTGCCCCAGGTAACCGAGTTGTAGGGATTCAGGCTGAAACTGGAGCCGGTGAAAAAAGTGCCTACTGCCGCGCCGATCAGCAGGAGGCCCACCGAGCCGTTTATGAACAGGAAGATTTCGTAGCTTCGCGCGCCGAGCAGGTTGCTCGGTTTCTTCCGGTATTCGAAGCTTACCGCCTGAATGACGAAGGTGAACAGGATCAGCATCCAGACCCAGTATGCCCCGCCGAAGCTGGTGGCGTAAAAGAGCGGAAAGGCTGCGAACAGGGCGCCGCCGAAGAGGACCAGGGTGGTGAAGGTGAGCTCCCACTTGCGCCCGATGGCATTGATGATCAGGGTTTTTTCCTCTTCGCTTTCTGCCGTGGTGAAAATCAGGGTTTGACCGCCCTGGACAAAGGTCAGGAAAAGAAAGAGCGAGCCGACGACGGAGACGATCAGCCACCAGAGTTGCTGCAGTACTTGGATATCCAGGTTTCCTATCATGTTAAGCCTCCGGCCCGATCTTGATTTGCTGCATCATAATGCGAATCTCCGCCACTAACAGTAAGGTGAACAGGGTCAGGAACATGAAGAAGGTGGTCTGCACATGGCCTGCGGCAAGCTTGGTGCTGGCCACACCCACCGGGAGCAGCCCCTGGATGGCCCAGGGCTGCCGTCCCACCTCGGCCACCACCCAGCCGGCTTGCTGCGCAAGGTAGCCTAAGAAGATACAAGCCACGCAGGCCCGGTTCAGCCAGCGCTGGTTGGCAAGGGTGCCCCGATAGGCGCAAACGAGGACCATCAGGAAGACCAGCGGGAACAGGGTTCCCAGCGCCACCATGACGTGGAACGCGTAGAAGGTGATGGCCACCGGCGGCGCGGCCTGCTCCGGGTTGTTCAGATAGCCGTAGCCGAGATCCTGCTTGTGCTGACCGAAGAGGGCCAGGGCGGAAGCTGCAGTCGCCGCATCCCCCTTCTCCCTGGCTGCCTTGTAATTGGCAAGCTCGGCCACGGCAATCTTGCCGGAGACCATGCGCTGCTGAGCACCGACGATGTTGCGCTCCGCATTGCCGTAAACCAGATCGTTGATGCCGGGAACATAGCTGTCGACCTTCCGGTTGGCCAGCAGGGAAAGCAGACCGGGTATTTTCAGCTCCTGGTGGAAGACGGGCAGGGTATCGCCCGGTTTCTTGCTCGTGTTGATTATCCCCATGACGACGACAGAGGCCTTTTCCTGTCCATTGTAGAGCCCTTCCATGGCCGCCAGTTTCATGGGCTGCCGCTGAGCTATGTGGTAGGCTGACTCGTCTCCGTTAAAGGCAACAAAACCGGAAGCGACCAGACCGAAAACAGCGGCAACCACCATGGAGCGCTGGGCCATGAGCTGGTGGCGTTTCTGCAGCAGAAACAGGGCCGAGATGCCGATCACAAAGAGGGAGGCAAGCAGAAAGGCTGAGCTCGTGGTATGAGTGAACTTTTGGACCGCTACCGGGGAAAGGGCTACCTCCCAGAAGTTCTCCATCTCGAAGCGGGCCTTGTCAGGATTGAAGTTCATCCCGACGGGGAACTGCATCCAGCCGTTGGCAACCAGGATCCAGACAGCCGATAGGCTGGAACCGACCGCCACCATCCAGGTGGAAAAGAGATGGAACCCCTTGGAGGTCCTATGCCAGCCGAAAAACATCACGGCAAAGAAGGTGGCCTCGATAAAGAAGGCAAAGATCCCCTCCACCGCCAGGGGCGCACCGAAGATGTCCCCCACCATCCAGGAGTAGTTGGACCAGTTGGTGCCGAACTGGAACTCCAGGATGATGCCGGTGGCCACCCCGATGGCAAAATTGACCCCGAAGAGAGTCATCCAGAATTTGGTCAGCTTTTTCCATTCCTGATCGCCGGTCTTCACGTAGATGGACTCGAAAAAGGCGATCAAAAAGGACAGCCCCAGAGTCAACGGCACAAAAATCCAGTGGTACATTGCGGTCAGGGCGAATTGCGCCCTGGCCCAGTCCACCGTCGTCAGCATTTGATCTCCCACTCTACCCTCCTTTTATCTGCTGGCGGCAGAACATGCTCCCGCCAAATGTTAAAAATCAGCTCCCAAAAGAGCCGCTAAAGACCATGGGGACTAGGGGGCCGACGGCATCCTGGTCAGGTTTTCCAGGACATGTGCGGACCTTTCCCGATCGGTAGTAAAGTTGTGCTCCAGGTAATTTGAGAAGAAAAACAACTTGAGAAAGGCGAACATGATGAAGAGTTTTATGGCCACCAGTTTCCAGAGCGTTCGCCCCACTACCATGGAGCGGAACCCCTGTCGGTAGAAACTGTACAGCTGTCGTGACAGTGATATCATGCGCCCCCCATTGCGACCCAACAGGATCCTTTTTATCTCATTTGCTGGCAAAAAAAACTCACTGCTTCCTGGCGCGCGCCAGATCTTCGATGGTGACCCCATCAAGTATCTGCACCACCTCAGCCTGCACCGTCTTCCAGATGCCGTGCACACGGCATGGACCGCCGCTCCGCTCACAGGCGGCGCCCAGCAGGCAGCGGTTGGGAACGATGGGACCCTCCACAGCCTCGACCACCTCGCGAAGCGTGATGGCAGACGCCGGCCGGGCCAGCACGAAGCCGCCGCCGGTTCCACGCGACGAAGTGACCAGACCGAGTTTGGCAAAGCTTTGGAAAATCTTGGCCAGAAAGGTCTGCGGCACGTCGGAGGCGGCGGCAATCTCGCTGATCAGTGAAACCCTACCAGGCGGCTGCTGCGCGAGGTAGATGATTCCACGGATTGCGTACTCTCCCTTTCGGGTCAGCTCCATCATAAAGGCACCTTTAGGATCAAATTTATCCTTTTATAGCCAAGAGGCTTCCCCGTGTCAAGCATATAATAGAAAACTACAAAAATAGGGACCGCCGGAACGGTCCCTATTTTATCCCCCGTATTTTCTATATATCAGCCGAGCAGACTGTTAAAGTTCCTTGCCCTGTTTGCCAGGATGGTCGGATCCAGCACCTCGCCGCAACAGGTGCACTTCCATGCATCAAAAGACCTGACAAAGTCATAGTATTTTTCAGCGAACATTCTACCTTTGCATTTTGGACATTTCATGAAATATACCTCCTGAGACCGATTGATTGAAAACCTTCATGTGCGAAGGTTCAATTCACCTTGCGTGCCAACCGATCGATCAAAAGCAAATTTCATGTTCGGAAGCTAAATAAACGACGCAAAAAAAGGTTGTTAAGAAAAATTAAAAATACCTCCTGAGCTGCGACAGCTTGCCTGCACCGATTCCGGGTACCCGCTGCACCCCTTCAAGGGAGCCAAAAGCGCCATTTTTATGGCGGTCGGCGACGATCCTGGCAGAGAGAACCGGCCCGATACCGGGCAGGCATGACCATTCCCCGGGCTCCAGCAGGTCGGGATCAAGGGGGATCCTTAGCAGCATTCGCTCCTTCACCCCCATCTTTCCCATTGTAAATACTGCGGATTTCCCGCCAAGCAGCTTGAGAGTGACTATATCGCCAGAGGCAAGTTGCCCCCCGGGATCAAGCATGGACAGCTCCCCCTCACCAAGCGTCATTTTAATGGCGGTCAGCGGCGAAACGCCGTGGGGGAAGCTATAAAGGCCCGGGCTCGGGAAGTCACCGGATAGCCTGACCGTCACCGTCTGGACTGCCGGACGTGAAAAGGCCGCGCCCTCACCTTTCCCGGTGGGTGCGCGGCCTTTCATGTACAGCGATAAGGAGAGCAGCAGGGCAACGCACCAGATGGCGAGTCGGCTGCCGCGCGGGATCACTTCTTCACCAACCCCGCCTCATCTTCCTTGTGTAGCTTGAATTCAATGGCGTCGATCAGCGCCTGGTAAGAGGCCTCGATGACGTTGGAGGAAACGCCGACTGTTCCCCAGCGCCCTTCCTTGTCGCCGGACTCGATCAGCACGCGGATCGAGGAGGCCGTCCCCTGGCCTGCAGGGAGCACCCGGACCTTGTAGTCGTGCAGCTTCACGTCTTTTAGTTTCGGATAGAATTTCTCCAGCGCCTTTCTTAGGGCGTTGTCGAGCGCGTTCACCGGGCCGGTACCCTCGGCCGCCGTGTGCTCGATTTTTCCGCCCACCTTCACCTTGATGGTCGCCTCCGAGATCGGCTGCTCGTCCTCGTGCCGTTTCTCGTCGATGACCCGGAAGCCGATCACGGAGAAGAACTTGCGGTGCGTGCCAAGCGCCCTTTTCATGAGAAGCTCGAAGGAAGCCTCCGCCCCCTCGAACTGGTAGCCGCGATTCTCCATCTCCTTGATGTCTTCCAGGATCTCCAGGGTGACCGGGTCCTTGCTGTCCAGGTTGATCTGAAACTCGGTCGCCTTGGCGAGGATGTTGGCACGACCGGACAGGTCGGAGATCAGCACCCGCGTGTTGTTGCCGACCAGCTCGGGCCTCATGTGCTCGTAGGTTTCGGGATGGCGCTGGATGGCGGAGACATGCACCCCGCCCTTGTGGGCGAAGGCGGAATTCCCGACGTAGGCCTGGTGCTTGTTGGGAGCCAGGTTCGCCAATTCGTAAACGTAGCGGGAGAGATCCCTCAGATGCCGCATCTTTTCATCGCTTATGCAGTCGTGCCCCATCTTCACCTTCAGGGCCGGGATGATCGAGCAGAGGTTCGCGTTGCCGCAGCGCTCGCCGAAGCCGTTGATGGTCCCCTGCACCTGCACTACCCCCTGCTCCACTGCCATAATGGTGTTGGCGACGGCGCATTCGCTGTCGTTGTGGGTGTGGATGCCGAGCGGCGTGGCGATGGTCTTTTTGACCTCGGCCATGATGCGCGCGATCTCGTAGGGCATGGAGCCGCCGTTCGTGTCGCAAAGGATGATGCAGTCGGCGCCTGCCTGCTCAGCGGCCCTCAGCGTCTTCAAGGCGTATTCCGGGTTTGCCTTGTAGCCGTCGAAGAAGTGCTCCGCGTCGTAGAAGACCTCGGGCATGCGCGCCTTCAGGTACTCAAGGGAGTCGAAGATCAGCTCCAGGTTCTCCTCGAGCGGTATCCTGAGCGCCTCATGCACCTGAAAGTCCCAGCTTTTACCGAAGATGGTGACCGCATCGGCCTCGGACTGCACCAGGGTGCGGATGTTCTGGTCCTTGTCCGGGGTCACTTTGGCACGCCGGGTCGAGCCAAAGGCAGCGATCTTGGCCTGGGAGAGTTTCTCCTTTTTGATGTCCTTGAAGAAGCTCACATCCTTGGGATTGCTCCCGGGCCAGCCACCCTCGATATAATGGATGCCGCATTCGTCCAGCCTGCGGGCAATGCGGATCTTGTCCTCCACCAGGAAAGAGACATCCTCCGCCTGCGTGCCGTCCCTAAGCGTCGTATCGTAAAGTTTTACCAGGCTCATGTCCCCACCTTTTTAAAACTAAGTCGTTCTAGGTTCTACGTTCTACGTTCAAAAGAAGTCCCCCTTTGCAAAGGGGGATTTAGGGGGATTTCAACTCCATCGCCCACGGCTCCCCATGAACAGCCTGGCAACCCCCCCCCGACCCCCCTTTGCAAAGGGGGGAGAAGGCGAGAAGCTGCCGGTACGGGCAAAGGGAACCTGCCTCTACGTAGAACGATTTTTTTATTTCACGCCGGAGAGACCGAATGCGTCGTGCAGTACCCTGACGGCGAGTTCGGTGTACTTGGCATCGACGATGACGGAGATCTTGATCTCGGAGGTGGAAATCATCTGAATGTTGATCCCCTCGGAGGCCAGCGTCTTGAACATGGTAGTGGCGACCCCCGCGTGGCTCCTCATGCCGAGACCCACGATGGATACCTTGCTGACGTTCTCGTCGGAGAGGACTTCCTTGGCGGATATAGCCTCCGCAGTCTCCTTGGTGATGGAGAGCGCCTTCTTGAAATCTGCCTGCGGCACCGTGAAGGTGAAGTCGGTGAAGCCGGCCTCGCTCACGTTCTGCACGATCATGTCTACGGAGATATTGGCCTCGGAGAGCGGGGAGAGAATCTGGGCCGCGATACCCGGCTTATCGGGGACCTGCATCACTGCTATCTTCACTTCATCCTTGGCATAGGCGATACCGGAGACGAGCACTGCTTCCATTTCTTTATCCTCCTTGGTAACCATGGTTCCGAGATTCTCGTTGAAACTCGAGCGAACATGGACATCCACGTTGTATTTTTTGGCGAACTCAACGGAGCGGATCTGCAGCACCTTGGCGCCCAGGCTGGCAAGCTCCAGCATCTCCTCGTAGGAGATCCTCTCTATCTTCTTCGCGTCCTTGCAAAGGTTCGGGTCCGTCGTGTAGACGCCGTCCACATCCGTATAGATCTCGCAGACGTCAGCCTTCAGCGCCGCGGCAAGAGCTACGGCCGAGGTGTCGGAGCCGCCGCGCCCAAGGGTGGTGATATTCCCATCGCTGTCGACCCCCTGGAACCCGGCCACAATCAGGATTGTCCCCTCCTTCAGATCGCCGCGCATCTTGCCGTCATCGATTTTCTCGATGCGTGCCTTGCTGAAGGCGCTGTCGGTGAGAATGGGGATTTGGAAACCGAGATAGGACTTCGCCTTGTACCCCATGGATTTTAAACACATAGCTAAAAGGGCTATGGAGACCTGCTCCCCCGCCGCCACCAGCACGTCATATTCGCGATTGTCCGGAAATTCGCACACCTCGTTGGCGAGCGCCACCAGCTTGTTCGTCTCGCCCGACATGGCGGAAACCACCACCACCATGTCGTTGCCGGCGTCATAGGTCTTTATCACCCTTTTGGCGACGTTGCGTATCCGTTCGACAGACCCCATCGAGGTGCCGCCGTACTTTTGGACCACCAAAGCCATGTCAGTCCTCCTTGTGCTCAACTATTGATCCGCCTGGGCTTTTTCACCCGCCGCGGTTGGAACAACTTTATTACCAAGAATAAACCGGTGGGTCAAAACATTTTTTCATGTAGTCCTGTTGCAGGGATGGCGCAGCAGCCAGTGCCAGCCTCCTTGCAGGAGTATGGCCGGCGCGAGCAGCTTTAGTTCCGGATGAAAACAGTGAGCTAAAACAGCAGGTTCGACCTTTTCACGGTGAACCGTCCAGCCCGGCTGTCGGAAATGGCGGCACCACGGGAACTGCCGGAAACTACACGGGAAAAAGCGCGCTCAAAAGCGCGGCAGCTCTTGGCCCGGTTCCGGCAAAGCAGACAGTCCGGCCGTCGACCCCGGCGTGGCTGAGAGAGACGGTGAGCACCTGTCCGGGCATCTCATCTCCCAGCCGCTCGGCCCACTCGACTACGCATGCCCCGGCTCCGTAGAAGTACTCCTCGAAGCCGAGATCGGCCACCTCGTCCGGGCCGTGCAGCCGGTAGAGGTCAAAATGGTAGAGCGGGAGCCGCCCCTGATAGATGTTCAGTATCGTGTAGCTGGGGCTGGTGACGGGGGTCCCGGGGTCGACCTGCAGGCCGAGGGCGATCCCCTTGGCAAACTGGGTCTTCCCGGCGCCGAGCTCTCCCACCAGGGCTACAAAATCCCCGGGAGCGAGCAGCCGGCCAAGACTTGCGCCCAGCTCCACCGTCTCCGCACTGCTGTTGGTGACCAGGCATTTCATGGGCTAACCTATCATGGTCCTGATCAGGTCGATGCGGCCAACCACCCCGACCACGCGGTTTCCCTCCACGACCGGCACCGCGTGAATCCTGTTGGTGCTCATGATATCGGCTATCTCGCTCACAGTGGCTTCAGGACCCACGGTGAACACCTCTTCGGTGTAGATGTCGCCTACCGTCTGGCCTGTCATCTTCTGCAGCTCCTTTTCGAACCGCTTGTCGCTCTCCAGGTAGATGACCCAGTCGAAGATGGAGACCACCGTCGGGATATGCAGGTTCTTGTCCTGCTCGACCAGATCGCTTTCCGAAACCATCCCGATCAGACTGCCGGCGTCATCCACCACCGGCACGCTGCTGATGCGGCTCTCGGCAAAAAGAACGGCGAGATCCCGAACCGAGGTCTCGCGACGGACGGTGATGACTTCCTTGGTCATGACTTCTTTTGCTTTCAGCATGGTGTTTCTCCCTTTTCATTTTTTCAAAGTATCGTGCGGCAGTCATGATCGGCTAGCCATCTTCGCCGGCGAAAATCGCGGCAGCAATGCCGCCCCCACCAAGGATAGAGCACCCGGTGCTAGGCGGAGAGCAGTCTTAGCGCCTCCGGCAGCATCTCCTGGACATCGGTGGCATTCATCCCCTGCCTCCCCTTCCGCTCGACCAGCTGGTCCGCCGCGTAACCATGTACAAAGGCGCCTAGCTGGCAGGCGTCAAAGGGGGCATACCCCTGACCGAGCAGCGAGACCAGGATGCCGGACAGCACGTCCCCCATCCCTCCGGTCGCCATGCCGGGGTTGCCGCTGCCGTTTATGGCGATGCGCCCGTCCGGCGCGGCAATGATGCTGCGCGCCCCTTTAAGGATCAGGTAAACCTGGAAACGGATGGCAAACTCGCGGGCGCAGCCGATCCTGTCCGCCTCCACCTCAGCTATGGAAGTGCCGGTCAGGCGCGCCATCTCGCCGGGATGTGGAGTGAGCAGCGTCACCCCCCCGCGCCTTGACAAAAGCAGCTCCGGCGCAGCCGCGACCGCGTTCAGGCCGTCCGCGTCGAGTACCAGCGGCCCCGGCAGAGACTGAACCAGCGAGTGCACGAGATAGACGGTGGAAGCGCTCCCCCCGAGTCCCGGCCCCAGGGCCACGGCATCCTTCCCCCGCGCTCCCGTCAACAACTGGCCAAGTGCACCGGCGGCCAGAAAGCCCGCCCCCGGGCGGCCCACAGGCAGAGTCATCGCCTCGGTGCTCTTCACCTCCAGAACCGCATTCAGGCCGGCCGGCACCGCGAGGGTCACCAGACCCGACCCGCAGCGCACCGCACTGTTTGCCGCCATCGCCGCGGCCCCGCTTTTCCCGGTCGACCCCGCGATAATAAGGCAGCTTCCGCTGCTCCCCTTGTGGGCGGCAACAGGGCGCGGCCGGAAGAGGCGCTTTGCCAAGGCGAGATCGACGAATTCGCATCCTGCGGCCTCGGCGGCCACGACCTCGGGCATGCCGATGTCCGCCACCACCAGCCGGCCGCATAGCTCGGCTCCCGGGTGCAGAATGTTGCCAAGCTTTGGCAGGGCGAAAGTAACGGTCAACTCGGCGGCCACGGCGCGCCCCAGCACGCGCCCGCTGGCAGCATCCACCCCGGAAGGGATGTCGACCGCGACCACCGGAACGCCGGCAGCGTTCATCATCTCGATCGCCTGGGCGTAGGGACCGGTCACCTCATTTTTTACGCCGGTGCCGAGCAGCGCGTCCACGATCAGCTGCGCGCCCAGGAAGAGAGATGCATGAGGCGCTGGCCCCTCGGCTGCGCAAACGATCATGGCCGGCTCCAGCCGGGAGAGATTGACCGCAGCGTCTCCGGTCACCGACTCCCGGGTGCAGAGGAGCAGCACCGTGACCTGCCACCCCCTTTCACTCAGCAGGCGGGCGATGACGAACCCGTCGCCGCCGTTATTACCCTTGCCGGCGACAATAAGCGCCTTTTTGCCAGCTGCCGGGCCGAAGCTCTCCGAGATCGCATCTGCGCAGGCCCGTCCCGCGTTTTCCATCAGGGCGAGACCCGGGATAGCGAACTCGGTTATCGCCCGCTGATCCATAATCTGCATGACCTGCCCGCTCACCACCTTCATCTAGCGCTCCAGTACCACCATGGCGATGGCGCATCCGGCATCGTGCGACATGGACAGAAAGCAGGAGCTGAGACCTGCCTGCTGAAACATTTCCAGCGCGCGCCGGTAAAGTCTTAGTTCGGGCTTTCCCAGCTGATCGTTGACAACCTCCATATCTTTCCAGCTAAGACCGTCGCGAAGTCCTGTACCGAGGGCCTTCAGGAAAGACTCCTTGGCTGCGAAGCGCAGGGCGTAATGCTGCGCACTCTGCTTCTTGCCGGCGCAGTACTCGATTTCAAAGGCAGTAAAAAGCCTCTGAAACAGTGCATCGTTTCCCTGCTTCAGGAAACGCTCGAAACGCGCTATTTCAACAATGTCGATACCTGTGCCAAATATCAAGCAATAACTCCAGGGGATATGAAGCGTCTCTCTGTGACAGAGCGGTTGCAAGCTCAGACTGTCGTTTTAGGGGAGAAAGCCGCTTTGAATTGTACGCAATAGACGGGAGAAGAGCCGGACTGCCCTTGTTAGCACAGGATCTGCGCCTGCAGCGCGATCTGAAGCGGGACCGGCCTCATACTATACATTTTAGGCCGGCGTCACAAGTGCTAATGTCCCTGCCAGCGGGCCAGGTTTTATGGCAGGTCCGGGACGCCGGGGAGCGATTCCCGCCATTCCCGGATCACGCCCGGCAGATCGAGCGACCAGTCGGAGAGGGCCATCGCCACGGCCGCCTCGATGTCGGCCCGCTCGCCGAGCTGCTTCAATATCTCCTGCATGGCGTACCAGCCGTAGCGCGACACCATGAAGTCGGCCATCGAGTGGCTCTGCTGATAGGCTTGTACCGCCTGGGCGCCGCCCATTGAGGTGAATGAGCCGGAAAGGGTGGAGATGGGAATGAGCTGTGCCCGCTTGGAGAGCCTGGACAGTTCCTGGCCGGGAGGGCTGAACTCGCGGCGCCCCTCGATCTCCGCCAGCCCTTCGTTCAGCCAGGTCGGAATATTGCCGCGGGTAAGCTCCGCAATCAGCACGTGGGTGAATTCATGAAAGATGATGCCCCGCATCTGGGGAGTGACCCGGGTGACGCCGCCCACCGGGAGGCGTATCTTGCCGTCGTAGAGTCCTCCCGACCAGTCTGGCCCGGCGGTTACACTGCTGTAGTCGGCCTTGGTATAGAGAAGTACCGGAATCCGGGTGGTCGGAAAGACTCCCAGATCGGCGCCGACGCGGTTATAGGCGCTCTCCAGCGCATCCAGCACCTCGGCGGAAAGCCCGGGCGGAAGTTCCGCGTCAAAGCTCAGATCGAACATGGAGCTGTACCCCTTGTCCATTTTAGACTCGACCGGCAGTTCCCGCTCCGCCTTCCCGATGAAACTGCGGAGAGTTTTGTTTTCCGGGTCCTCTCGCAGCGCGCGTCGCCAAAGCGCGAGCGCTGCCGGAAGGTCTCCGGTATCGTAGCTGATTCTACCAAGGTAGAAAAGCGGCTCGACTGCATCGCCGGCCTGTTCAAACTCGCTGCGGGCCTCGTGGTAGTCCTTGCCGAGGTAGAGTGCTATGCCCCGCATGAGACCAAGGCTACTGGTGGCGGGCGAGAGCTCCCGGGCACGCGCGAAGTAGTCAGCCGCCTGAGCGTAGCGGCTGAGTTTCAGCTCGCGCTGGGCGATCTGCGCATAGGCCATGGCCAGGTCCTGTCTAAGCGCCTGGTCGTAGGGATAGAGCGAGACCCCGCTTTTCAACTCGTCTAGCGCCTTATCGTACTCTCCCAGGCTCATCAGTTCCTGAGCTTTGGCGCCAGGAGAAAGAGGCTCGCCGGCGTTTACCGAGGCGGTGAAGAGGGTGCAAATGAGGAGTAAAAAAGCTGTAAGGGGTGCGCTGGTCGGCATCTGGCTTGCCTCAAATGGATATTGCTGAAAATCCTACCATACCCACAAAATCGGCGGGCAGGCTCAATCGGTGAAAAAACGGGAGAAACGCGGGCGTTGTCAGTAGCTTACCGCACTGCGTGGGAACCTCCCTCAGCCGCCCCTTCGGGGCACCTTCTCCCGGAGGGAGAAGGGGAAAGCTTCCAGCACACACTAGGGGTGGCCGGGGATCGGCGGGAGAAAGGACGGCCAGATCAATCTCCTCCCTCGGTCGAGATCTGTGCCAATACCTGTGCGGGTTGCGAGTCGGCGGCCGGCATGACCGCGGCGACCTCTGGGATCCCGGTTTGCTGAACGACTCTCGCATGGCGGATGCTCTCGGCAATGCCCGCCGCATCGAGGCCGTAGGCTGCTTTCAGTTCCGCCTGCTCACCCTGCTCGATGAAGCTGTCAGGAAACCCCAAACGGACGACCTGCACAGAGCTAAGCTCTTCCTCCTCGAGGAGTTCCAGTACCGCGGTGCCGAAACCGCCCTGCAACGCGTTTTCCTCCACCGTGACCAGCAGGCAGCTTTCGGCAAGTGCGACTATCAGTTCACGGTCGAGCGGCTTGACAAAGCGGGCGTTCAGGACGGCCAGTTCCACCCCCTCAAGGGCGAGCGCAGCTGCCGCCTGCATGGCCGGCTGCACCATGGTTCCGATGGCCAGGATGGCACCGTCCTTTCCTTTCCTCAGCAACTCGCCCTTTCCCAGCAAAAGAGGCGCGAGGATCTGATCCATCGGGACCCCCAGGCCGTTTCCTCGCGGATAGCGGATTGCCGAGGGACCGGGGAGCGACAGGGCGGTTACCAGCATATGCTGCAGTTCGTTCTCGTCCTTGGGCGCCATGACGACCAGACCCGGCAGGTGGCGCAGATAGGAGAGATCAAAGAGACCGTGGTGGGTCGGCCCGTCGCTGCCGACCACGCCGGCGCGATCGATGGCAAAGAGCACCGGAAGATCCTGCAGGCAGACGTCGTGGCAGAGCTGATCGAAGCCGCGCTGCAGAAATGACGAGTAGAGGGCCACCACCGGACGGTATCCCTCAGCCGCGAGCCCCGCGGCGAAGGTGACCGCATGCTGCTCGGCGATACCGACATCGAAGAAGCGGTCCGGGAATTCCCTGGCAAAGGGGGAGAGGCCGGTGCCGTCCGGCATGGCGGCAGTCACCGCCACGATCCTGTCGTTCTCCAGGGCGAGCCTCTTGATGGTCTCCCCGAAGATCCCCGTGTAGGAGGCGGCTCCCCCCTTCCCCTTCAGCACCTTTCCGGTTGCCGCGTCAAAGGGACCCACCCCGTGAAAGAGCGAGGGGTTCGCCTCGGCCGCCGGGTACCCTTTTCCCTTCTTGGTCAGCACGTGGATCAGCACCGCGTCGTCGAAGCGCTTGACGTTCTCCAGGGTCTCCAGCAGCAGCGGGATATTGTGACCGTCGATGGGACCTATGTACTCGAAGCCGAAGGCCTCGAAGAGCATCCCCGGGGTGAAGAGCCCCTTGAGAGACTCCTCCGCGCGCTTGGCGATCTTCAGCACGGACCTGCCGAACATCGGCAGCCCCTCCAGAAACGCCTCCAGGTCCTTCTTCGCCTTGTGCACGTACTCGCTGGTGATGGTGCGGGAGAGCAGGTTGGAAAGCGCCCCCACGTTCTCCGAGATGGACATCTCGTTGTCGTTCAGGATGACCACCAGGTCCTTGTTCAGCTCGCCGGCATGGTTCAGCGCCTCGAAGGCGATACCGCCGGTCATGGAGCCGTCCCCGATCACCGCGAGCACCTTGTTGCGCGCACCCTTCAGGTCGCGCGCGACGGCCAGGCCGAGCGCCGCCGAGATGGAGGTGGATGAATGGCCGACGTCGAAGGAGTCGTGCGGGGACTCGGCGCGTTTGGGAAAGCCGCTCAAGCCGCCCCGGGTGCGCAGCGTGCCAAAGGCGGCGTTTCGCCCGGTCAAAAGCTTGTGCGCGTAGGCCTGGTGCCCGACGTCCCAGACGATCTTGTCCTTGGGGGAATCGAAAACCCGGTGCAGCGCGATGGTGAGCTCGACCACGCCAAGGCTCGGGGCCAGGTGGCCGCCGTTCATGGCACAGGTCTCTATGATGCGGGTGCGCAGCTCCGAGGCGAGAGCCTCAAGCTCCAGCAGGGAGAGCGACTTAAGCTGGCTCGGCTCCGAAATCCCCTCGAGGATGGATGGCATTTACGATTTCCTCTTCACGATGTAGGAGGCGATGGCGCGCAAAGGCTCGGCGCGCTCGTCAAAGGGTGCCAGGGCGTCGAGCGCCATCTGCACGAGCTCCTGCGCGCGCGCCTTGGACGCCTCCAGACCGACCAGGGCCGGATAGGTCGCCTTGCCGCGCGCCTGGTCGCTCCCCGCGTCCTTGCCCAGTTCCTCCGTGGTTCCTTCCACGTCGAGGATATCGTCGGCTATCTGGAAAGCGAGGCCGATCGCGTCGCCGTAGCGGGTAAGCGCGGCAAGCCCATCCTCGCCGGCACCCCCCAGCAGGGCGCCGGCGCGCACCGAGGCCCGGATCAGCGCGCCGGTCTTGTGGGTATGTATATAGGAGAGGGTCGCCAGATCGACCTCGCCATCCCCCTCGCTCTCCATGTCGACCACCTGTCCGCCGACCATGCCGCGCGAGCCGGAGGCGTGGGCTATCTCATGGATCACCCTCAGCCGGGTAGCGGGATCAAGCCCCTCTGGATCGCTGGAGAGCAGGATGAAGGCCTGGGAGAGCAGCGCGTCGCCGGCCAGGATGGCGGTCGCCTCCCCGTACACCTTGTGATTGGTCGGGTTTCCCCTGCGGAAGTCGTCGTCGTCCATGGCGGGAAGATCGTCGTGGATAAGCGAATAGGTGTGGATCATCTCCATGGCGCAGGCGGCCGGAAGTGCCCGGTTCAGCTCGCCGCCCACCGTCTCGCAGGCCGCCAGCATCAGCACCGGACGCACGCGCTTGCCGCCGGCAAAGACCGAGTAGCGCATGGAGCCGTGCAGTGAGGCGGGAAGCTCGCCGGCGTCGGGGAGAAAGCGCTCCAGCGCCTGGTCGACCAGTTGGCATCTCTGTTTCAGATAATCCTTCAAATCCATATAGATCTCGCTTTCATGCCTGGTTATGGAGCTTTATTCTTCCTCGTCGAACGGCTTGGTGACGAAACTGCCGTCGCGCTGCTTGATCAGGAGCTCCACCCGCCGTTCGGCCTCGCTCAGTTTTTTGCTGCAGAAGGCGGAATGCTTCACCCCTTCCTCGAACGCCTTCAGGGAATCCTCCAGGGAGAGCTCGCCACCCTCTAGCTTCTTCACAACTTCTTCGAGCTTTTTCAGCGCGCTTTCGAACTTCTCGACTGCCATCGGGTACCTCTTTTAAAAATGAAGTAGTATACATATTGAAAAGCTCTGCCGTCAAGGTTTCCCTGGCGGCAGCGTCTCCTCTACCCGGCAAACCGCGCCTCCGGCGGCGAAGGTCAACTCCAGCCGGTCCCCCGCCTCGATCTCGCGGCTGTACCTTACCAGCGAGCGCCCGGGGAGCTTGCGCGCGATGCTGTAGCCGCGCGAGAGGGTGGCCAGCGGGGAGACGGCGTTCAGCGTCCCCGAGGCGACCCGCAGGCTCTCGGCAGCACCCGCCAGGCGGCAGGTCAGGGCATGGTCCATGCGCAGCGACAGGTTGGCTATCCGCTGGCAGCTTCGCTGCAGCGTGCGCGCCGGACTCTGGCTGGAAAGCCGGCCGGTCAAAGTGACGATCCGCTCGCAGCTCTTCTCCAGGATCAGCCCGATTTCCCGGGTAAGCCGTCCGTCCAGGGCGTCGACCCGCTGGGAAAGGTGGCCCAGCACCCGGCTGGGATCGGTGACCGAACGGCTGAGCGAGGAGCTGAGAGAGCGCAGCCTCTCCAGGCGGCGCAGCTGGGACATGTCGAGGCGGTGGCAAAGAGCGTCCAGCTCGGCGGTAAGCTCCTTTTTGCTGCGCACCACCAGCTCCGCTGCGGCCGACGGCGTGGCGGCCCGCAGGTCGGCCACGAAATCGGCGATGGTGAAATCGATCTCGTGGCCTACCGCCGAGATGACCGGAATGGCGGAGCTGTGGATGGCGCGCGCCACGCTCTCCTCGTTAAAGGCCCAGAGATCCTCCAGGGAGCCGCCGCCGCGACCGACGATCATGACGTCGATGTTGCCCAGGCGGTTCAGGTCGTCGATGGCCCGGGCGACCTCGCCGGCTGCACCCTCCCCTTGCACCCGTACCGGATATATGAGGATTTCCAGGTTGGCGAAGCGGCGCGACAGCACGGTCAGGATATCCCTGATGGCGGCGCCGGTCGGCGAGGTCACCACCGCGATCCTCCTGGGGAGCTTGGGGATCTCCTTTTTATGCGACTCGGAGAAGAGCCCTTCCTTGGCGAGCCTCTCCTTTAGCTGGATAAATGCAAGCTGCAGGCCGCCGATCCCCTGGGGTTCCAGGTACTCGGCCACCAGCTGGTACTCGCCGCGCGGCTCGAAGAGCGTCAGCCGGCCGCGGGTAAGGACCCGCATGCCGTCCTTCGGGGTGAACTTGAGGGCGCGGGCGGCGCCGCGGAACATGACGCAGCGAAGCTGGGCCCCGGCGTCCTTCAGGGTGAAGTAGTAGTGACCCGACTGCGGAGAGGCGAGGTTGGAGATCTCCCCCTCTACCCAGATCTGGTCGAAATTCTCCTCCAGCACGCCGCGCACGAGCGCGGTGAGCGCGCTGACGCTTAATACCCGCCGCTCCTTGAAAAGTTCCACACACTCCTCCAAAACCCGTTAGGGCAATCACACGTGGCTATTCCGTCTCTGACACCCCAGGAAACCGGAGGGCCAGAGACGGCAACAGCTGCCAGAGAACAGACCCCGAAGGTGGTTTCTACCACGCGCCGCCGCCGGCTGTCAAACCGGTTGACCGTCGCCGCGTGTCGATGTTAGTATGGCGCCCATGAAAAACTACCCCTACGTAATCACCATCTCCTCTGAAAAAGGGGGGGTCGGCAAGACGACACTCGCCACCAACCTCGCCATTTTTTTAAAAGCGCTGGACGAGAATCTCCCGGTCTCCATTTTCTCCTTCGACAACCACTTCTCCATCGACAAGATGTTCTCGATCAAGGGGCAACCGCTGCGAGGTACTGTAGCAGACCTGCTGCTGGAGACCCGGGGGTGCGATCTGCTGCACACGGGGCAGTACGGGGTAAACTACATCCCTTCCTCCACGGCGCTTCCGGACCTGAAGGGGTCGATGAAGGGGCCCATGGTGCTGGCGCGGCTGCTGGCCGCCTCGGACATACCGGGGGTCCTCATCGTCGACACCAGACCCGACCTCGACGTCCTGACCCAGAACGCGCTCTACGCTGCGGACCGGGTCCTGGTACCGATCAAGGACATGGCGAGCATGGACAACTGCAAGAACATCTTCGAGCTGTTCGACAAGCGCGGGCTGGATCGCAAGAGCCTCTCGCTCATTCCCTGCCTGATCGACGAGCGGATCAAGTTCGACGGGCTTTTCAAGGATCAGAAAACGCTTTTGAAGGCCTTTGCCATCAACCGCGGCTACCGCTGTTCAGAAACCTTCATCTCCAAAAGCCCCAAGGTGGAAAGTCTCAACACCAATCCGGACGGCAAGATCTACCCGATCCTCACCCACGGGCGCGGCACCGACGTCTTCGGTCAGTTCACCCAGCTGGGCCAGGGCGCCATAAAAGAGTATCACGCCACCAAGGAGCCTCGGGCGCTCCTGTTTGACAACTGGCAAAAAGAAGAGGATCTGCGCAAGAAGGAGGCCTATTTCGGCAGGCTTACCGGGCTTAAGAGCGAGTGCCTGGTCTGCGGCAAGGAATTGAAGCAGGAGTCCCAGGTCTCCTACTACTGCGAGAGCTCTGACGGTGCTACCAGCGGCTTTATGGAGGCCGACTGCTTCACCGGGTTCCTGGTCTCGGCCATCTTCCAGATAGAGCGCGAGCTCGCCGCCGACGACCCGACCCGGATGATGATCCACCAGACGGCACGGGAATCGGTGTTCGTGCTGAAGCCGGGAGACAGCGAATCCCCTGGAACCATAGACTTCCATCGTTTCGACATGAACGGCGGCGAGCTGTTAAAGAAGAAGTACCCGCTCGCCCGCCTGCCGGAGCGCGACCGCTTCTCCGGCATCGTGGAGGGGACCCTGGCCGGCTACCAGGGACAGCTGCGCGACGCCTTCCTGATGGTGCATCCGGTGAACGGGGAGAATCCCTCCTCCATCCTGGTCGATGAAAATTACCGCGAAATGCTCCGGCTGAAGAAGAAGATCACCGCCCAGCTGTAAAGACGGGTCAAAGTCGAACTGACGCAAAAGAGGCAAAGAAACGACTGGCGAACTGCCGAGGAGATAATCTCGCAGTGCTTCAGGCTTTCTTTGCCTCTTTGCGTGGGGCCTTTGCTTTCAGGTAGTCAATGCGGAAGCGTAGACGAAAGTTATCCCGCTGCGGGCAAGCTGGGGCATGACAGACTTCAGGGCGCGTATGGTCGAGGGGTGCGGGTGGCAGATGGCGATCGCCGAGCCGTGCTTTCTGGCAATGGCTGCCAGCTGGGTCAGCTGCCTGCCGACCGCCGCCTCGTCCTGCACGTTATCCAGAAACACCTGACGAGTGGCGCACCGAAGACCCAGTGCGCGTGCCGTCTGGTAGCCGACCGAGGCGGGCGAGGTCTTGCTGTCGACGAAGAACACCCCCTTCCCTTTCAACACCCTCAGCACCACCTCCATCTTGTCTGCATGCTGCGTGAAGCGCGACCCCATATGATTGTTGGCGCCAGTGGCAAAGGGAACGCTCTTGAAGTAACCATTCACCCGTTCGGCAATCTCGGCATTCTCCATGCCTACCAATAGCCCTATGCTCTCCAAGCGCTGCTTCGGATAGCCCTCCGGCTCCATCGGCATATGCAGCATCACCTCGGCGCCAGCACCGTGGGCGGCCTCGGCCACAGCTTTGGCGCGACCAAGGCTGGGTATGACGGCAAAGGTGAGCGGAAGCTCAATGGAGAGAAACGCGTTAACCTCCTGCATGCTGCTTCCCATGTCGTCGATGATGATGGCGACCCGGCCTGGCCCTTTGGGGTGCGGGAGTGGCGCGGCCTGGTGCGGCTTCGGCGCGGGAAGCGAGGCAGAGGACATTTTCTGCTGCGGGACCACGCGTTCCGGCAGCCTCACAGGCGGCTTTGGCTGCTCGCCGGTGACGACCTTTGTGGTCGGCGCCGGCGGCGCCGAACTGCGGAAGTGCTCCAGCGCGAAAAAAGCTGCCGCGATGAGTACCGCAATAAGCAAGAGTGTCAGTAACGGCCTGCCTCCGCCGGGGGATGTCTTGCGCCTGTTGACCGCCCTGCCCTTTCGTGCCAATGGAACCTCCCTTAAAAAAGAGCAGCGACAGAGTTCGGCGTCCCACGCCGATCTGGTCCGAGTAAAAGGACCGACTGCACTGCGAATACGGCGCATATTAATATATAAACAGATCGCAGTGCAAATAAAATGCAGACCCGCAGAAGCGTTACACCGGCTCTCAGAAAATTATTGATAAAGCGTGGGCGGTTATTGTATAAAACCATACGCTTTCGTGGAGAAGGAACCTGAGTGGATGCAGAACCTGTGGAGGAATCTATGGTGATTGAGTGGCAGCAAGATCTTTCCATCGGGGTGCTGGAAATCGACATTCAGCACAAGCTGCTTTTCGACAAGTTCAACGCTTTTCTGACGGCATACCAGTCGGAACCGGAGTCGGAAGGGCTATACCGGCTGTTCTGGTTCGTGGAGGCCTACACTGTCACCCACTTCAGGGAAGAGGAAAAACTGATGCAGCAGGTCGGCTATCCCGATTACCTGAAGCATCGGGAACTCCACCTGGCTTTCACCGACGAAATCGGCAAGCTGAAGGAGCGCCTGAGGGTCGAGGGACCCGCAAAGGGCGTTATCCACACCATGAAGAGCTTCATAAGCGGCTGGCTGGTCTCGCACATCTCCACCGTGGATCGGGAGATCGGCCGGTTCGTGAACGCTGCGGGAGCATAGCAGGCCGACTCCTGAGACCCCTTTCTCAAACCACTCCCGCTAAACGACCGACTCACCCCTGCCTACTCCATTCTCCAGAGCAAACCCCGTTTACTTGACATGGATCATAATTCTCACAACCGCTCGTGCTAGTATGTGTCTACAGACGGCAGCTGGTCGGCATCGCGGCCGATCAAGCCCCAAGGATACCGTACGAGCCACTCGTAAACTCAAGGGAGCGGCCAAGGAGAATAAAACCATGAAAGCATCAGCAGAGCTTAAGACCGGAAATATCGGAACAGAGACGATCGGCGATCTGGTCGCTAAAGACTACCGTGCCGCTACGGTCTTTGAAAGATACGGCATAGATTTTTGCTGCGGCGGCAAGGTCACCCTGGCGGCCGCTTGCCTGGAAAAGGGTCTTGATCCGGCAGAACTGCAGGGGGAACTGGAAAAGGCAGCTGATCAGCCGCTGGATCGCAGCCAGAATTATACGGCATGGGAGCTTCCCTTTCTGGCTGATTACATCGTCAATACGCACCATGTCTATCTGAAAGAAAACACCTCCGGCATCGCCGCCTACGCGCACAAGATCGCCCAGGTGCATGGCGCCCACCACCCGGAGGTGATCGAGATCGCCGCTATCTTCGATAAGATCGCCGCCGACATGGCGCTCCATCTGCGCAACGAGGAGGAGCAGCTGTTCCCCGCCATCAGGCAGCTGGTCTCGCTCGAAAAGGCAGGCAGAGCGCAGGAGGCGAAGGATGTCGAGACGCTCAGGGCAAACCTGGCCGCTCTCACCCACGAGCACGACGAAATCGGCGCCGCCATCCACGAAATCCGCCGGCTGGCAAGTGACTATGCGATACCTGCCGACGTCTGCAACACCTTCGTGGTCGCCTATGCCAAACTAAAAGAGTTCGAAGACGACCTGCACAAGCATGTCCACCTGGAAAACAACATTCTTTTTCCGAAGGCAGCCAGACTTTAGGCTGTTCCCGCCATATAAGCACCTGACCCGAGGGCGGTCGACCAGGCCGCCCTCCCTGCCAACCCATTACGCCTGTCGGAGCAACCATGATCGTCATCGTCTGTATCTTCGCCGTCCTATGGGTGGTTATTGCCGCCATCTCGCTTTGCCCCTTCAGGAAGCGCGCCTACTCGGAAAACGCCTGAGAGCGGCAGCATAAGCGTCTTCCGGGTCCGGCCTGGTGCAACAGGCAAGCCTTCCAGCTTCCTCCTTCCCCTGCAGGCGAACTCCGCCGAACCCCTTTGATATCAGCAGGAATCCGGCCAGGCAACAGCCAGCTGACTCACTGCCACGCAGGTAGAGAGGCAAAGAAATCGTTCAAACGGGGGGAAAATGGTATATTCAGGCTACACGTGCAGCGTGCACTACGGCCTGACCAGAGAGGAGAGACGCCAATGGCAAAGGACAGCAAACCGCTTTGCAAGTGGGACAAGGATGACATCAAGGACAACTTCAAGGAGTTGAAAAAAATCGTCGCCGAGCCGCGATTCGTCTGCCGCAAATGCGGGCGCGCGTCGAAAAAAGAAGAATGCCTATGCAAGCCGGAGCAGCTATAGCTGCTCCGGTGTGTTAATGGATAGTCCTGCCGTCAGTTCACTGGTTTTCTGGTGAGCTACTGCTCTTGGGCGGGGGGACTTCGCGCAGCCAATTCATCAGCGGGTTGCCTGGAGCAGAGCGGCGACTGCGGAACTCGTTCCTCATGATCTCCATCACCTCGGTGATACGGTCTTCAAAATGAAGCCAGCTCTGCTTCATTTCCGCCTCGCGGCTGCGTATAGCGACCGGATCCCTGCCGGGCATCTGCAGATTGTCCGTAATTACCTGAATAACGGCTTTTTGGTCGGTCAATAAGGCATTGATGGTAGAGCAAAACTCTTCAGAAAAATGCAGGCTCTGCCTTTGGTAGGTTTCGGAAAAGGAATCCCCGGTTTCCCGTACCGGACCGAGCCTGAGCTCCAACATCATGAGGTCCCCCCTGCCGAGGCTGGAGGTAAAATCTTTACCGACCCGCATCAGATCGATCAGCAGGGCATAAAGCTTTGCCACAGAGTCCGTCCGGTTTTCCTGAAGCACGATCTGCTCGCATAACCCCTCCCGGAAAAGTTTCATGGCCTGTTCAGCCTCTATTGTCAGGCGCGCCCGGAACTGTTCGTAGGTCCGCTCGGTGAACTGCTTGATGAAGAAGTTTACTGACCAGCAGCAGATGCTGACCAGGAAAACAAGGGCGACGCACCACCCTCCCACGTAGTAGATTAAGTCTGCAGGAATAATCAAATCCTCCTCCGCGGGCTCGCCCGGGCTTTTAATGAGCATAATTATTTCAGCACGCCTGGACTTTGTCAAGTTGTATGACGGCATCGTCCAAGGCACCTCATATCGAGGCGACCCGGCCACCTGATTCAGGTGTGAGGCGAACGCCTCCCGGCCGTCAAATTCCATTTGACTTCCGCGAAAAATCGTCCCCCCAAAAGAATCATGCCCCCTGCCGGGCATCGATCAGTGCCAGGTGGTAGTTCGCGTGCTGGGCCAGAAAATACAGCCACTGGTACATGTCGAGCCGCCCGAGGGCCTGGACTGACATCCGGATGCTGCAAAGGCGCCCCTCTCCGGCAGGGATGCCGGAGAGCAGTTCCATACACTGGTCGCGCTGGGTGTTTAGCTGTGCACGCAGTTCCGCGAGCGCCCGGGTTCCGGTCGGAACCATGTGGGAGGGTGGCGGCCAATCGAAGGCACCCGGGAGCGCTATGGCAGAGAGCAGGGCCAGATCGCTCTCCCCTTCGGGAAGCTGCCCCTCGCTTGCCCGGCGGCGTGCCTTCCCGCACCCCTTTGTTATGGTCAGCAGCAGAAACTGGTTACACAGACAGACATGCTCCAGGTGCTCCAGGATGGTCCAGTCCTCTCGAGAGGCAGGACGGCGCTCCAGTTCTGCAAGGGGCAGATCGAACCGGGCGTCCAGCAGGGTAAATGCCTGCATCAACGCGAGTCGAACCACGGCAGGTGTCTCTGATTGCACTGTTGTCATCTTTGTCCCTCTCCTGAAAGTGTGCCAGGAAACATTTTTTCCCTTGCTAAAGATAAAATTAGTCATAGAGTGACGAGTTGTTATTATCGTAATGAATTCAATTTCCCCTAATTAAATGACTTACGACACCATTGCACAAATCTAATCCAGCACAAATCAAAGAAGTCAAAATTGTTCGAATTATACAACTAAGTTGACAAACTACCTCTCCGTCACCTTGAATCGTCCGTATCAGTAGGCTCCGGCACTCCGGCAATACCAGAAACCTTTCGCACCGGTCTGATTTTATGCAGCATTGTTGGTGTTTGGCGCTTCTCGCCTCACCTATATCCAGGAGGGCAGCATGAACGAGCAGGAAGGATACGCGGATGAGGTCGTCAAAGGGTTTATCATCTGGAGCATGGTCTGGGGTCTGGTAGCTGTGCTGCTCGGCGTGGTGATCTCGCTGCAGCTCGCCTTCCCCCAGTTGAATGTCCCCCCCTACTTCTCCTACGGCAGGTTGCGCCCGATCCACACCAACGCCGGCATCTTCGGCTGGGGAATCGGCAGCTTCATGGCCTTTTTCATCTACATAACGCAGCGGCTCGCCAAAACCAGACTCTGGAGTCCGGGGCTTGCCCGCGTCCAGCTCTGGCTTTTCAACGTGGTGATCGCCCTTGCCGCCGTGACGCTCCTGCTCGGCATGAACCGGTCCAAGGAATACGCCGAGCTTGAATGGCCGGTGGCGCTTTTGATCGTGGTGCTCTGGGTCATTTTCGCCGTCAACATCGTGATGACCATCGTGAAGCGCCGCGAGGAGCAGATGTACATCTCGCTTTGGTACATTCTGGCCACCCTGGTCGGGGTGGCCGTGCTCTACCTGGTCAATAACGCCGCCATACCGGTCTCCTTTACCAAGTCCTACTCGGCATTTGCCGGGGCAAACGACGCCAACGTGCAGTGGTGGTACGGGCACAACGCGGTCGCCATGGTGCTCACCACACCGCCGCTGGCCATCTTCTACTATTTCCTCCCCAAGTCGACCGGCGTGCCGATCTACAGCCACCGCATGGGGGTGATCGCCTTTTGGAGCCTTATCTTCATGTACCTTTGGACAGGCGCCCACCACCTGCTCTGGGCGCCGGTCCCCGACTGGGTCCAAACGCTCGCCATGGCCTTCTCGATCATGCTGATCGCCCCCTCCTGGGCCGCGGTATTCAACGGCTACTTCTCCATGAACGGGCAGTGGCACCAGATGCGGGAGAACTACCTGGCCAAGTTCCTCATCTTCGGCATCACCTTCTACGGACTGCAGACCCTGCAGGGGCCCTCCCAGGCGGTCAGAACCTTCTCCGCCTTCATCCACTTTACCGACTGGGTGCCGGGCCACGTGCACATGGGGACGCTCGGCTGGGTGTCGCTGGTGCTGTTCGCCGCCATCTACTACACGATCCCCAAGCTCTACCACACCGACCTCTACAGCATCCCGCTGGCGAACCTTCACTTCTGGCTGGCGGTGGCAGGCCAGTTGATCTTCTCCATCAGCATGTGGATTGCAGGGGTACAGCAGGCGACCATGCTGAACGCGACCAACCCTGACGGAAGCCTGCACTACAGCTTCATGGAGACGCTCATCGAGCTCTACCCCTACTGGCACGTGCGGGTCCTGGGCGGCATCATCTATTTTGCCAGCCTGCTCGTCTTCATCTACAACATAGCCAGGACCATCGCCGGCGGCAAGGCGGACGCCCTCGCACAAAAAGCCTAGCAAGGAGACCTCATGATCGAGAAAAAGCCCATCATATTCCTGCTGCTTGCCACCGTGACCATCCTGATCGGCACCGCCGTCACCATGGTAGCTCCTTTCAAATGGATCAACGACCCCAAACTCGCCATCGCCTCGGTGACGCCCTACACGCCGCTGCAGCTGGAGGGGCGCGATATCTACATCCGGGAAGGGTGCAACAACTGCCACACCCAGACGGTCCGGCCGCTCCTCGCCGACACCGAGCGCTACGGCGAGTACTCGAAGAGCGGCGAATTCGCCTACGACCAGCCCTTTCTCTGGGGCTCCCGGCGCACCGGTCCCGATCTCGCCCGTATCGGCGGCAAGTACCCGGACGCCTGGCACCTGAAGCACATGGTCGACCCGCAGTCCATGGTACCGCGCTCCAACATGCCCGAGTACGGCTTTTTGCGCCAACCGCTAGACACTCACCTCACCGAGCGCAAGATGCAGGCGCTCAAGTTCCCCTACAGCCAGGCCGATCTCGCCGCGCTCACCGGGAAGAGCGAACTGGATGCCCTGACAGCCTACCTGCAAAAGCTCGGCAACGACATCCCCTGGCGTAAGGCCGCCCGCACCGAGGTGGTCGGCGAGCTGAAGAACCCTTTCCAGGAAAATAAGGCGATCCTCCCCGAGGCTAAGGCGCTCTACCAGCAGCACTGCGCCCAGTGCCACGGAAAGGACCTGGAAGGCGAGCTGGGTCCGGCACTGCTCGACCTGGACAAGCCTGACGCAGAGGTGTTCGGCACTATCTACAGCGGCAGCCCCGACGCGGGGATGCCCGGCTTTGGCGACAGTCTCGGCAAGGAGCGGACCTGGAAGCTGGTCACCTTCCTCAAGTCCCAGCACAGGCGCTGACATGGATATGGCAAGCATCTATTATCTCGGGGTCAGCGTCCTTTTGTTCCTCGCCTTTATCGCCATAGTGGCACGCACCTACAGCAAGAAGCAGAGAGTCAGGGGCGAGCAGGCGAAGTACCGGATGATGGACGACCAATAGGCAACCAGTCAATAATTCAGGAGGATGTTCATGTCCGACGACAATAAGGAATACGACGGCATCAGGTATCGTGCCGAGAAAAAATCGCCCGCCGTTTTCAGAATTCTCTTTGCCGTGCTGATCGTTTGGGCGGTGGGCTTCATGGGCTACTACCTCTTCAGCGGCTGGAGCTCCCAGGGAGAATACGCAGAGACCAAAAAGGCGAAGGAAGCGAGACTTGCCACCGAATCGCTCAAGGGGGGCGGGACCGGGACAGTGAGCACCCATGAAGAGAGCAAGACCGCCGATCTGGCAGGCCTCGGGAAAACGGAGTTCGTCGCGCGCTGCGCCGCCTGCCACGGAGAGAGCGGCAAGGGGGGCATAGGACCGGATCTGACCAGCAAAACGTACAAGTACGGCAGGAGCGCCCCCGAGGTGACTCGCAGCGTGGTAGAGGGGCGTCCCGGCGGCATGCCGGCCTTCCGGAACGACCTGTCGGCGGAGAAGGTTCAAGGGCTCGTACAGTACGTCCTCTCGCTTTGACCCTCCTTCCAAAGGCGCACCTACTCTCCTCCCTTTTTCAAAGGCGAGCACCAACTCTCCCCCCTTTGAAAAAGGGGGGCGGGGGGGATTTGCCTGAAGCAGATCATTCAGCTGAAAGCACGCGTTTCAGCAGTAACCTTAAGGCCAGTATCACACACGCTTTACATCTTGAAAGCATGACCAGAATAAGGAAACCGCCCATGCAGTCACCTGCGAAATACCACGCCCGCCCCTGGAAAATCGCGCTTTTGCTACTGGTCGGGGTGTTTTTAACCGGCATGGCAGCAACCCTCGTCATCGCAGAGCGTCGGGTGAGCCGGGTGGTCGATGCCGACTACTACAAAAACGGCCTCCACTACGACCAGACCCGGCAGGGAACCAAAAACGCCGGCCTGGGCTGGACCATGTCCGCCTCGCTTGCCGCAGGTGATCTGCAGGTGGAGGTAAAGGACCAAGCGGGCGCGCCGCTTTCCGGAGGTGGGCTGCGCTTCGAGCCGCAGGTGCGCCGTAGCGCGGGGCCGGCCAGCGCCTTTGCCCTGACCGAATCGGCTCCCGGCGTCTTTCGCGCTCCCCGTCCCGCCTCAGGTACCGGCGAGGTGCACGGCACCCTGCGTTTCACCCGCGGCGAGGCGACCGCAAGCCAGAAGGTGGTGCTCTTCAATTGACAAGAACACCCCCCACATGCTTTCACTGCGCAGCCGACATCCCGGCAGGGGTGCGCCTTCAGGAGACAGGCCCCGCCGGTACTCTGAGCTTTTGCTGCCGCGGCTGCCAGGGCGCCTATCTGCTGATAAGCGGCGCCGGACTGGGCGACTTCTATCGCCGCCGGGACTGGCAGGACCCCGGGCTCCCCAGGGAGGCCTTCCACGGGAGCTACCAGGACGGCTATCTTTCCCGTTTCGTCTATGCCTCCCCGGAGGGAAGCGCCATCGATATCATCATCGACGGCATCCGCTGCGCATCCTGCGTCTGGCTGAACGAGAGGATCATCGGCCGGCTGGAGGGGGTGCGGCAGGTGCGGGTGAACTACGCGACCGGCCGCGCGCGCGTCGTCTTCGACCCCCAGAAGGTGACCCCGGCCGCCGTCTTCTCCCGGATCGGCGAGATCGGCTACGGCCCGCGCCCCTACACGAGATCCGCCGCGAGAGAGGGCGCGCGGCGCGAACAGAGGGACCTGCTTTATCGCTTCGGCACCGCGGTGTTTCTCAGCATGCAGCTGATGGCCTACTCCTTCGCGCTATACGCCGGCTATTTCCAGGGGATCGACCCCTCCATCAAGGGCTACCTGCAGCTCTTCTCCCTAATGGTGACCACCCCGGTCGTCTTCTACTGCGGCTGGCCTTTCCTTACCGGCGCCTGGCGGGGGATGGTAAACCGGGCGCCCAACATGGAGCTCTTGATCGCCATCGGCGCCCTCTCCTCCTACGGCTACAGCCTCTACGCGACCTTTGCCGGGGGCGAGGTCTACTTCGAGACCGCCGCCATGATCGTGACCCTGATCCTGGCCGGCAGGCTTTTGGAAAACGCGGCCAAAAGGCGGGCAACCGGCGGGGTCGAGCGGCTGCTCGGTCTTTGCACCGGTCAGGCGCGCAGGTTTGCCGGGGAGGCCCTGGAGACGGTGGACCAGGCGGAGCTGCGGCAGGGCGACCTGATCCTGGTAGGCCCGGGAGAGCGTTTCCCGGTGGACGGCAGCATCGTGGAGGGGAGCACGGACGTCGACGAGTCTCCCGCAACAGGCGAGGCGCTGCCGCAGGTCAAGCGCGCCGGCGACTGCGTGATCGCCGGGAGCAGCAACCTGACCGGCGCCGTCCGGGTGCTCTGCGACCGGGAGGCCGCCGATAGCTTCATCGCGCGGGTGGCGCGTCTGGTGGAGGACGCCCAGAGCCGCCGCGCGCCCATACAGCAGCTGGCGGACCGGGTGAGCGCATATTTCGTCCCCGCCGTGCTCTCCCTTTCCCTCGCCACCTTTTTATGGCAGTACCTGTCCGGCGGCGCCTTCGGGACCTGCCTGATGAGCGCGCTTTCTGTGCTGGTGATCGCCTGTCCCTGCGCGCTCGGCCTCGCCACCCCGATGGCGATCGTGGCCGGCACCGGAGCGGCTGCTGCCAGGGGGGTGATCTTCAAGGGGGGCGACATTCTGGAGCGGCTCAGCCGGGTGAGCCTCGCCGTCTTCGACAAGACCGGTACCCTCACCTGCGGCAGGCCAGAGCTCATCGATATCCAGGCAGCCTCAGGGGTCGAACCGGACCAACTGCTCTCTCTGGCCGCCTGCGTGGAGAGCGGTTCACTGCACCCGATCGGCATTGCAATTCGTGAGCAGGCAGAGGCCAGGGGTTTGCCCTGCATGGTCGGCAACAAGCTGCGGGCGGTAGCCGGAGGAGGGGTGACCGGGGAGGTAGACGGCAAAAAAGTGGCGGCAGGCTCCGCGCATTTTCTGACCGGGCTCGGCGTGTCCGGCATTCCGGGCGAGGCCGAGGCGCCGGCTGGGGGCGTGGTAGTTCTGGTGGCCGGAGACAGGCGTTACCTGGGCGCCCTGACCCTGCAGGACCGGATGCGCGACGATGCGCCGGAGCTCGTTTCCTATTTCACAAAGGCCGGCATCAGGACCCTGCTTTTGAGCGGCGACCGGCAGGCGTCGGCCGAGCTGACAGCGGCTGCCACCGGGATAGGCGAAGGAGCAGGCGAACTCTCACCTGCCGGCAAGGCTTCCCGCATCGAGGAGCTGCGCCGGGAAGGGGCGATCGTGCTGATGGTTGGCGACGGCATCAATGACGCGCCGGCGCTTTCGGCGGCGGATGTCGGCTGTGCCGTGGCAGGCGGCACCGACATCGCCATCGAGACCTCGGACCTGGTGCTTGTGAAGCCCGACCTGAAGCGCCTGGTCTTCGCCCACCGCCTGGCACGGCGCACCATGTCGGTGGTCAGGCAGAACCTGGTCTGGGCCTTTCTCTACAACGCGATCGGCATTCCGCTTGCCATGACCGGCAGGCTCACCCCGATCTACGCGGCGGCGGCCATGGCGCTAAGCTCGCTCTGCGTGGTCGGCAACTCACTGAGACTTCTGGGGGGACGGCGTGAATGACTCGCTGATAGCACTGATGACTCTGTCGCTTTTTCTCGGCTGCGGCTGCTGGCTGTTCTTTCTTTGGGCGGTGCAAAAGGGGGAATTCAACGACCTGGAGCGTCCAAAGCACAGGATGCTGGACGATGATGACGACAAACCAGCCAAAGGGTGAGCTGCCTTAGCTGTTGGCCTGACTGGCAGGGGGCAGGTGGCGGCATGGCAAAATCCCCCCCGCCCCCCTTTTTCAAAGGGGGGAGAGTTTGTTAGCAAGTGGGGCAAGAGATGGTAAGGGAAGAGATGGTAAGGGAAGAGATGGTGGGGATAGAGGCGATGGAATGCATGCTACTTGCTGTACTTGTTGAACGCTTTCAACTGCTTTGCCACGGGGACATGAAATGATCGAGATATGGTTTGCCTTTCTGGCCGGGCTGGCCGGCAGTTTTCACTGTATCGGCATGTGCGGGGGGATTGTCGCGGCGCTTTCCATGACCGGCACTAACAACGCCTTTCGCTGCCGGCTCCAGTCCCAGCTCTGCTACAACCTGGGAAGGGTCTCCACCTACACGCTTTTGGGCGCGCTGGCCGGCCTGATCGGCTCTTCGCTCGACCTGCTGGCGGTCAAGTCGGTGTCGTTCTGGTTTCTGATCGGGGCGAACCTCTTCGTGATCGCCGTCGGCCTCTCTTCGGCGCTCGGCCTTAACGCGCTGAACCTCTCCTCGCTGGAGGGGCGCGGCGCCCGTTTCCTCGCCGCACCACTTCGACGCGCCGTCTCCTCCAGCTCCCCTTTCGCCGCTCTCCCGCTGGGGTTACTGCTTGGCTTTCTCCCCTGCGGGCTCGTCTACGCCCCCCTGGTGGCGGCCGCCGCCAGCGGCAGCCTGCTTAAAGGTGCGGCAACCATGGCAGCCTTGGGGCTCGGGACCATCCCGGTGCTGCTGGTCTTCGGAACCGCCTCCAGCGCACTTTCCAGCCAGCTGCGCAGCTCGATGCTGCGCCTGGCCGGTCTAGCGGTCGCCCTCATGGGCGCGGCCGGACTCTGGCGCGCGCTGGCCAGGACCTGCTGCAGCATCTAGCGAGTCAATCACGCCCATCGTGAAAAGATGGAAGCGCAGCCGGGGATCGATTACTGAGAAATCGTGTCACAATCAATCGGAGTAGCTGACCAAGGTCACCTGGTTCCTGCCGTTCTCCTTCGAGCGGTAGAGCGCCTGATCCGCCTCGCGTATGAACCACTCCGCGCTATGCTCCCGGGTGGCCCGCACCCCTACCACGCCCACGCTGAGCGTCACCTGCCCGAGCACCCCTTCCAGGGCGTGCGGCAGCGCCTGCGCAATCAGTTCCAGACGGAGCCGTTCGGCAAGTTGAGCTGCCTTGTCCGGCGTGGTGTCAGGCAGGATCGCCGCGAACTCCTCCCCGCCATAGCGCGCCGGGACGTCCCCCGCCCGCTTGAAGCTTCCGCGCATGATCTTACCGATCGCCTGCAGGCACTTGTCTCCGGCTATGTGACCATACTGGTCGTTGTATTTCTTGAAGAAGTCGACATCGCAGAGAATCAGCGACAGGAACTGGCCGGTACGAAGGGCCCGCTTGATCTCGGCATCCAGCACCTCATTGAAATGCCGCCGGTTGGCAAGCCCGGTGAGTGCATCCTCCCGGGCAAACACCTCCAGCTCGCGGTTTTTCTCGCCCAGCGCGATGGTTAGCTCTTGCAGGAGATCGCGGCTCCGTTTCAGCTCCAGATGGTTCTTCACCCGCGCCTTCACGATCGGGGGGCTGATCGGCTTGGTTAGGTAGTCGATGGCGCCGCACTCCAGCCCCTTTGTCTCGTCCTCGTCACTCCCCATTGCCGTGACGAATATGATCGGGATACCCGCCGTGCGCGGGTCCCCCTTCAATGCCGCGCAGACCTGGTAACCGTCCATCTCCGGCATCATGATGTCCAGAAGGATCAGGTCCGGCGTCTCCTTATTGGCGATGCGCAGGCCATCGGCCCCGCTCTTGGCAAAATGGATGTCGTAGTCCCCCTGCAGGATCTTGTACAGAATCTCGATATTGGCCGGGGTATCGTCGACAATCAGTATTTTTTGCCGTTTTTCGTGCATTAAAGCCTCGCTTTTCAAGGAGATATCTCCAGGTCCTGCATGATGGAACAGATGATACGGTAGGCGTCACTGAAGTCCAGGCGCTGCAGTGTCGCATCTAACCTGTCCGCCGCCTCTCCCGGCAGCAGGTGTCTCATCTCCTCCCAGACACCGAGTGCGTTCAGGTTGTGCGCCTCTAGCAGGCCGGAGAGTGTGCGGGCCAGCGCAGCCACCCGCTCGCGCTCCAGGCAACCGACCTGATCGAGCGCCCTCTGGCCGGGGCTGGCTGCAAGGTCCTGATGCTGTCCCAGGGCAAGGACCCCCTGCAGCACCTCGGAAAGCTTGGCGGCAAACGCCTCCAATACCGGGCCAAGCGGAGCCTGTTCCTCCTGCAGCGCCTTTTCCAGGGAAACGGCCGCGCAGGCAAGATCGCTGGCGCCGAGGTTTGCGCCCACCCCTTTAACCGTGTGCACGATCCGCTTGGCCAGTTGCAGATCACCCACCGCCAGTGCCTGCTTCAGGTCGTCCATCACGTGCAGGTTCTCCCGGCCGAAACTGATCAACAGCCTCTTTAACAGCGGCGCGCTCTCCACGGTCTTCATGGCCCGCTTGAGATCGATACCGGGCATGACCTCCGGCAGTCCGCCCGCTTGCCAGCAGTCAGCGTCACGAATCGCCGGATCGGGGATGTCATCCCCCTGGCGGCCGATCCACCGGCTCAGTATGGCAAACAGCTCCGCCACGTCGATCGGCTTATTCACCTGATCGTTCATGCCGGCCGCCATGCAGAGCTCGCGTTCTCGGGCCAGGGCGCTCGCCGTCATGGCAATCACAGGGAGCAGTGCAAAGGCGGGATCGAGCCGAATCCGCCTGGTCGCCTCCAGACCGTCCATAACCGGCATGTGCACGTCCATCAGCACCGCGTCATACAAGATGCCGGAGGCGGTGACCCGCTCAAGCGCCTGGGCGCCGTTTTGGGCCAGGTCTACCTGCAGCCCGCGCCGCTCCAGGATCTCCCTGGCGACCTCCTGGTTGATCTGGTTGTCCTCCACAAGGAGAACGCGCAGGCCGGCGAGGTTCGCCATCAGAGTGGCCGGCACCGGGGCCCTTTTGGCTACCGCCTCCAGCTGCTCTGCGGACTGGCGCTGCAAGCGGACCACGAAGCTGAAGGTGCTCCCTTGCCCCTGCTCGCTGGCAGCCCAGATGTAGCCCCCCATCAGCTCCACGAGCTGCTTGCTGATGGCAAGCCCGAGGCCGGTGCCGCCGTATCTGCGAGTAGTCGAGCTGTCGGCCTGGGTGAAGGCGCTGAAAAGTGAGGCCTGCTGCTGCGGCGTCATCCCGATACCGGTGTCTGCTACAGAAAAGCGCAACGATGCATCGCTGTCGCCGGCCGCCACCAGGGCCACCTCGACCACCACCTTACCTTCTTCGGTGAACTTTACGGCGTTGCTGGTAAGGTTCAAAAGCACCTGGCCCAGACGAAGCGGATCCCCGATCAGAAAATCCGGCACCCCGGGCGAGCTTTTTACCTGCAACTCGATCGGCTTGTCGTGCAGGGTGGCGGCAGCCACGGCTACCAGGTCGTTCAGCACCGTTTCCATACGGAAGGGGACGTTTTCCAGCTCCAGCTTGCCGGCTTCGATCTTCGAGAAGTCGAGGATGTCGTTGATCACCCTGAGCAGCACCGAGGAGGCGGCCTGCGCCTTGTCCAGGTAGTTTTTCTGCCGCTCGGTAAGACCGGTCTGCTGCAAAAGATAGAACATGCCCAAGGCCGCGTTCATCGGCGTGCGGATCTCATGGCTCATGTTGGCCAGGAAGTCGCTCTTCGCGCGGGTTGCCGCCTCGGCGGCGGCCGAGGCCTGGCGCAGTTCCTCCTCGGCGCGCTTTCGCTCGGTAATGTCGAAGAATGTCACCACGCCGCCTACCACCTCGCCGTCCCGGCGCTGCGGGTAGGACCAGTATTCTACGGCAAAAAAGGAGCCGTCCTCCCGCCAGAATATATCGTCGTCGCGGTGGATCCCCTGCTCGCCTCTCAGCATGCGGCAAAGCGGACAGCTCTCGATCGGGTATGGTGAACCGTCCGGCCGGCTGTGGTGGATCAGGTAGTGCATGTTCCTGCCGAGCAGTTCATCGGGGTGGCTGTAGCCCAGGATCCTCGCGCAGGAGGGGTTGGCAAAGGTGCAGGCGCCGGTCAGATCGATACCGTAGATCGCTTCGGCGGTCGACTCCAAAAGGAGCCGGATCCGCTCGTCGCTTCTGCTTAGCGCCTCCTCCGCACGCTTTTGCTCGGTAATGTCCTCCTTGACTCCGACGAAGTGGGTGATCTCTCCGGAGGGTCCCTTGACAGGGGAGATGGAGGCGGACTCCCAGTACAGATCGCCGTTCTTTCTCTTATTGCGCGTTTCGCCGCGCCACTCCTTGCCGGAGAGAATGGTAGCCCAGAGGTCGCGGAAGAATTCCGGGGGGTGCCAGCCGGACTTCAGCAGGTTCGGGTTTTTGCCGAGGGCCTCCTCGGCCAGATAACCGGTCACCGCGGTGAAGTTCGGGTTCACGTATTCGATGATCCCTTCCCGGTCCGTGATCATCACCGTTACCGGCATCTGTTCAATGGCCAGGGAGAGCTTTTGCAGCGATTCTTCGGCAAGCTTTCGCTCGGTGATGTCCCGCAGGGTCTCGATGGCCGCGATCACCTTCTGATCGGCGTCCATAATCGGAGCGGCGTCAAAGCAAAGATAGCGCTCCCGGCCGTTTAGGGACGGGAACCACCCCTCCGCGTAGAGGCCGTCCGCGGAGAGCAGCGACCGGGTACAGGTGCCGTAAAGGGCAGAGAGCTCGCCCAGGTCGCCGTCGATCACCATGTCCGCCAATACCGGACGCCTCTCGGCATAAAATGCCTTCCACGCCTCGCCTGTGCCGAGCACCCGGGAGGCCGGCATCCCGGTCAGCTCTTCGCAGGCACGGTTCCAGATGATCACCCGGTGCTCTTCATCGAGTACGTAGGTGGCAACCGACGAGTGCTGCAACAGGTTCTCGCTGAAGGCCTCCTGGGCGATGAGGGCCTCTTTCTGCCGGTGCGCCTCGTGCACCATCCGGTTAAAGGCGAGCGCAAGCGTGCCGATCTCGTCGCGTGTCTTGATCAGGATCGGCTCAGGCTGATGCTCCTTGCCGGTGATCCCCTCGACATGACGGATGAAGGTGACAAGCGGCGCGGTCAGGCGGCGCATGAAGAGCCAGCTGACAAAGACGGTCAGACAAAGCGCGATGATCAGCGCGCCCATCAGGTACAGCTTGGCCCGAATGAGCGGCGCGTAGGCCTCGGACTGCGGAAAATTGGCAGCCAGTATCCAGTTGGTCGACTTCAGCTGCTTGAAGGAAGTGAGGGATGCAATGCCGCGGGAGGTGACGGTCTCGCCGGTCCCCTCGAAGCCGCTAATGGCGCGGTCAAAGAGCCGGTTCACCCCGGGCGGAAGGTCCTTTTGCAGGATCCTGCTGCGATCCGGGTGGACGAGGATGGTTCTTTGCTTGTTGAAGAGGTACAGATACCCTTTTTTCCCGAGTTTCGCGCTGGCCAGTCTCCCGAGGTAGTTGTCCTTCAACAGGTCGTTCATACCGCCGAGCATGCCGATCAGCTGGCCGCCGCTGTCAAAGACCGGGGCTATGAAGGTGATAGTCGGGTGCGGGTGCTTATGGGTCGAGAGAAACGGTTCCGAGATCACCGGCTTGCCGGTCTTGCGGACTTTTTGGTAGTAATCGCGGAAGGAATAATTTCTGCCGATCAGCTGCGGCTCGGGAGGATTGGTTGCCAGGAGTGTCCCGTCGGCAGAAAAGAAAAAAAGCCCGCTGTCAAAGACGGCGAGGGTATCCGGCCGGTCCTGCAGAAACTGCTGCGCCTGTTGCGGGCTTTGCAGGGTCTCCGGGGTCACGGTGTCTGCCAGGGCGATCAGCTGCAACTGGGTGGTTTGGATCTTGCTGTCGATTTCGTCGGCCATGGTGGCGACCATGCTGTACTGCTGACCGGAAACGGTCGTCCTGAACTGCTTCTCGAGATAGAGAGAGGCGCAAAAGGTCATGACGGAAAGTACCACCGTCACCAGCAGGGATACTATCAGGCTAATCTTGGTGGAAAGTTTCAGGTTGGGCATATATATGAGGACCTTCTTTTGTTGTTGTCGTGCCGATGCTGGCCTTAGTACCGGGGGACGCGGCGACTACCGCTCACCCGGCACCGCGTGCCGTTATTTATAATCCCTATTCGGCCGCTTGCGGAAAATCTTTAATGTTGACTCGACCAAGTAGGCCCGGGAGTTGCGCAGGCTGGCGTCTTTACTGAAATATAAAAACCCCTGCCTTCGATGAAGTGCAGAGGTTTCAGCCAGCTAGTCCCCGGGTCAAGGTCGATCTTTAGCAGTGCCGGGGGGACCGGATCGCCTGCTCGACTTTTTCCTTGAGGCGGGTGACATCGAACGGCTTCTGGAGAAAGACCACACCCTGCTCCAGCACGCCGTGATGCGCTATCATGTCGGCCGTGTAACCGGACATGAAGACAATACCGATACCCGGACAGATCGCCCTTACCGCCACGGAAAGTTCCACCCCGCTCATCCCCGGCATGATGACGTCGGTCAGCAGGCAGTCTATCCGGCTGCGTTCCTTACTGCAGATATCCAGTGCCTCCCGCGGCGAGGCCGCCACCAGCACCGAATAACCGCTCCTTTCCAGCATCAGCCGTGCCATGCGGCGCACCCCCTCCTCATCTTCCACCAGCAGCACGCATGCATCTCCCGCGGCAGTCGTCGGGATCTGCGGCTCCCCCGGCTCGCTTGCGTCCTGCGGTGCCGTCCGTGGCAGGAAGAGGCTGAAGACGGTGCCCTCCCCCGGTTCGCTATGCAACTGGATGCAGCCGCCGTTTTGGCTCATGATGCCGTAAACGGTAGCAAGACCCAGGCCTGTCCCCTTGCCGACCTCCTTGGTGGTGTAGAACGGCTCGAAGACACGCCCTTGCGTTTCCCGGTCCATGCCCACCCCGGTATCGGTCACCGTTATCTGGACATACTCCCCCGGCAGCAGGTCGCAGATCTCGGCTTGCGCAGCGATCAGGACGTTTTTCAGCCCGATGCTCAAGGTGCCGCCGGCCGGCATGGCGTCACGCGCGTTGGCGGCCAGATTGATTAGCACCTGGTTGAACTGGGCCGGATCGATCAGTACCGGCCAGATCCCCTCGGTCGCGCTCAGGCGGAACTGGACGTTCTCGCCGATCAGGCGCAACAAGGTCTTCTCCGTCTGCCTGATCAGCTGATTGAGATCGACCCGGCGCGGGGTGATCATTTCATGGCGGGAGAAGGCAAGCAGCTGCTGGGTCACGTCCCGGGAATGCTCGGCTGCCTTGTTGATCTCGTCCAGATATTCATGAAACTTTTCGCCGTTGACCTCCGCATGCCTTGAAAGTTCGGTGTACCCGAGAATGACGGTGATGTTGTTGTTGAAGTCGTGGGCCACTCCCCCCGCGAGGCGGCCGAGCGCCTCCATCTTCTGGGCCTGGAGCAGACTGGTGGCCAGCTGGCGCTGTTCGGTGATGTCCCGACTGAGCCCGATCAGCCGCAGCGGATGGCCCTTTTCATCGCGCACCACGACTGCGTCCGACTTGAGTATCTTCAGCCTGCCGTCTGCCTGGACCACCCGGAACTCGGTGTCGTAATCCTTTTCACCACTGACGGCGGCCTCACCTGCAGCCCAGGCCAAAGCGCGGTCGTCGGGATGGACGGTACCGATCCAGGCGTCGATACTGCCGTCGAAGGAGTGCGGGGTGATGCCGTAGAGCTCGAACATGCGGTCGTTCCAGTGCAGGATTCCGGTGGCGATATTCCAGTCCCAGACGCCGATCCCTCCCGACCTGGTGGCAAGTTCCAGGCGCCTGCTTGTCTCGAGCACCATCTCCTCGGTTCGCTTGCGCGCGCTTACATCCTGAAGGAAGCCCTGCCAGAGGATACTCCCGTCCGCCTCCTTGCTCGGCATGGAGTGACCCTCCACCCAGATCTCACCCCGGCGCGGATGCCTGACCCTGAATTCGGCACGCCAGGGGGTGAGGGAGCGGGCGGATTCCTCCATGCTGCGGTTCACCTGCTCCCTGTCCTCGGGATAGATGAGGGCGAAAGCGGCCGCGGCATCCTCGACCACCTCGGCAGGCTGCAGCCCGAAAATAGTCTCCAGCGCGGGGCTCGCATAGGGAAAACAGGAGGAGCCATCCGGACGCAACCGGAACGAGTGGATCACCCCCGGCGCCACGGCCGTGATGGTGGCAAGCTGTTCCTGCAGGGCAAGACGCTCGCGCATCGAGGAAACTGCGTCTTTTAGTCCGGTGGTGTCCTGGCAATAGATGATGGCGTGACCGTTATCCAGGCTTGCCGCATGCAGCGACACCCAGACCGGCCGGCCGTCGGCCCTTAGCAGGCGCGTCTCCATATCCATGCGCCCGGTCTCGAAGAGCTTGCTGAACTGTCTGATAAGGGCCGAATGGTCCTCTATCGGGTGGACCTCCAGGATGTTCATCCCGGCGAAAGTATCTGCAGGGTAACCGAGCAGGGCGGTGGTTGCGGCATTGAAATCTACGTAGTGCCCGTCCTTGTCCACCACGAACACGGCGATGGGCGAGATCTCCATGTAAGAGCGAAATTTCGCCTCGCTTTCGGCCAGGGCAGCACCCGCTCTTTCCCGCTCGGCGGCGAGCTCCACCTGGGCCTCCGCTTCGCCCGCCCGTTTCCGGGCCCGCCGCGTCAATTCGGCCAGCCAGGAAACCATCACACAGCTTAGCAGAAAGATGACGACCCCGACCCAGTCGCCGAAATCGCGCACGAAGATCTGGCCGACCGGTTCCATCAGATAGTAGGCTGTGAACAGCGTGGAGAGGATGGTGACCATAAACCCTGCGTACGGCCCGCCGAAGATGGCGGCCAGCATGACCGCAGGGAAAAACGTCACATATGGGGCCCGGGTCCCGAGAATGGCAAGAAGTGCGACCCGGAAGCCGGCGGCTGCCACGAAGATGGGGATTGCTACCAGAAACGGAAGCCATGGTCGTCGATTTTCCAGGGAGGGTAGCATAGGCACCTGCTTTCGATTCGCATTTTCCCACACCAAATTGACCGCTCTTATTCTACAGAAACAGTGCTCGGCACCGCAAGCATACTGGTAAGCTGGCTGCCTCAGGTGACTCGCCACATTGGCCGGAGATTCGCCTCCCTCCGCGCGGATTAAACGGTGGCCGCTGCAACTGTTTCCTTACACTAGGCATGCCACAACGACGGGGAGCTAAGGCACTGGAATAGAACCTAGTCGAGGCAATGGCGGCACCCACGGCAGGGATAGCTGTGCAGACATTGAACGCAAGGGGGTCAGTTCCTGCACAAGGAGCAGTTTCCGGGGCAATGAAGTGTCGAGGTGGTGACCACCAGAAGGGTGTGCATTTACTCTGGGAGGAGGAGCTAAATGGGGGCGAAGGATGTTCGCCCCCATTTGACAGGCCCGCAGCGGACTTTAAAAACCTCTGTTGTTGATCCCTTTCAGACCTTGGAACTCATGGCGTACTTGATGTTGGCCGGCACGAAGATCCAGAGGATCACATCAACGGCCCGGGCCGCCAGAAGAATGGGGATGAAGACCAGGGCGATCACCTTTTCCGCGACCCCGTCGAAGGCCCCGCCGAGGTTGATCGTGTCGTGGAAGATCGAGATGGCGATGCAGACTGCCAGTCCTGCGACCATGAACAGACAGGTCCCGACCGCCAGCATGAACAGCGAGAATAGACTGGTTCCAAACATATGTTCCTCCTTTGGGGGTTATGACAGTACGTCTGACAATCGCGAGAGGAGATTGCCGGCAACTGCCTGAGATATCGGTTGAGACAGCTGACAACTCAACCACCGGCACCAGGTACTGCTGTCAGCTTAACTATCTGTCAAAGGCTGCCTGTTTGCCTGTCACAGGAACCAACTGACAGACAGAATCCTGACAACCGATTCATAATAACCGCTAATTATTTAATTTCAACATTGCACACCAGATTTGTTACCGACAGAGAATGATAATCGCACGACCGCACAGCCTGCGCTAACTCAAGGCCCCCCGCTGAGTCAGTTCAATATTTTCAATAATTGGCAGAAAAGCTGATTTTCATCACCCAAAGGCGAAATGAACCAAGCGGAAGGCTGGGTTGGCGAACGTCGAGGTGAAAAGATGGCGGGATGTTTAGGAATTGCGGCTTTGCTGAAATGGCTTTTCGGTTTGCCTCAGCCGCTTTTCGCGGGGGCTTTCTTTTGCTTTCCGACCACCACATCTATCCAGAGAGATAGCTCCCTGCCGCTCTTAAGTGTCGCCGCCGGTATGCTCAAGGCGTCCCTTTTCGCCAGGGCGCTTGCATAGCGGAGCTGCCCCTCGCTCGGCCCGCCTCCGCTGCCCCTTTCAGGCGGAGCCGCAAACCCCATCTTGCCGTGCACCCCGCGGCAGAAGCGCTGCCAGGTCTCCTTGTTATCCACCACCAGATCGAGGAACCCCTCCATCCGGCGAGTAAGCTCGTAATCGATCACCCAGGCGTGCTTCTCCCGCAGGTAGTCGATCAGGATCTCTCCCGGGGGGAGCGGTACCACCTTCCCCTTCTCCTCGCGCACGTAACCGCGGTCATTGATGTTCTTGGTAATGGCGGCATAGGTCGAGGGGCGGCCGATCTCCAGCTTTTCCAGCTCCTTCACCAGCGAGCCGAAACTGAAGCGCCCGGGAGGCTTGGTTTTCTTCTCCTCCAGGTTCTCTCCCTTTTTCGGGACCAGTTCGCCCGGCACTACAGCCGGGAGCATCTGCATCGGTTCCTCTTCCTTTGCCTCCTTCTCCTCTTCCGCATCGCTATAGACGCGCAAGAAGCCGTCGAACTTCAGCACCCGGCCGGTCGCCTTGAATTTTTCCCCTGCCACCTCGAAGAGCATCATGGTGGCGTCATAAACCGCCGGCGCCATCTGACTCGCCACGGCACGTCGAAAAATCAGGTCGTAGAGTTTCCCGTGCTCAGGTGTTAGACCCTCCCTGGCGATCAGGGCCGCGAGCTCCGCCAGGGAATGCATGTGGGTCGGACGGATCCCTTCGTGCGCCTCGGCCTGCGAGTTTTTAGACTTGTACTGGTGCGGCTTGGCGGGAAGATAGGCGGCACCGAGCGCGGCGGTTAAAAAGGCGCGGATCTCAACGGTGAACTCCTCCGCCATGCGGACCGAGTCGGTGCGGTGATAGGTGATCAGGCCGTGGTCGAAGAGCGCCTGGGCGAGCCTCATGGTGTGCTCGGGGGTGAACTTCAGGCGGGCGGCCGCTGCGGCCTGCAGATCAACGGTGGTGAAGGGAGCCTTGGGTGACTGCCTCGCCTCCTTCTTCTCCACCTTTTGGGCGAGGGCGTGGCTCTCGGCCCGGATAGCGTCTAGAATCGCCTGTGCGTCGCTCTGCTGCTCGAATTTGCCCCGCAGGTGGCGCGCCAGGAACTCGCTGCCGTCCTTGTCGAGCCGTATGCTGAGTATCCAGTAGAGGGACGGCACGAAGGCGCGGATCTCCCTTTCCCGGTCCACAACGAGTCGCACCGCCGGGGATTGCACGCGCCCGACGCTGAACTTGCCGGAGAGGTCCCTGCTTGCCATGGGCGACAGGATGTAGCCGACCAGCCGGTCCCCGATCCTGCGCCCGAGGAAGGCGTGGTAGAGCCCGGCGTTGGTCTCCTGGAAGGGAACCGCCTTGGCGAGCGACTCTTTCAGCCCCTTCTCGGTGACCTCGAAGATCTCCATCCGGAGGCAGGCCTTGGCGACCGACTGCACCTCCTCGAAGATGTGACTGCTGATGGCATAGCCTTCGCGGTCCGGGTCGCCAGCCAGCATCACCGTCTCCCCCTTGGCCGCCGCGCGCAGCTCCCCCGGCAGGTTCTTTTTCTTGTCGTGATAGACGAAGGTTGGCTGGTAGGTTTTCAGGTCGACGCCGATCGGCGAGTCCGGAAGGTCCTTGAAATGCCCGATGGTGGAGAGGGTCTTCACCTTCAGTATGGACTGGATTTTCCGCGCCTTGGTAGGCGACTCGACGATGATCAGCATGCAATCTCCTGGAAAAGGATGTTTTCGGCAGTACCTGTCTTTCCGTTTTTATCGTTACTGCAGCGAGTCATCAGAGGAAGGATCTTCTGGCTCGCTCAATCCGCTTTGCCTTTGGTTTGCTCAGATTTCCTCAGATTTTCTCCGTGGCTAAACCGGTTCAGGTGTTACTTTCCACCGGAGAGCCTGCAAGAGAGCTTGGTGAGCCGCTTGTTGGACCTGTGGTTCTTGACCGCCATGGCCAGGGCCTTCGCCTCTCCGATCACGACCACCAGCTTCTTGCCGCGGGTCACCGCCGTGTAGATGAGGTTTCTCTCCAGCATCGTGTAGTGCTGCATGGCAAGCGGGATCACCACCGCGGTGTATTCGGACCCCTGGCTCTTGTGGATGCTGGTCGCGTAGGCGAGGCTCATCTCGTCCAGCTCGCCGAACTGGTACTGTACCAGCCGGTCTTCGAAGTCCACGCTGAGCGTCCCCTCGTCGAGGTCCATCTCCACGATCCGGCCTATGTCCCCGTTGAAGACCTCCTTCTGATAATTGTTGACCGTCTGGATCACCTTGTCGCCCGGCGCGAAGCTGGTGCCGAAGCGGGTGATCCTCGGCTCGGCCTGGCCGTTTAGCGCCGCTTGCAGCTCGGCGTTCAGCGAGCGCGCTCCCAGCCCTCCCCTGTTCATCGGAGTCAGCACCTGGATGTCTTGCACCGGATGGAACCCGAAGCGCTTGGGGATCCGCTCGGTGATGACCTGCAAAAGCTTGTCGTGGATATCCTCTGCTGTGGCGGCGGCGATGAAGTAAAAATCGGCCAGCTCTTTACCCTCGCCTTTCAGCGGCATCTCCCCGCGGTTGATGCGGTGGGCGTTGACGATGATGCTTGAGCCGGCCGCCTGCCGGAATATCTCGGTCAGGCGCACAGTCGGGATGGCGCCGGACTCGATGATGTCGGAGAGGACGCACCCCGGCCCGACCGAAGGGAGCTGGTCCACGTCGCCCACGATGATCAGTGCGGCCGTGTCGGGAATGGCCGGCAGCAGTTTGTTCATGAGGATGACATCGACCATGGAGGCCTCGTCCACCACCAGCAAATCGGTGGCCAGAGGGTTGTCCCGGCCGCGCTTGAAGCCGAAGCTCTGCGGATCGAACTCGAGCAGCCGGTGGATGGTCTTTGCCTCCAGTCCGGTCGATTCGGTGAGTCGCTTGGCCGCCCGCCCGGTCGGGGCGCAGAGGGTCACCCGGAGATGCCGGGCGCGGATGATGCCGAGGATGCTGTTGACAAGCGTTGTCTTGCCGACCCCGGGTCCCCCGGTTATCACCACCACCTTGCTGGCCAGGGCAAGGCGGACCGCATCCCGCTGGGAGGCGGAAAGGGTGAGTCCGGTCTGCCCCTCCACCCAGGGAATGGCCTTTTCCGCGACGATGGTTCCCCAGGGCGAATCACCCTGGGAGAGCCGCGTCAGGCTGGAGGCGACGCCGACCTCGGCCCGGTGAAGCGGCGCGAGGAAGAGACAAGGTCTCCCCGCTATCTCGTCAGGGATCAGGTTCTCCCCGGCGATCTCCGCCGCGATGGCGGACTCGATGACCTGCTGCGGGATCTCCAGAAGTAGCGCGGCGCTCTCGACGAGATCCGCCCTTGACGCCGCACAATGGCCGCTTCCGGACATCTCCTGCAAAACGTGCCTGACTCCCGCCTGGGCACGCATCATGGAATCCGGCGCGATCCCCAGGGTCGCGGCCAGGGCGTCGGCGGTCTTGAAGCCGATGCCGTGGATGTCGAGTGCCAGCCGGTAGGGGTTCTCGGTGACCTTGAAAATCGCTTCATTGCCATAGCTTTTGTAGATGCGCACGGCGCGGGCGGTTCCCAGGCCGTGGGACTGCAGAAACACCATGATGTCGCGGATCGCCTTTTGCTCGACCCAGGCGCACGCCACCATCTCCATCCGCTTGCGGCCGATGCCGGGCAATTCCAGCAGCCGCTCCGGACTCTCCTCTATGACGCTGAAAACCTGCTCGGCAAACGCCTTGACCAGCGCCTTGGCAAAATGCGGTCCGATGCCGCGCACCATGCCGGAGCCGAGATATTTCTCGATCCCCTCCAGCGTGGTCGGCTGGACCACCTTCAGATGAAGCGCCTTGAACTGCATGCCGTGGGTGCGGTCGTTGTGCCAGGAGCCCGTGCACTCCAGATGCTCGCCGGGCGTGATAGTGGCGGCGCAGCCGGTAACGGTGACCAGTTCGCGATGCCCGGAAACCTTGACCCGCAACACGCAGAACCCGGAGTCCTCATTGTGGAAGGTGACCCTTTCCAGGGATCCGGACAGCCTTTGGGCCGTGGTGTCTGTGCTGATTCTCTCTTTCATGGCGGCTCGCTGTGTATTTAAAAAGGCGGCGAAAGTTCGCTGACAGATGTGCGTGCGTCAGCAGAAACCAAGGTTAGCAGACTCTCTTTCCAATACATCAAGTCCATGGTAATAGCAAGCAGAGCCGTCCGTGGCGGAGTTGCTGCTTCGGCAAGATGGTCAACAGACCAGCGCAGCCTCGCATACCGGCGCCGACATACGAAAAGACCCCCCTGGCAGGTCAAATGCCAGAAGGGTCGGGGCTGGGATATCTTTAGAAAGTAGATCATGTTTACGTCACCACCTGCACCCTTGCAGGGTGGTCAGGCGATATGCCATTTACCGGTAGGGCCGATTCTTTCGGGTCAGCGGGAAGGAAAGCCAGAGGAGAAGAAGACCTCGAAAATCTGACCGCCCCGCGACATCCTGACCTTGTTCTCCCTGATCTCGACGACGCGTGCACCGGCTACTTCCGCTCCCTCCCCTACCAGCGCGCCGTTTAGCACTGCACGCCGCATCCTGCGCTCGTCCTGCCAGGCGATGCCGGAGATCGATATCTCCGGAATACCCGCTTGCGAAGGGTCAGAAGTCTCCTGGTGCAGCGGCTTTGCCTGGGGCAGGCCGGCAGATTCCGGTAGCGAGGATCCCGAAGCTGCTCCCGGCTTGCGACCGACCGGCGCTAAAGCCGAAGACGGTTGGCTTTTCGCCTGGGACGCAGGCTCCGCGGCCATGCGCGCGGGTTGCACGACTTCAGGCTCGGATGGCGCTGGTGCACTCTGCTCCGCTGTAGGCACGGGTACGGACGCGGGTGCGGCGGGTGCCAGTGGTAGGTCAGGTGAACTCAGTGCGACCGGATGGTTCGCCTCTTCGCCATGGTTTCCCTTCAGCAAGATCCCGGCACCTATACCGGCTGTCAAAAGCACCAGGCCGATCGCCACCAGCAGGTACGGCTTTGACTGTGGCTGCTTGACAGCTGCGCGGTATCGCAGCACCTCCGGGCGAATGTCCAGACCTGCGCCGCGCCTGCTTTTGCGCTCCTGCTCCATCTTTCTCAATGCTTCCAGTATCAAGCTCATGCCAATCGCCCCGCGTGGCCCGTGCGCCCCGCCTGCCCCGCGGCACCTTTACTGACGGCATCATCGTGAACAAGTCCGGGGGGGAAGAAGCCGCCGGCACGCCGATAGAGCAGCAGCAAGGTCTGCCCGGTCGCCTGCCCGTCGACGGGGACCTGCTCCCGGCGTTGGAACTCGGCTACGGCCGCCTTGGTCATAGAGCCGAGGCGACCGTCTTGCGGCCCGCTGTAACAGCCGACCTGCTTCAAAAGCCCCTGCAAAAGCCTCACCCCTTCCGCCTTCTCCGCCGGTTCCATCCGGGAAGTGAGGGCGTGAAAGTCCTTCCATAGGAGCGTCGCGCCGCCGCTCCAGAAAAGGGCCAGTTCGGCAGTGGTAAGCTTCGAGCGCCCGGCGATAGCCGGCTCCACGGTTATCCCGTCTTTATCCATTCCGGTCAGAGCGATCAGCCGGTTCCCAGTGCCGGGAACGGCTATCTGAAGAAGCGCCGGAGCATCCAGGCGTTTCAATACCTCCAGATTGCCGGAGATGCTGGTGGCCGTGAGCCCCCGCTGACGGGCGAGGGTTCGCAGGCTCGCGGCCTGCCCCGGTACCGGGAGGACGGCCGGCGCCTGCCAGGCAGCGAGAACGGCATTCACCGCGGCATAGAGGTTGTCCTGTTCGGAAACAGCGGCAAGCTCCTTGAGAACGAGATCGCGCGACAAAGGGGAAACCGCCGGCAGCGCCCCGTTTGTCTGCCAGCTCTGCAACATGGCTGGCAGCGGGAGTTTGCGCCAAGCTACCGCCACCACTGCGACCGCAGCGAGCAGAGCGAGAGCGGCAAGGATCAGCGCCTTCGGTCCAAACCTGCGACCAGGGCGCGAGGCGTCCTTGCGGAGTTCGGCGATAGAGATCGCCGCCATGGAAGCAGTAACCTCCTTGCACTCGCGGGTGTAGGCTAGCAGCAGCGCCCGGTCGCAGACGCCGTTGATCAGGCGCGGCAGGCCGCCAGAATACTTGAAGATCTTTTTCAGGGCACCAGCGGAGAAGGTGAGCGGCTCGCGGCCGTCGGCGGCAAACCGGATCCGGTGCCGGATGTAGTCGCAGGTATCGGCGAAGCAGATCGGCTTCAGATGATAGCGCACCGTGATGCGCTGATCCAGCTGCCGAAGCTCCGAGCGCGCCAGCAGGTTCTTCAGTTCCGGTTGCCCCACGAGGACTATCTGGATGAGCTTAGCGGAATCGGTTTCCAGATTGGAGATGAGCCGGATATGCTCCAGCACCTCTACTGAGAGGTTTTGCGCCTCGTCGATCACCAGCACCACGGTGCGCTCTGCCCTGTTCTCCTCCAGCAGGAAGGCGTTCAGCGCCTGGTGGAGATCGCGCATCTCGGTCCCCTCGCAAGCAAGGCCGAACTCGCTGTTCACCTCCTTCAAAAGCCCCAAGGGAGAGAGGGTCGGGTTGAAGATCAGCGCGGTCCGATGGGTTTCCGGATCGAGCTGGTTCAAAAGGGTCCGCACGATGGTGGTCTTGCCGGTCCCCACTTCTCCGGAAAGCTCGATGAAACCGGCGCGGTTTTCGATGGCAAAAAGCAGGTGGGCGAAGGCCTCCTGGTGAGGAGAGCTTAGGAAAAGAAAGGCTGGATTAGGAGTAAGGGCGAACGGCGGTTCTTTGAAACCAAAATATTCCCAGTACATAGCTCGCCATTTGGCCCGTTCGGGCCGAGAAGGTTGATTGGAAGGTAACGTTACAGCTATAGTTTCTTGTGCTGAGTGTGTCAAGGAAATCCTGACAGACGCCATGCCATCTATCGCCTGCGACCGATGGCATGGCGTCCATCTGGAGCCTTAAAGAAAAAAAGTGCTGTAACCAACAGGATCAGGCTGCGGGTTGTTATTTGCGATTTTCATAGGCGTTTGCCGCCGCTTTTGTACCCTCCGGCAAAATCCATCACGCACATGTTCCGGTAGACGGGGTGAGACCCGCAGGCGGCGCCTGCTACTTGCAAGGAGGGAGTAAAGATGTTTGTCCTGTGCCCCCGCCCCGGCACGCCGTCGTCGACGATCAGTGAGATTACCATCAGCCGCGCCTTGCTCGGCCCGTAGCCGATGTTCTCGGCAATCCGCTTAGACCAGCTCCCATGTCTCTCTATCCTCGCCTGCATGTCACCGCTGGTGCTGCCTTGGTGACCTAGCTCGCCGGTTTTTCCCTGGTCGCCCACCAGATCAGCCGCTGCATAGGCTAGCCCCTGCGACCAGGCAAGCGGAGGCACCGGAGCCTGCTTGGAAAGAAAACGTATCCCCTCATCTACCGCGGCCACCCCCTCGCTGGTCCTGACGAGTGCTGCACTGCCCTGGATCCGATAGTTTTTCCCGACGAACTGTTTGCGCAACTCCTGCAGGTAACCGGCATAGCGGCGAGGTTGCGTGCGGGCAAGATTGGTTTCCGCCAGAAATTCTTTTGCGAAACTGTCCGACGCCGCTTCTGCCGTCATCACCAGCAGGATGAAAATCAGGCCGCTGGTCCAGCCTATCTTTAAAGTTTTACTTAAGATACCCATGAATTCCTCTTTGGTTAAGTTCGTGTATTTGCCATAGCCCGCCCAGCCGAACTGCAGCTGCAAGCTTCTCTACAGTGCACCAAGCTTCGCCTCGAACACCTTCATTGCATCAGCAAGCGTCGCCTCGATATCGTCCCCGTAGACCGTGAAATATAGGTACTGCCCGGAATAATGATGCCAATTCAGGTCCTCGACCAGCAGAGGCGCCAGATAGCGCTCCATTTTTTCGTAAGGGTAAAAGGGTTCACCGTTAGGCCAGGTGCGCCTGAGCTTCTTTGTCTGGGCATCGGTCAGGGGAATCCGGTATCGAATGGAAACGATCTCTGCCTGCATGACAAACCTCCCTGGGCCACTCGAGCTGACGACGAGTACTATAGGCCAGCTGTCATCCATTGACAATGTCCGACTGACTTAAGTGACTCCCTTATCCGTTTCCTTCCAGGGGATCACGAGGAAGAGATGCTTGGCTGCCCATCAGTATCAGCTTGCTTAGCGCCAGCGCAGCCTGCTTCCTGTAGCGGGAAAACTAAAGGACAGCTGAATATAGCACGGAATAGACGGTGGCATGAAATGAGAGTTTTGCGAGAGGGAGATAGCCTCCGTAATCAACAGTCATCGGAGAGTAAAAGTTTTGGTGACATTTCAAGCTAATTTGATAGATTTAACATCTGTTGATTGTCCAGCTGTTTTGGGAATGGCAGCAGACAGAGGATGATCGGCAATCGCTTTCCGGGCTGGGGCTAAAGATGAGTTAAGAGCAGCACAAAATTCATATACTGGGTGGTTAATATGCGACTTGCACTCTATCTGGAACACGGCTTACAACTTTCACGCGCGGCGATGAAGCTTCCGGTTCACACTCCCATCGACATTGAATCGAACCAGCTCGATTGCGTGCTTGAGGTGCTACCGATAGCGGCCTCGCGCGATCTGAGTCCGGACCATTTGCCTGGCATCGAGTTCCCGCATCCGGAGATCCGGGTGGTCTTCAAACTGAAGCAGCACCCTCAGATTGCGGCGATTTACGCGATCGATATCTTTGTGACGGATGCGACGCTAAGCCTGGTTAGTCATGCCCAGGGGCACACCCATGTGGGGATCAACAGCAGGTATGCCCAGATTGAACGCCTGATCACCAGCAAGCAAAACGGCTTGCTGGAGCTGGTGGGATGCAGCCACAAAGACCTCATCGACCGCCTGTCGCAGGCCTTTACCGAGCTGCGCGGCGCATATCTCACCGCTTTGCGTGAAGAAGGCTGCCTGCCGGTGCCACGTCAGCTAATTACCTAGTTTCCGTCCGGAAGGGGTGATTTTCCGCCCTGGCGGCTCAACCTTCGGTCTTGCTTGTGGCGTTAAATACCCTCCGCGTCAATCGCCCCGTATTTTCCTCTGCCAACCGGCGGTTGCAGCTCCTCCAGCAATGCCGGCCAAAAGCCAAAGGGGCCCAAGCATTAAGGCCAGCGCAAGACCATCAATGAGCGGGATGCCGGCCAGCATGGCAGGGACCAGAGAGGTTTGCCGGGATGAAGCCGCCGAAAAGGATGGCAGCCGCCCTCCTGCCAGCTCCGCTCCCTTTTCCCGCCGGGCCAAGAGGCTCAGCAGCAGGACATAGCCAAATTGCAAGCCCGCCAGGGCAATGAGCGGCATGGGAAGTGCTATGGAAAAGGCTGCGCCGATGATGATGTAGATCAGGAAACGGCAGCCGCCCATCGGGATTATTGCCAGCATCGACAGCTTATGGGTCAGGTTGTACAGAAAAACCAGCGCCAGCAGTACCAGGCCGGCTAGTGCGGTGGCATGGCCGCCGGCTGCCTGGAAAATGAAGACGGCGCCGGTAAAAAGCGCCAGGTAGGCGCGATGCCCCTCCCAGGGCGTTATCATCCCGGAAGGAATCGGGCGGTCGGGCCTGGTCACTGCGTCGGCGGTCGCATCGAGACAGTCGTTCATCGCCATGCCACCGCAGTACACCATCGAGAGAGCGATCAACAGCAAGGGCATTTTCAGCGAGAACAACTCACCCCCCGACAAAAGGCAAGCGGCAACCCCGTTCATCCAGACGGTCGGCAGATTGCTGACCCGGAACAGTTCCAGGTAGGCAGCAATTTTTATCAGCAGGGGGCTATTGGGCAAAGACATGGTCGAGAATGGTCTCAAAGACCTCGGTGGCGTGCAGCGTGTCGTCCTTTAGCAGCCGAGGCTCCGAGGTCATGAAAAGAGGCAGCTGACCCGGGTCCTCGGGTATCCTGCCGTGGGATCCCCTGACCAGGCCGGCATCAAGGGGAATCATCTCCATGAGGGTGCGAAAGCCTAACCGCTGTTTCAGCAGCAGGGAAGCGAGCTTGCAGGAGGGAAACCTGATGCTCGGATCCAGGAACAGCTCGCAGGGATCGTAGCCCGGCTTTGCATGTATGTTGACCGTTCTGGCGTAATCCGGCGCCCTGCAGTCCTGCTGCCAGAAGTAGTAGGTGAACCAGCTCCCCTCGCCGGCCACCAGCACCAGATCACCGGCACGTTCGTGATCGAGCCCCCACTCTTTTTTGCCTTTGCAGTCGAGCAGATGTTCGATCCCCGGCACTGCGGCAAATATCGCTTTCACCCGCTCCAGGTCCCCGCTGTCCCGCAGGTAGACATGGGCCACCTGGTGGTCGGCTACGGCGAATGCCCGGCTGGCGCCGGCATCCAGGTATTCGCGCCCCAGATCCTCCTTCAGCGCCAGAAATCCAGCCTCCCTCAGCATACGGTTCGGGTGTATCGGCCGGCTCACCTGCGAGATGCCGTATTCGGAGAGGACGATGACCCGGCAGGCGCGGCTCTGGAAAAAGTCGACCAAAGTACCGCATAAAGCGTCGAGCTCCCGGAGGTCTTTGCCAAGGGAGCCGAGCGGCCCCTCTTTTTGCAGCACATAATCAAGATGAGGTAGGTAGACCAGTTGCAGGGTCGGCTGGAACTGCTCTTCAAGCGCACGGGCTGCGGCGGCAATCCACTGACTGGCAGCTAGGGAAGTGGCGGGACCCCAGAAACGAAAGAGCGGGAAGCTGCCGAAGTCCCTGGTGAACTGGCGCCGTAGCTGCGACGGAACGGTGTAGCAATCGGGAAGCTTGCGGCCGTCCGCGCAGTAGACCGGCCGTGGCGTGACGCTCCAGTCGGCATCGCTAGCCATGTTGTACCACCAGAAACTGTTGGCACAGCTGAAGGTGGGATCTCTGTTTCGCCCTGCATGCCAGATTTTATCCCCCTGCATAAGGCGGTTCGACTGGCGCCAGAAGAAAATCTCGGACAGATCCCGGAAATACCAGCCGTTGCCGACGATGCCGTGCTCAGTCGGGAGTTTGCCGGTGAGATAGGTCGCCTGCATGGAGCAGGTGACTGCCGGACAGATTGGCATGATAAGGGCACTGCTAGAGGCAAGTGCCTTAAGACAGGGGGTCTGCTCGCCGAGCAGGGAGCGGCTCAAACCGGCCACGTTTAACACGACGGTCCGCTTCAAAGGTAGGGCCTCAACCAGGAGAACTCCCGGCTGATGGAGTCGATAAGCGATGCCGGTCGGATCTGGTCCGGAAGCACCTGATAGCTGTAGGTCTCGATCTCCAGCAGCGCCTCCGGCGGCCGACAGGAGAGGACCTCGCCGATGAAGACGTTGGTGGTGCCGTAGGAATCGTTACCGTCGTCAAAGATCGGCAGGTGGAAATGAATGCGCCACTCCTCCTCAAGCCCTCCCTCTCCCGGGTGTGGCAGCGAGCGAAATGCAGCGCCCAGATCCGGGTAGCCGAAGATGCCGGCACCCCTTTTGATGGTGGTCTGATGGAGATAGCGGGGTTCGTCGAAGATGCCGGCCGCCTGCAGGTGGTTTTTGGTGATCCGCACGGCTGAGGAGAGCTGGATCTTTGCCACCGGTATGCCGGCTTCCTTGAGCCTGGAGAAGTCCAGCCGCGGGTCCTGGAAAAGCACGGCAGCGTGGCAGCAGTCGTAGCAGATGCCGAGCAGAGGGCGTAACTGCTCCGGGAGTTTCAGCTCTTCCAGGAAGCAAACCAGATCCGCCGCCGTTTCCAGCAGGCATCCCGGCTCCGGCTCCAGGGCCAGGATGATTTTTTTGCCCGCCGCTGCGCTCTCCTCAAGCATTTCCAGCACCCTTAGCAGGTTTTCCCGAACCGCGGGGAGATCCGCCCTGGCAATCTCTTTCCTGAAGCCTATCGGGACCGTGGAGATGGAGCCGGTCATCTTCTCGGGAAGCCAAAGCCTCAGGAGCCTTATCAGATCCGCCGTGTACTCCACCCTCTTGCGGCTGCGCCAGTCCGGAAGGTAGGCGGACTCCTTCACGCGCTCCCCGTGAAAGGAGCCGTAAGGAAAGCCGTTCAGGGAGGGGATGAAACATCCGTCCAGCCTGCATTGCTCGCCGAACTGCGCCGCGGCCCAGGGCGTTATCCCCCGGGCCGCACGCGCCGAAAGTCTCAAGCCGACCGGGAAGGGGCCGATTGGCTGTACGCGTCCTTTCACCTGCAGCACCCGGGGCCAGACCGCCCGGGCCACCTGGTGCCAGCTATCGGCCGGATGAATGTTGGTGCAGTAGGTCAGCACGGGGCCGCAAACCGGGGAGACTGGCTGAGAAAACTGACAGGATTTCCGTACAGCACATCGGAGATCTGCTGCGGCTTTATTCCGCGCCGCCTCATCTCCGCGCCGGCCTTTGCCACCGCGAGCGGGTCGCTTATACCCCAGTCGGCAGCGGAATTGAGCCAGACCCGGGAGAACCCGGCGGTCTCCAGCATGTCCACGGCGCGGGCCGGGGTGCATTTGGTGAGCGGGTAGAGCGTGATCCCCACCCAGCAGCCACGGTCCCGGATGATCCTGATGGTATGCTCCTCGGCGTGATCGATCAATACCCGGTCCGGGTGCAGGCGCGGCTCGTTGGCAATCACGTCGAGGATCAGCCGGGTCCCCTTCAGCTTGTCCTCCATGTGGGGGGTGTGGACGAGGACCAGCTCGTTTCGCTCGGCGGCCATCTCCACCTGCCATTCGAGGACCTTCACCTCGTTGACCCCGTTCCGGTTCAACCCGATTTCGCCAATGCCAAGGACGCTCGGCCGGTCCAGGTACTGCGGCAGGATTTGCAGCACCTCACGCGCCAGGGTGAGATCGACCGCCTCCTTCGGATTCAGGCAGAGCCAGCAGTAGTGTCTCACCCCGAACCTTGCCGCCCGCGCCGGCTCGGTGACGGTGAGTTGCTCGAAATAGTCGGCGAAACCGTCCGCCGTCTTGCGGTCGTAACCCGCCCAGAAGGCCGGTTCGGTGACGACCTTGATGCCGTGCAGGGCGAGTGCCGCATAGTCGTCGGTGGTACGGGAAACCATGTGGATGTGCGGGTCAATGATCACGATGCCTCCATGCCCCGAGCGCCTTGCCGGGCGGCAGCTGATCGGCTCACTCAAGAGCGTGAGCATCTCCAGGGTCCTTTGCTGGCGCCCTGAATGGATCACCTCCACCAGATCGATAACGGCGCGGTACCGGAAATCCGACCTGGCAAGCTCGGCGTCCGGGTACCGGTCGATCCGATCAAGGAACGCCGCGACCTCAAGTAGTCGGGACCGGCAGTCCAGGAAATCGAGTTCCAGCATTTGTACTGCCGACAGCAGGCAATTTTCTCCCATGTTGAGGCTCTCCGTTTTCTGGTAGCGACAGCAACCATTCTTGGCAGCGATGCAAAAGCAGCAGATCCATCTCGTGCACTTCGATGCTGCGGCCCAAACCAAACGGCAAAGTGATGGTCAGCGCCCCGCCCAGGTGCTGACGGAAACGCTCCAGAGATTCCCGCAGATCGAGGTAACCCAGGGCAGGGTGGGACAGCCTGAATCCGAGTCCCCGCAGGAGCCTCAGGATCTGTTCTTTTTCCGACGGCAGCAAAAGCCCCTTCTCTGCCGCATAGCAGCTGTCAAGCGCCATGCCGACGGCGACCGCTTCGCCGTGCAGGATCGCGCCGCCGCTCCACTCCTCCATGGCGTGGGCGGACCAGTGACCGAAGTCGAGGGGACGGGCCGAGCCCTGCTCGAACGGGTCGGCACCGGCTGTGTGCTGCATGTGAAGCTGCGCGCAGCGGACGATCATCGCTTCCTCCGCCCGCCGGCAGAAACCGGCCAGCGCGCGGCTGGCGGTGCAAAGGAAACGGAAAAAACGGGGATCCTTCAATACCGCCACCTTGACCGCTTCCGCCAGGCCGGAGCGCCTTTGGCGGGGGGTGAGGCTCTGCAGGAATTCGAAGTCGTTGACGACGGCGAAGGGGGGGGTGAAACTGCCGACCCAGTTCTTTCTGCCAAAGGCGTTGTAGCCGTTCTTGACGCCTACACCGGAGTCGTTTTGGGCAAGGGTGGTGGTCGGCATTCTGACCAGGCGGATGCCGCGGTGGGCTGTCGCTGCAGCAAAGCCTGCCACGTCCAGGAAGGCCCCGCCGCCAATAGCGAGCACCACTGCATGCCGGCACAGATTGTGTTCCAGAAAGAGGCTGTAGAGCTTTTCGACCTGCCCCGCCCCCTGCTTGCATTTTTCCCCTCCGGGGAGAATGTGCAGTGGAGAGACGAGCTTTAAGGCTTCCAGGTGGGAGGCTGCATATCCCCTCAGGCGCTCCCCCAAAAGCGGATGCGCGCAGGCGACACCGGCATCCACCACCGGAAAAACCGCAGCCGGGCCGGAAGGTGAGCGCATAACTTCTGCAAGCACCTCGTTTTGCGGAGAAAATACCTCCCTGGTGAAATGGACTGGAAACCCGCAGGGCACGGCGAACTCCTGCCAAAGCGGGCGCGCTCTCTTTGGCAGCTCCCTGGCCGTCACTGTTTCCTCAGCGTTTCAAGGTAGGCTACCACGCTGTCCAGCTGTTCGTCGGTGAGTAGTCTCTTCGTGAAAGCGGGCATCGCCCCCACTCCGGCCCGGACCTGCGTTTTTATCAGGAAGCCCGGCAGCGGCTTGTTGGTGAGGGCCGGACCAAGCCCCTGCTCGCCGCCGGGGTGGCACTTGTCGCAGTAAAACTTGTAGGCCTGCTCACCGCGGGCCAGCTCCGGCGAATCGATAGTAAGCGGTTTTGAAATCGGTTCGCCCCGCCGTGCCGCGCAACCGGCAGGCAAGACTAGCGATAAAAAAGCCAGTATCAGGATCAGATGCATCGTTTGCTCCCTTTGGTCACGACTTTAAGAATCGATCGCCATTGCCCCGCTCGGTCAGAAACCATGAATTAATCTCTGCCGTCAATATTCCAGAGCCCAGCAGTTTCCATCCGGAAACTTCTGATGTGAAACTGTGTTGGTTTCCGATTCGGAAAGGAGGGATTTTTAGTTCTGGCAAGGAAACCGAGGGGTTGCGCGGAGGCGTACAGAAATCACGCCGCAAGACCGAAGGTTGACGCCGCCAATTTGTCCGCAAGGACGCTTATTTTTCCGTCGTCACCGATGCGAACTATGCTGCCACCCTCAAGCTCTCCGCCTTCCGCCACATAAAAAAATCCGCCCTGCCTGGTTATCCCGGTCCAGGGCTCGTTTTTCCCTCCTTCGGCCACCGGGGTGATCTTCCTCTGTTCCACCCGCAGCAGACGCGGCACAGTCCATACCTCCCCGTACGAGTAGCCTGCTTCTATGACGTAGGGGATCCCCTTTTCGTCAAAGGCCACCCCGGTCGGAAAGGTGAGGCCTGTGGCAACCGCCTCTATCCGGTACCCGGCAGGGAGCGCGATATCGCCGGCATTAAGCGAGCGCTCCCCCATCTGCGGCAGGCGGGTCATGCTTCCTCCGCCCGCAGAAGGGCGCAAACCGTAGCATCCGGAAAGACCGATGCAGAGCGTCGCGATGCCGATTGCATGAATGAACTTGCCCATGGCGCCGGTTCCATTGTGTGACGATTTTAATAAATGTGATTATAGTAGAGGGAGGTGCAGTGTCAAGATAACTGCCTGGCTTTGCTTCGCCGGTTTCAGGAGCACATGAGGAGCGGGCGAGCTTCGGCTGCCTCTGGAGAGTCCCCCCTTCCCGTCAGACTTCCACCTTCTTCACCGTCAACCGCAAACCGGCCACCTCGGTCACCTCCACCTCCTCTCCTTTGGCGATCATTTCGGAGCTGGTGGCATTCCAGTATTCGCCTCGCACCATCACCTTCCCCTCAGCCATGATGTCCGTCACAGCTGTCCCCCGGCAGCCGAGCATCGCACCGGTACCGGAGATCGGCTTTTCACGGTGCGCCTGTATCACCTTGGCAAGCACAAAGGTAAAAAAAAGGACGATCATGATAACCGTCGTGAGCAGCACGCTCCAGGAGAGACGCAGGTAAGGCTCCGGCGACGGGAAGAGCAAAAGCGACCCGAGCACCATGGCGATCACCCCTCCGATCGCCAGGACGCCATGGGACACGATCATTACCTCTGCAGTAAACAAGATGAAGGCGAGCAGTATCATCAGGGCACCGGCGTAGTTTACCGGCAACGTCTGGAAGGCAAAAAAGGCGAGGATCAGGGAGATGCCGCCGATCACCCCCGGCAGGATCGCACCCGGGGTGGAGAGCTCGAAGAAGATGCCGAGAAAACCGAGCAGCATCAGCAGATAGGCGACGTCCGGATTGCTGATCGCGTTCAGGATGCGGTCCCTGCCATCCATCTGGTAGTTTGTCACCCGCGCGCCAGAGAGACGCAGCACCGTCTCCTTGCCGCCCCGCAGTACCCGTCGCCCTTCCAGCTTTTTCAGCAGTTCCTGCCGGTCTGTGGCGATCAGGTCGATCAGCTTCCCCTCAAGCGCCCTCTCCGCGGACAGGGATGCGCTCTCGCGCACCATTTTCCGGGCAATTTCGACATTTCGTCCGCGCTTTCTGGCTATGCCGTCCACGTACGCCTCGGCGTCGTTGAGGACTTTTGCCTCCATCGTCGCATCGGGCTTTCGCCCGATGCTGACCGGGTGCGCCGCCCCTATGTTGGTGCCGGGCGCCATCGCGCAGATGTCGGCCGCCAGGGCGATGATCGCGCCGGCGGAGGCGGCGCGGGCTCCGGGCGGGGTAACGTAGACTGCAACCGGAACCGGACTGGCGAAGATAGCTTTGACAGTTTCGCGCATGGCGCTGTCCAGCCCACCGGGGGTATCCATCTCCACCAGCAGCAGCCGGTCGCCACGGAGGGCGGCCTGCTCCAGGTTTCTCCTCAGGTAGTCGGCCGTCACCGGATTGACGGGACCCTGCACCGAAACAACCGAGATCTGCGGCTGGTCGGCCAATAGCCATAAGGGGAGCAACAGGATGAGGACGATCAGGGGGAGCAGTCTGGCCATGGCGCCTCCGAGGGAAGGGTAAGCACCTGAGAAGTCTAGCTTTGCTCGTCGCAGAGTCAAATGGAGGCCACACATCCAATTTGACTCGGTCCGTGCGGTCTGTACAATAAGTTGATTCCAACGATAAAGGAGGTCAACCGTGAGTATCAACCCATTCAAAGAGCGCGGCATCCCGGCGGATAAGCAGCTAAGAAACTGGGCGGAACTGAACGTAAAGCCTTACAACAAGAACGAGGCACACCCCTACACGAAAGCGCGCATCATCCTGATGAACGGGGTAGAGGTGGAAGGTGCGATCTTTTCCCATCAGTTCGCCCGCAATCTCAGCGATCCGGAATTGAAAAAACAGCTCGCCCTCACCCGCCGCGTGGAACAGCAGCAGCAAAAGGTGATCAACTGGCTCTCTCCGGGCGACGAGTCTCCACTGGAGACCACCATCGGTTACGAGCAGGTGGCCGTCGACCTCACCGCCTTCCTGGCGGCCAACGTCCCCGATCCCTACGTAAAGCAGGTCTTCGACTTCGGCTTGCTAGAGGATTTCGACCATCTCTACCGCTACTCCAACCTGCTGGAAATGACGCAGGGGATAAAGGCAGAGCGGCTGGTGGGGAAATTCACCGAGATCACCCCGGGACGCCCCACCATCAAGGAGCACCGCCATCCCTTTGACGACGTCCGCAAGCCCTGCAACCGGATGACCTCCGATCCTCTGACCAAGCTCTACATACTTACCTTGTTGGCCGGAGAGCAGCAGACCATGAACTTCTACATGAACATCGGCAACAGCTTGCAGGATCAGGTAGGACGCGGACTCTACCAGGAGATCGCCATGATCGAAGAGCAGCACGTAACCCAGTACGAGTCTCTGCTCGACCCCCAGACACCCTGGATAGAAAACGCCCTGCTGCACGAGTACAACGAATGCTGGCTCTACTGGTCATTCCTGCAGGAAGAACAGGACCACCAGATAAAGCCGATCTGGGAAACACACCTGGCGATGGAGCTGACCCATCTGCAGCAGATAGGGAAGATCGCCGAAAAAATGGGTGTAGACGTCGATAGCGTGGCGCCGAAGACCTTTCCGGCTCCTCTACAATTCAAATCCCAGGTGGATTACGTGCGCGACATCCTCGCCACCCAGGTAGAATTCAACGCCTTCGAGACCGAGATCGGGCCGCCGGACCAACTCCCGGGAAACCAGCGCTATCTGGAATGCCAGCAGATACTAAACGCGCAGGGCGCCCCAAGCGAGGAGATCATCGATCTGAACCGGAGCAAAAACGGTAAAGATTACCGCCAGGAGCTGGCGGGACAGCATCCGGTCAAGGAGCTGCGGCAGAAAAAGTAGCCGGCAGGCCTGAGGCCAAGTAGTGCGGGCGCAATGGACAGCAGGCAAACCCGCACAATGGGTCTTCGCAGCAAAAGCTTCTGCAACGGAGTTCAGAATTGAGATGGGGAATAACAGAGGTGAAAGAAAAGGCCGCATCCCGGGTGAGGGTGCGGCCTTTGGCATATATCAGAGGCTGACAGAGATGTGCCCTTAACGTCAGCTCTTAACGAACAGGGTAAGTTCCGCACGCTCGCCGTCCGCCAGGTGGAGCGGGAAGCACAGGCCATAGCTCCCGACCGGCACCTTTACGCCGTCAGCGCCGGTCTGCACGCTGAAAGGGGGGAGAATGGCCAGCTCGATGCCGCGCTGAGCCGCCTTCGCCGCCACGTTGCCGCAAACGATGTTGATGAATTCAAGCACCGTATCCTCAAGCACCTCCTCCGGCTCGCCGGTCACATCCTCCTCGGTAAGCACCGCTCGCGCGATCCGGTTGCGCAGCTGCTCGGAGACTGCCAGGAAGTAGCGAGCCGACGCCCCGCCCATCAGGTCGATACCCGCCACAAAGGCGCCCTGCGCCAGTTGGTCTACCAGAACGCATTCGCCCACATGGCACGGCATGCCGACCATGCGCTGAAACATCTTAGCGCTGAGGTCGGCGCAGATCTCCCATACCTCAGGATGAGATACCCCGGCAGGAATCACGATCTGAGCCGTGACGTAGGGGGCCTGGTCCACGCGGAACTCCTCCAGACGAAGCGGCAGCTCCTCGGCTGAGAGAGCTCCGACCCGCACCAGGGCCTCGCCGATGCGCAGATGGGTTTTCTTTTGCTGCTCCAGGATCTGCCCGATCTGCTCTCCAGTCAGTATGCCGAGTTTGACAGCCATATCCCCAAAGAGGAGATCCTCACTGCGCTGGGCATGATGGATCCGCTTCACGTCGCTTTCGGTGACAAGTTTCAGGTCGAGCGCCATTTCCCCGAATTTCAGGTTGATCGAATCCTGCAGATCGACCGCCTTCAGCAGGAGATCCGAGGTCACAGTCCCCTTTTCAAGGAGAAATTGTCCGAAAAATTTGACTGCCATGATTACCTCTCCATATAGTTTAGTCACGCCTGCATATCAAGCTCCGCCGCGCCGGTATGCGGCGAAGACACGACGCCCGCTACAGTCCGCGCAGGGTCTTCAGCAGATCCTCCGCCTCGAAAGGCTTGGAGACAACCGCCTTGGCGCCAAGCCTTATCGACTCGGTGAATTTGTCCCCCACCCCCCCAAGAGAGGTGACCATCACCACCTTCACCTGCTTGTCCAACGCCATCAGGGTGCGCAGGGCAGTGATTCCGTCCATGCCGGGCATGTTCATGTCCATGCATACGATATCGGGGTGGTGCACCTGGTACATCTTTATGGCCTCCAGGCCGTTTCGTGCCTGGGCCACCACCTCGAAATCATCCGCGCCAGCAATAATCTTCTCCAACTGGCGTGCCGAGGCTATACTGTCGTCGGCTATAACAACTTTTTTCATCACGGTTCCTCCAAAGACTGCATCGATTTGCATGCTATTTTAGGTATCGGCAAGAGCCGAATTTTCTTGAACAAAAAACTCGCCTTGCCAGGGAAAAAATTCCTGACCAATTATCGGCTGCCAACGACATAACGCGGCAAGGGACCCTCCCCCTGCCCCCCTTTCAAAAGGCAGGTTTTCCCGATTAACGGCAACACTCAGAGAATCGGCAGTTGGAAAGCACCGACCAGCCGGGTAAAAAGGGGGGGTATTTGTGTCTCGAAGCGAAGCTGCTGGCCATTTACCGGGTGGGTAAAGGAAATCGAGCAGGCATGCAGAGCGAGGTTCGGGCAGACGGGTTGCCCCTTGCCGTACTTTCGGTCGCCGACCACCGGATGCCCCTTTTCGGCAAAGTGCACCCGTATCTGATGTTTTCTGCCGGTCAAAAGGTGGATGCGCAAAAGGCTCAGGCCTTTCTGCTCCTTCAAAAGCGTGTAGGCCGTTTGCGACAGCTTCCCCTTGGCCGGGTCGGGGGTGGAATAGACCGTGAAGGCGGCGTTCTCGGTCAAGTAACTGCTGATGACCCCCTCTGGCGGGCTTGGTCGACCGGACACCACCGTCAGATAGACCTTGGTGGTGTTCTCCCAGTCCGACTGCAGGAACAGCTTGGCCCTTTCGCTTTTGGCAAAAAGCAGCACGCCGGAGGTGTCACGGTCCAACCGGTGCACGATATAGGCACGACATGCAGATTTTGGATTCCCCTTTCGCACGTAGTCGTTGAGGATCGTGTGCACCGTGCGGGACTTGTCCCGGTCCGTGCCCATGGTCAATAGGCCACACGGCTTGTCCACCACGAGAACATCAGCATCCTCGTAGAGAAGGGCTACCCCCTTGGGGTGATGTTTCGGCGACGAAGGTTTCTGTTTTTGCATTGCAGCCTTTTCTGTGAAAAAGCGCCGGGGTGGTCCCGGCGCCCGGTGTATCCATTTAAGCCATGACTGCCGGGCCGACCTCGCCGCCTTTCGTGGATAGGGGTCCGGTCAGTTACGGACAACAACTTACCTCTTTCAGCGCGCGGATGCAAGTAACTCAAAGCATCGGTTTCTGATTTCCGAGCCTCAGGGGTGAATCCTGCCGTAGCTGGTTTTGAAGGCAGGCTCTTGAATTAGCGAGCCTGGTTCCTTTCGCGTTTACCAGAAGTCTCAGCTATCCCGGTTCTTTTCGATAATCTCCGCCACTGTGGCTCTCATTCTTTTGGCAAATGCCTGGTCACTCTCCAACCTACAAAGAAAGTTGGTAGAAGTCATTGCGATACAGCTGTTCAATAAAAACAGGTAGTAGCTCTCTTCAGATTCTCCCGGGATGATTACCCGATATCTCTGAATGATATGATGAGACATAGTCTTGTTGGTTACCAGGCAATCAGGATACCTTCCCTTGACCATCTTCAGCTCAGCTTGACCTAAATGCAGAGTGTCAACAATAGCCCCCATTGTGCCCCCCATTATTGGTTGTGCGAAGAGTTGTAAACGCGGGATCAAGAGTTCCGTTCCGTACCTACGAGCTGCAACGGCCTTTGCGTGCTAAAAAAATAGCGTCGTCGCCCCCTCCTTCTATTGGCAAATGCTTTCCAATAATTACCTTGAAGTCTAGCGCATTGATTTTGAATTTCGATGTTATTTTTTTCATGATGGGACAATATAACTGAACGTGGGACCCGGGCGCATTTCTACTGGCTTTGAGCATAAGACGCAAACGCCAGCAAACCGCCTGAAGTTGAACACTCAAGCAGCAACAGGGCCCGGCAACATCCGCACTAGCCCTCCCCCATGGAGCTAAATACGCCTTGAGGTGGCGGACCAAGCTTTTTACCTTTACTTCAATCCCGGTACTTCTTTATGCTTGTTACGAAGCTGAGCCATTCCAGCAGTACGATCGGCTCCGGACAAAGAAGTTCTGTATTTAAAATATTCTTCAAGTCACAGCTGGCACCGTCGAAAAGATAGCATGCCCTTTTTGTACAGAGGTCACTGCCCCTGTGCGGAAAGTTCAACCCGAAGCTGTGTGAGAGCTCTGCCGACTCTGAAAAACAAAAGCGCGAGTACCTGGCATCAGATTTACCCTGATCAAACGGTGCAGTCATATCCCGCAGGTAAAGCCTATGAAGCTGCCCCGAAAAGCGTATTCACTTCATATTGGCCTGACAATCAGCTTCCTTCTGCTGGGGCCTCAGTGCGTCCTGGCAGCTGACAAGGTCACTCTGCAGCTCAAATGGAGCCACGCCTTCCAGTTTGCGGGGTATTACGCGGCAAAGGAAAAGGGTTTTTACAGTGACGCCGGCCTCGAGGTCGAGATCCAGGAGGCACAGCCCCGCACCGATGTGGTAGATACCGTCGTCTCAGGCAAGGCCCAGTTCGGTGTAAGTAACAGCAGCCTATTACTGGCGCGCCACGCCGGAAAGCCGGTTACGGTGCTGGCCGTCATCTTTCAGCGCTCCCCCCTGGTGCTTGTGGCGGCAAAAAAGCAGGCGTCCGACTCGATACACGAGTTGTCCGGCAAGAAACTGATGATGGAACCACAGGCGGACGAGCTGTTTGACTATCTGAAGCAGCAAGGGCTTTCCGCCGACAAGTTCGTCACCACGGAGCATAACTTCGATTACCGGAGCCTGATCTCCGGCAGGGTGGATGCCATGTCGGCCTATTCCACCCGCGAGCTCTACTACCTCGACCGGGCGGGTTTCCGGTACAAGGTCTACACCCCCCGCTCGGCAGGCATCGATTTCTACGGCGACAACCTTTTCACCAGCGAACATGAGTTGACGGAAAACCCGGAGCGCGTCAGGGCCTTCCGGGCGGCAAGCCTCAAGGGCTGGCACTACGCCTTGCAGCACCCCGAAGAGGTGGCAAGGCTCATCTACGACAGGTATTCGAATAAACACCAGCCCGCTTTCTACCAGAATGAGGCGAGCGAGATGCGGCCGCTGATCCAGCCCGAGCTGATTGATATCGGCTACATGTATCCGGACAGGTGGCGCGATATCGCCAAAGGGTATGCAGATCGAGGTCTTCTCCCCCGGGATATTTCCATGGACGGCTTCATCTACGACCCTCGTCCAACCCTCAATTTCACAAAATTCTACGGCTACTTCGGGGCGGCGCTGCTGGTGATGCTGGGATCGAGCTACGTTGCCATCTATATCTATGGGGTAAACTGCAGACTTACCCAGATGATGGAAAGAAACCGGCAGGCTGCCGCTGCGCTGGCTGAGAGCGAGGAGCTTTGGCGAAGCGTGGTGAAAGCCTCGCCGGACGGCATCTGCATAACCTCACTGGACGGCACCGTGCGGCAGGGCTCAGACAAGCTGTTCGACATGCTGGGGTATGATGGTGCCGAAGAGGTGGTAGGCAAAAACATGTTCTCCTTCATCGAGCCCGAATACCATAAAAAGGCCTCCGGGAGCATCGCCGAGATGCTTGCCGGCACCCTTAGCGGCACGTCCGACTACCCGTTGATTAAAAAGGACGGCAGCCGCCTGTTTGTCGAGGCAAACGGGGAGGTGCTGCGCGATAAAAACGGCAACCCGCGCCAGCTGCTGTTCATAGACAGAGACGTCACCGGAAGAAAGGAGATAGAGAGCAGGCTTCGCTCCCTGTCGGTGGCAGTGGAACAGAGTCCGGTGTCGGTTGTGATAACCGACCTGGAGGGGATCATTCAGTATGTGAACCCGATGTTCTCGGAGATCACCGGTTACAGCCTGGAAGAGGCCATCGGCCAGCACACGAGGATCCTCAATTCCGGGTTCACCGACAGATCGGTTTTCGAGCAGCTGTGGGAAACGATGCGGGAGGGGCGCAGCTGGACCGGGCAGTTCATCAACAAGCGAAAGAACGGGGAGACCTTTTGGGAGGAGGCTCATATCTCGCCGGTCCTGGACGGTAACGGCGCCGCAACCCAGTATGTCGCGGTGAAACTCGACATAACCAAGCGAAAGGAAGTCGAAGAGCGGATCAACCACCTGGCCCTGCACGACCCCCTGACCGATCTTCCCAACCGGTCGCTGTTCTCCCGGATGCTGCAGCAGTCGATCGAGCTTGCCGGTCGGCACGGCTACCGCCTGGCATTGATGTTCATGGACCTTGACCACTTCAAGACCGTCAATGATACCCATGGGCACGCCGTCGGGGATCTGGTTCTCAAGCAGTCAGCTGACCGGATGCGGCAGTCAGTCAGGGCATCAGATACCGTCGGACGCATAGGCGGGGACGAGTTCGTGATACTGCTTCCCAGAATCGCAGCCGAAACGGACGCCTGGCACGTGGCGGAAAAGCTCAGGCAGGCAATGGAAGTCCCCTTTGAAGTGGAAGGATGCGACATACGGCTCTCTGCCAGTGTCGGCATAGCCATCTACCCTGATCACGGCCGGCAGGAAAATGAACTCTCCAAACATGCCGACACGGCAATGTACCGCGCCAAGCAGCAAGGCAGAAACAGGGTGTTGATGTTCGAGGATGACATGAAACAAAATCACACCGGCTAAGAGGCCCCCGGGGCGTCAACTCCTCCGGATCCGTCGCTGACGCTTTAGCCCTCCGGGATATTTGCAGATTATGAGAGTCGAGAAATATCAAAAGGGGGGCGCAGCGGGACCGGGCCTGCTGGCAAAAGGCGATCGAGCAGCAGCAAAACGCGCTGACCCAGATCGATCTCTGGCTGTAATGAGAATAGATCACCAGGCTTCCCGGCCTTTGCTGTTTGCAGCGGCTTAAACTCCCTGGATGCAGAGTCAGCCATCTTTCACTTCGCCCTTTGACCGGCGCCCCCACCCTCCCCTGCCCGCCCTATCTTCGTGCGGCCTGCATTATATCCTTGAGCTTACCTGCTTATGCGCCGATAAAGGTAGCTGGTTTCCATCCGGAAACTCCGGATGTGAAACAGTTGGTTTCCGATTCGGAAAGCGGGGATTTTTCGTCCTGGCAAGGAAACCGAGGGATTGCGCGGAGGCGTACATAAGTACGCCGCACAAGTAAGCCCGAAGGTTGACGCCGCCAGGGCGGAAAAGCACCCTTTCCGGACGGAAACTAGCTGGCAACGGCTACCCGTGCAACAGCGCCGTCCGGCAGGCGCTGCCGGAATCCCTGCCCATCACTTCACTTTCCCAGGAACCCGACATGCCCATTTCCGGACTATCCCGTCTGCTCAACCCGATGCTTGCCGCAGCCTCCTTGCTAGGCGCACTTTTCCTGGTACCGCCTGCCCACGCCCTGGAAAAGGCCACCATTCAGCTGAAGTGGCTGCACCATTTCCAGTTCGCCGGCTATTATGCCGCGCTGGAGAAAGGTTTCTACCGGCAGGCGGGGCTCGACGTGAAGATCCGCGAAGGCGGCCCCTCGACGGAGGTGGAAAAAGAAGTCATCTCCGGCCGGGCCGATTTCGGGGTCGGCACCTCCGCTTTGCTGCTCAACCGCGCGCACGGGGACGACCTGGTTGTGCTCGCACAGATTTTCCAGCACTCACCTGCCATCTTTCTCACTCCCCGCAAAACAGGCATCCGCTCGATAGCCGACATGGCCGGCCGCAGGTTCATGTACTCGAACCAGCATGGCGACATGCTCACCCTGCTGAAAAAAAACGGCATCGGGGAAAATGACATCCTGAAGGTGGCGCACCGCGGGGACCCTCGCGACCTGATCAGCGGGAAAGCCGAGGTGATGATCGCCTACAGCTTCAATGAGGCCTTCATCCTGGAGCAGTCCGGCGAGCCTTACCTGACCTTCTCGCCGCTTACCTACGGGATAGACTTTTATGGCGACAACTTTTTCGCGACCCGCGAGCTTACCAAGGCCAGACCGCAGTTCGCGAAGGCCTTTCGCGAGGCGACCCTGCGTGGATGGCGTTACGCCCTGGAAAACAAGAGGGAGGTCGCCGAGCTGATCTACTCCCGTTATTCCAGGGAGAAGAGCCACGAGTGGCTGATGTTCGAGGCGAACCAGATCGATGCACTGATCCAGCCTGCCCTGGTCGAACTCGGCTACCAGAGCCCGTCACGCTGGCTGCAGATAAGCGAGGTCTTCAAGGAGCTCGGCATGCTTCCCCGGGAGTTCCAGCCCGCCGGCATCATCTACAACCCCGAGCCGCAACAAAACTACCCTCTGCTGGCCGGCGCCATAGCCCTCTCCTGCACCATTATCGCCATCCTGACCGTGATCCTGCTCTCCTTCCGGCGCCTGAACCGCAACCTGCGCGCGGAAATCAGCGAGCGAAAGCATGCGGAGGAGGCCTTTCGGGAGAGCAAGGATAGGCTGCGGGTGATCATCGAAACCTCGCAGGCAGGCATCATCATGGTGAATCCGCAGGGAATAATCAGCTTCGCCAACAAGCACATGGCCGAGATGTTCGGCTCCCCCCTGGAGGAGGTCGTCGGGTCGTCCTATACGAGCCATCTCCACCCCGGGGAAAACGAGGCCGGGGACCTGCTGATGCGCAGGCTGATCAAAGGCGACATCGATCATGTCTATACCGAACGCCACTATCTGACCAGCGACGGCACCGATTTCTGGGGATACCTGTCCGGCAGGCGGCTGGAAACGGCGGGGGGAGAGCTGAGGGCGCTGGTTGGCATCATCGCCGACATCAGCGACCGGAAAAAGGCGGAGGACGCCCGCAACAAGGAGTTTTTCTTCATAGAGAACCTGTTCGCGCAGTCTCCCATGGGGATCAGCGTCTTCGATGGCGAAACGGGGGACTGCCTCCGGCTGAACCAGGCAGCGGCCGATATCGCGGGGGGAAGCGTCGATACCCTGCTCCACCAGAATCTGGCCCGGGGAGGCTGGCAGGCAGCCGGCATCGACAGGCTGGCCGAGGCCGTGCTCTCTGACGGCATGGCACGCCACCAGGAACAGGAACTGCAGGCGACTGCCGGCAGACAGGTCACCGCGCGCTACTTTCTTTCCAGGTTCTTTGTGGAAGGGAGGGCTCATCTGCTGGTCATGGGGCAGGATACCACCAAGGAAAAGCGGCTGGACAAGGAAAACAAGCGGATCGAGGCGCGGCTGCTCAACATGCAGAAACTGGAGAGCCTGGGGGTGCTGGCAGGCGGCATCGCCCACGACTTCAACAATATCCTTACCGGCATGATCGGCAACATCAGCCTGGCCCAGATGATGATCGAGCCATCGCACAGATCCCACAATCCGCTCTTGAAAGCGGAAAAGGCCTCGCACAGGGCTGCCGAACTCGCCACACAGCTGCTGACCTTCGCCCGGGGGGGAAAGCCGGTCAAGAAGGCTTTTTCCGTGAAGCCGCTGGTAGGAGAATCGGTCTCCTTCGTCCTGGACGGGACCAAGGTGAAAGGGGTGATCGACATCCCCGACACGCTGGCCATCATCGAGGCCGACGAGGGGCAGATCAACCAGGCCTTCAACAACGTCATCATCAACGCGGTACATGCCATGCCCTCTGGCGGCACCCTCACCATAGCAGGCGAAGACGCGATCATTGGCAGCAGCAACGGGCTCGGGCTGCAACCGGGAGCATACGTGAAACTCACCTTCATAGACGAGGGGTGCGGCATCCCGGAAGCTCACCAGAAGAACATCTTCGACCCGTATTTCACTACCAAAGCCAGCGGCACCGGACTCGGCCTCGCCTCGACCCACTCCATCATCAACAAGCACGACGGCGTCATCCTGGTCGATTCCACGCTCGGCAAGGGGACCTCCTTTTCCATCTACCTCCCCTCCACGGGTAAACTGTCCGTGGCAGGCAACGCCGACGCCGAAGCGCCTTTGGCCGCCCCGGAGGGCGGTTCGGTGCTGGTGATGGATGACGAGGAGATGATCCGGGAGCTGACCCGCGCAATGCTGGGCGAACTCGGCTACCGGGTGCAGACCTGCAATAACGGCGCAGAGGCCATCGACCTTTACAGGGAAGCCAGAGAGGCTGGCACACCCTTCTCGGCGGTGCTGATGGATCTCACCGTACCGGGGAAGATGGGGGGCAAGGAGGCGGCCAGCAGGCTAATCGAGCTCGACCCAAAAGCCCGCCTGGTCGTTTCCAGCGGCTACTCCAATGACCCGGTGATGGCGGAACCAGCCAGGTTCGGTTTCAGCGCGACCTTGATGAAACCGTACACCGCTGCCCGGCTTGCCCGGGTAATGAGCGAAGTGATAACAGCTCAGGGGACTGGCTCCGCAGGGACACGGTAGGGATGCTGGTTGCCCAGCACCCCCCGTACAGATCCGTACATGCGGCACTACCGCATACGGCTCCTGCCTCGGGTCAGACGCAGAGACGTT
>Ga0209317_1000237_pt1 | contig 74510 bp, 79 predicted proteins | sample RifGroB2_FD_183994 | JGI IMG/M metagenome (GOLD analysis project Ga0209317, IMG submission 183994) | Soil microbial communities from Rifle, Colorado, USA - Groundwater B2 (SPAdes) (version 2) | ecosystem: Environmental > Terrestrial > Soil > Unclassified | place: Rifle, Colorado | collected...
GAACGCTCGGGCGGGCAAAAAGGAAGGGGGTTGGGGGGAAGGAATTTTTGCCCGCCCTCGCTTTCCGATTCCGATTTTTCCGCCGCCGCCGAATTTCGTGCCAGTGAAACTGGCGCGCCGCCTTTTACTTCTTTAATTTACCAGATTGTCAGACAAAATCAAAGTCGGATTTCCTTTTCTAACCATGGGATTTTTTCATTCTTTCTTTTCCAAAATAAATCTTCCCAAATGTAATGCACAGCGAGCTGTTTGTATTTTCCAAATTTTTCAAAATGCTTCAATAATTTTTTGACAGGCACAGGATTTTCGGGGTTGCGGTCAAAAAATAATTTTGAATAAATTTTCTGTTCCCACGGCGAAACATGATTGAAAAAATCCCAATGGTGGAAAACATCAAAAAGTAAATACCAAACGGTTGCGGGCCCAACGCCATAAAGTTTCAGCAATTCTGCCATTTGAGTTTCTCTGTCTTTGGCTCTTAATTCTTTTTCGTTAATCAATCCTTGCGAAAAATAATCATCAAGTTTTTTGATTGACTTTGCCCGATAGCCGACTTTCAAAGCCCGCAAATCATCCTCGCTTACTTTTTGAAGTTTTCCCGGACTCCAAAAACACCATAATTTCTTGCCGTCAAACTCAAGCAATGTCCCATAGTTTTCTAAAAGTGCTTTGAACATCTGAACGGATCGCCGAACCGAAGCATTTTGCAAAACCATTCCTATCATCAGATATTCATACAAACAGCTTGGGTGTCCGGGGCGCATACCACGCCATTTTTTCAAAATCGGATTAAGAAAATGATCGTTCTTAAAAGTGTTATAAAAGTCGCTTAAATCAAGATTGAAGTTATAAAGATATTTTATTTCCTCAATAAGCGAACCAACAAAACCAGCCGACAATTTTTCTTTTGCATAAATCTTTATCTCGACAAGCGGATTTGCGGCAGTCCCTTTGTTTGAAAATTTAATGCCAAGACATTTTCCTCGCCAGTTCCAAGTTTGCCAACGAATACCCGCCTCCCAATAATTATCGCCCGAAGTGAAGTGATCGGGCTTGTGAAATGTAGGGTCAAAAGTAAAAGGTTTTGTTGGCTTTACTTTTACTATTTTCTGTAAGTTAAGTTTAGTTTCTTTTTTCATTTTTACTCAATAAATCCGCCGTGGCAGTATAACCGGCAAACTACCTCGTTGTTTTTTGATATTTCTTCTAATCCGGTAAAATTTGCTAAATCACCATCAGTCTTAAAAGTATATTTCCACTCGCCATTTACAAATTCTTTCGGCCCGCGAACTGGTATATTGTCGCCGGAACCAGACATCAAAGCTGGCCGCAAAATAGCGTCAAATAAACCCTCGCTTATTTCGTTATTGAGCGTAAAGCCATAGTAATTCATACCCCAAGCGACTTTACCACTTTTGTAAACGATTTCCTCGCCAATAAATTTAGTGGCGCCAAAATAAGTGTCGTGATAAGTTAAGTCGCCTTTTTCAAAATGATAGTCGCTTGAGCCGGGGCGTAGCGGAGACGCTTTTTTGACATTTTCATTGGCGTAAGTGTTCAAATTCGCTTCTCTCAAAAAAGCGTCTAAAACATCAATCGGTAAATCTGAGAAATTTGGCAACTGATAATCAGGCGTGCCGACAGACAAGCCGTATTTAATCATCTCGTCGTAGTCAGATTTTTTACTGCGGTCTATCTTGAAAACTTTATCTTTGAAAATTACAAAATGATACTGATCGTTGCGATAATCGATATACCAGCCGTGTTCAGGGTCAAGTGCTTTGCTTAATTTTTCGGCTAAACTTTCTGCTTCGTTTTTAGTAACTTCAATCGTGTCCAATGTCCATTGCGAAAGCCACGGCGTTTGATGTTCGTCCGTCACTTTTTCAACTCTCGTTGAGATTATATTTACTTCTTTGAGAACTCCTTTATCACTCAAAGATTCCTCAATTATGTCGCCCTTGTAGTTATTCATAGTAATTCTTTCGGCTTAACGCCGACGGCTTTCGCCATTTTGTTAATGGTTAATAAAGACGGATTGCGTTTGCCTCGCTCAAGTCCGCTGATATAACTCCGATGAACACCCAATTTTTCGGCTATGTCACCCTGCGACATCTTCTTTTTCAGACGGATTTCGCGAAGACGCTTCCCAAATTTTGTGATTTCACTTTTCATAATTTTTATCCACTTGCATTAATTTTAGCAAATGTTATATGATTGGTCTATGGAGAGCAATTATATAACAGACAAATGGCGGCGCATTTCGCAAAGCGAAATACGAAATTCGGCGGCGGCGGAAAAATCGGAATCGGAAAGCGAGGGCGGGCAAAAATTCCTTCCCCCCAACCCCCTTCCTTTTTGCCCGCCCGAGCGTTCAGTTTCTGCCGCGCTTCGCGCGGCAATCAGTCGGAGTTTCGTTCAAAAAAGGTTCGAGCTTCGTTCAGTAATTGCGACCAAGTTAACTTTAATTTGAAATTATTACCAATAAATAAAAAATTAAAAATATGCTTAAAATTGGCCAACAAATTCCTGATTTTGAACTTGAGGCCTATCATGACGAAAAGGTAAAAAAGATTAAGTTGTCAGGTTATAGAGGAAAGTGGCTGGTTCTGATATTTTATCCGGCTGATTTCACTTTTATCTGTCCGACGGAATTGGAAGAGGCGGCCGAAAATTACAAAGAATTTCAAAAACTGGGAGCCGAAGTAATGAGCGTCAGCACGGACACGGTTTTTGTTCACAAGGCCTGGCACGATCATTCTCCGGCAATCAAGAAAATCAAATTTCCGATGGTCGCCGACCCGACCGGCAAACTCTGCCGGGAATTCGGCACGTACATAGAAGAAGAAGGTCTTTCTTTGCGGGGGAGTTTTATCATCGCTCCGGACGGCAAACTTGTTGCCTATGAGATGCACGACAACAGCATCGGCAGAAGCATCAAAGAACTGTTGCGCAAATTGCAGGCGGCAAAGTTTGTCCGGGAACACAAAGGCCTGGTTTGTCCGGCAAGCTGGGAGTCGGGTAAAAAGACGTTAAAGCCGGGACTTGAGCTGGTTGGGAAAATATAGATTCTTTCACGATTCGCAAAACCGCTCCGACTTTTATGCCGGAGCGGTTTTGTTTTGAAGGAGAATCTGTTAAAATTGATATTATATGGCAAACACAATCGAAAGCGTAAAAAAATACGTGCGAGCGGCAAATTATTTGTCCGCGGCCCAGATTTATCTCAGGGACAATTTTTTATTGGAACGGCCGCTTTCTTTTGACGACATCAAGCCGCGGCTTTTGGGACATTGGGGAACTTCTCCGGGAATCAATTTTGTTTACGCCAACCTGAATTATCTGATTAAAAAACACGGAACAAACGTCCTTTTCATTTTGGGACCCGGCCACGGCTTTGCCGCGCTTCAGGCAAATCTTTTTTTGGAAGAAACGCTCGCGAAATACTATCCTCAGGCAACGCGCGACGCGGAAGGAATCGCCTATGTCGTAAAAAATTTCAGCTGGCCTTACGGTTTTCCGAGCCACTCCAATCCCGGAACGCCGGGAGTGATCCTTGAAGGCGGCGAACTCGGTTATGCTCTCTCAACCGCTTACGGCACCGTCTTGGACAACCCCGATCTTTTGACCGCCTGTCTAATCGGAGATGGCGAGGCCGAAACCGGGCCGACCGCGGCCGCCTGGCATCTGAATAAATTCATTGACCCCAAAACAAACGGCGCGGTTCTGCCGATTCTTCATTTGAACGGCTATAAAATTTCTGGCCCGACGATTTTCGGCCGGATGAGCAATAAAGAACTCAATGCTCTTTTTTCCGGCTACGGCTATCAGCCGTTCATTGTTGAGGGAAAAGACATTTACGAAAAAATGGCTGATGTTCTGGAAAAATCGCATCAACTTATCCGGCTGATTCAAAAAAACGCCCGCGCCGGCCGAAAAGTTATCAGCCCCCGCTTTCCGATGATTGTTTTGAGAACTCCCAAGGGCTGGACGGGCATCAAGACCCTTCACGGCCAAAAGATTGAAGGGAATTGTCTTTCTCATCAGGTTGTCGTCGGCAACGCCAAGACCGACCCGGAAGAATTGCGAGCGCTTGAGGGGTGGCTGCGTTCCTATAGTTTTGAAGAACTTTTTGACAAGAAGAACGGCTTTATTAAGGACGTGGCGAATTTTATTCCAAAAAAAGGACTAAAAATGGGCGATAACAAACATGCTTTCGGCGGTAAAATAGTCAAAGACCTGATTTTGCCCGACGTTAAAAAATACGCAGAAGACGCAAGCGTTCCCGGCACCGTAGGTTCAAGCAGTATGCGCCGGACAGGATTGTTTTTGAACGATGTTTTTAAATTAAATAAGAAGAATAAAAATTTTCGTCTTTTGTCGCCCGACGAAACATATTCAAATAAATTGGACGCGGCGTTTGAAACAACAAGGCGGGCTTTTGTCTGGCCGATTGAAGCGTGGGATAAGGATATGGGACAGGACGGCCGGGTTATGGAAATGCTCAGCGAACATTCTTTGCAAGGATTGCTCCAGGGATATGTTTTAACCGGCCGGCACGCGATATTCGCTTCTTACGAAGCGTTCATCCAAATTGTTTCAAGTATGGCGGACCAGTACGCCAAATTTTTGAGGATCGCCCGCGAGATAATTTGGCGGGGCGACATTCCGTCGCTTAATTATATTCTCACTTCTTCCGGCTGGCGCCAGGAGCACAACGGGTTCTCTCATCAAAACCCCGGTTTTATCGGCAATATGCTTCAGAAGCACGGCTGTTTTATCAAGGCCTATTTTCCGCCGGACGGCAACAGCACCTTGGTTTGTTTGCGGCATTGTCTGCGATCAAAAAACGAAATTAACATCATTGTCGCCGGCAAAACCCTTGAGCCAAGATGGCTCACGGTTGAGCTTGCCGAAAAAGAATTGGAGCAAGGGCTGATGATTTGGGATTTCGCCAGCGACTTCAATCCCGACATTGTCTTTGTCGGCATTGGCGATTACATGACGAAAGAGGCGCTCGTCGCGATTGACATTCTCAAAAACGGCGCGCCGGAACTTCGCGTTCGTTTTGTTAATATTATGGAATTGTCGGCTCTCGGAATCGGCAACAGCGAATGCCGTGCGCTGATTAATTTTGACGATTATTTCACGGCGGACAAGCCGGTTGTTTTCAATTTTCACGGCTATCCGGAAGTACTCAAAGGCATGCTTTTTGACCAAAAAAATCCTCAGCGTTTCCGTGTTCATGGCTATATTGAAAACGGCTCGACAACCACCCCTTTTGACATGCACGTTCGCAACCAAACAAGCCGCTGGCATCTGGCAATGGAGGCCGTTTCGCTTTTGCGCGAAAAAGGGGTAATCGGGTATCAGCAAGCCGAACAATTGATTGCCGCTTACAAACAAGAACTTGATAAGCACGCCGACTATATTAGAAAGTACGGCGTTGATCCCGAGGAAATAGAAAATTGGACATGGAAAAGAAATATCTCATCGTAAATCCCGGAAGCGCGTCAAGAAAATACGCCGTCTATTCGGACGGGATTGAAATTTTTCGGACTCATTTTGAAAGAGAAAACGGAGGTTTTGTCGTTGCCAAAAAAAACGCTGATCATGAAGAAAAAATCAAAATCAGCGAACGGGAATTTGACGAAAGTGCCGAAAAAACGCTCGCTTTTTTGATTGCCGATGGAATTATCGCGGATAAAAACGAAATCAGCGCCGTTGGCTTTAGAATCGTCGCGTCCGGGGATTATTTTATAAAAACGAAATTGATTGACGGCGAATATGTCAAAAAATTGACCGAGGTTCAAGAAATGGCGCCGCTTCATATTTCAGCCGCGCTTTCTGAAATTCAAAAATTTACCGCGCTCATTAGGGGTGTTCCGTTTGTCGGCGTTTCCGACAGCGCTTTTCACGCGACAATGCCCGAAAAAGCGCGGCTTTATGCTTTGCCGATTGAGATAACGCGAGAACTGGGCATTTATCGTTTCGGGTATCACGGAATTTCGGTTCAATCGGTCTTAAGAACAGCCCGAGAACTTATCGGCAAAATTCCTTCAAGAATTATTGTCTGTCATTTGGGTAGCGGCTCAAGCATCACGGCCGTAAAAGACGGCAAATGCCTTGACACTTCAATGGGTTTTACGCCGCTTGAGGGAGTGGTTATGGGAACAAGACCCGGCGACATTGACGCCGGCGCTTTGATTTATCTCGCGAAAAAACTTAATCTTTCTCCCAGTGAGCTTGACGAATTTTTAAATCAGAAATGCGGTTTGTTTGGGTTAAGCGGAAAAACAAACGATGTCCGGGAATTGATTGCCTTAAGCGAAAAAGGGGACGAAAACGCGAAACTCGCGCTTGAAATTTTCGCATATCGCGTTCAAAAATACATCGGCGCTTATTTCGCCGCCCTGGGCGGCCTGGATCTGCTTATTTTTACCGCCGCCATCGGCGAGCGCTCGGCAATTATCCGTAATTTAATCTGCCAAGGGCTTGGGGCGCTCGGCGTTAAAATAGACGGCGAAAAAAACAGCCGAATGGTTGAAAAAGACGGCTTTATAGAAACCGGCGAGTCAGCGGTTAAAATCGCGGCCATTAAAACGGACGAGATGGCCGAAATAGCGCGGGAGATGATTAATTTAAATCGTTTAAAAGCCCGCGAATAATTTGAGCAAAACAAAAACAATCCCGACGCGTTTCGGGATTGTTTTTTTGTGTTCCAATGATCGTTGGTCTTACACCGATTTTCTGAGGAATGAAGCAAAAATGACTCCCAAGATCGCGCCGCCGATCAGTCCGCCCGCGAAAATCGCGAATTGCGCGCTTCTATCCTGAGGCGCCGCGGTTCCGGCCGTTATTCCGAGCCGCTGTGCCATGAAATTTTGCTCTTCATCCGAAAAACATCCGCTTGCCATTCGGCCCATCGCCATGTGGAGCATGTCGTGAAATTCCTCCCCGGCTTCCGTTTCCATAACCGTTTCGATTTTTTCGTGTTTTTCCTTGTCTCCCCCGAGCATTTTTTCCATCATTTCTTCGCCCGCGTCCATCAAATAATGAGCGTCCGCCTGAGCGCAGTCAAAGTCCTTGTGTTCCGTCATCATTCCGCCCATCATTTGGTCCATTTTCATCATTGATTCATCGCCGGGCATCATTTCTTCTTCCGGACCGTGAGCAAGAACGAATCCGACCATTCCCAAGAACAGGATTCCCGTCCCAAAAAATATTTTTAACATAAAAATTATAAAATTTATTTTTGACTCGACCTTTTCGCAAATTAATTTTTGTCTATTTTTTTAATTATACCATAAACAAGCGGGAAAAAGAAAAACCCTCTTTTTGAGGGTTCTAAATCATTCTTATTTAATCAAGGGAAAGACAGAATTGATATTCGGGGTTTGCCTGTTTGCAGGCCTTCACGTCCTCGGCAAGATGCCTTCTGATGCGATCCAAATCGCTTTCGTTCAGCGGCGTTCCGGAAGCCCATTTTGCCAGAACTTCAACGTCATAGAAACGAAGCGTGTCGGCCAAAACGAGCATTTCGTAAAGAACGTTTCCGGAAGATGTCGGGATGTACATGTCGGCGATGTTGTCGGTGCCGATTCTTATCGGAATGCCGACAAGCGCCATTTCCAGGAGCCGGGCGACGCTGTTGTGGATCGGAGCGTTTAAAGAACGCAACTGCCGCATTGAAAGCGCGGCTCTCGGACAGCAAATGATTCCGATTTGATGTTCTTTCAAGCCGTCCAACGTTTTTTTGAATTTTTCTTCGGAGTAAGCCGAAGGCGAAATGGCGTGGACGAGCCAGACGGTCGGCCTTTCCTGCCCCTGAATTTCCGGAGAACCGATCCACCGGACGGCCTGAATCAAATCAAGCGTCTGGTTTTGGCGCGGATCGTTGTCCTGGTCAACGTGAACGTGAACCTCTTTGCGGAGATTTTTTCCCAAGCCAAGAACGCGGCGGATGTGTTCGTCCGCGCCGACGCTTCCCGGCCGGCTGTCGCGTTCGGGAAGGGCGCCGATGATGTCGGCTATGGCGCAGGCCTCTTCAAACGTTTCCCATCGCGATTTCGGAAATTTCGCGTCGGTTTTGAATCCGAAAATCGGATGAGCCGCGATGGAAAGATCGACAATGTCCTTAAATCCATCCCTGAGTTCAACCGCCGCGCGGATGGCAGTCCCTTGAATATCCGGAGTCGCGTCAACAAAAGAGACGAGCCGCTTGGTCCGCGTTGCCGCCGCCAGTTTTAGACAGCGGGTCATTCTCGTTTTGAGATTTTTGGCTTCGTACGCCGGGCCTTTGTGAAGTTCGCCGGTCAGGGTTTGTTTTACCCGCAAAGGGACGCTTGAGGCCGAAAGCGGCGTTGTTCCGCAATGTTCCAAATATTTATTGTCAAGAGTGCCGGCCCGGTCAAGGTGAGCGTGGGCGTTAAGATAGCCGCCGTATTTAAGCGCGAGTTCATGAATCGCGCCGGCGAACGCGCCGTAAAAAAACTCTATCGCTTCCTTTGTCATCATGGATTAGCCCTCGTTTTTCAAAGAACCATTGAACCCATAGTAAGTTTTTTTGCCGTTTTCGTCAATGAAAATAAAAAGAACCGTTGGGTATTCAACGGCTCGGATTAATTAAAAATTAATATACAGGGAGAGAAGACAGTTTTATGTGATTAAACGGGATGTCGTGAGCTATTCCTCCGGAAAATTGTTCCGGATCAAATTTAATGATATAAAGATCAAATTCCTCGGGAATGTTTGGAAGATTGAAACAACCGGTACGATTTTTTTCCGCGTCAACCGTGAAAGTGTCGGCAAAAATCGGATATTGATCATTAACATCTTCAATTACGACGTTGTAGATTTCTTCAATTCGTTCATTTTTGTAAATTTTCACGCACAGTTGGCTTTCCGAATCAAGCGTTACGTCAACTTTATAAACCGTTCCGTATTTTTCCTGTTCCAGAATGGTTCCGGCAAAAACGCCGTTTTGTCCAAAAAAGACGGCGGCTAAAATCAACAAAACGAGAATTTTTTTCAGCACTTTGCTTTCCTTTTTATTTTGTTAAAAAGCCATTACTTTAAGTATAGCGATTCAAGCGGACGGGTCAACCCCTACCACAAAATTATTCTTAATTTTACGCCGACATTCTGAATTTTTTGCGGCCCGGCGTATTTGTACTTTTCTTCGCCGACGCCGCCAAAAATATTGATTTCTCCAATCGGCCCCTGTTTGGTTTTGCTCAAAGCAAATTGATAGCCAAGCGACCCTTCAATCAATTCTTTTGAAGGTTTGACCAGTTCAAATTCGGAGAGTTCCTTCAGCCAGCTGATTTCTGATTTGATGGGCCCTTCGGTCAGGCCGGCTTTGATTAAATAATTTCGGCCGTAGTCAAGTTGAGCCATGGCCGTTTCCAAATTTACCAGCGTTCCTTCCCTGACTTTGTATTCTCCGCCAACCGCGATTTTCCGAAGAATTTCTTTTACGATCAAATCCTGATTTTGAAAGTCGTCAATCGTTCCGCGAAAAGCGTCCTGGACTTCCAAAAAGATTTTTCCGGTTTCGGCCGGATTCAAATAAGCCAGCCGAACCCCCAAACCGGCCTCGCTCTTGCCGCTGGTTTTGGAAGCCGACATTCCTTCTTCAAGAAAGTAGGCAATACCGCTTTCAATTGTCGCGCCGAAATTCAAGGCAAACTTGCCGTAATCGCCTTTTGTCAGTTGTTTTGACTCAATGTAATTTGCCGCGAGGCGAGCCACAATCGCGTCGCGGGGGAAAAGTTTCGTGCCAAGGTCCTTGATGTCAAAATGCATCATCGTCAGGTCGGTTTCCGCGCCTAATTTTTTGCCTCCCAGCCGCAAACTGCCCCTGACCGCGTTCAGATTTTCCAAAGAATTGTAAACATTGCCCGAGTTCTGATAATTGATGTAGTAAAGTCCAATATTATCGCGGTCGAACTTGATTTCTTTCATTTCCGGCCCGAATTTGATTTCCAATTTTCTTTCTTTTTGAATTTCTCCCGTTTCCAATCTTTCCGAAAGCCCTTTGCCGATTTCCTCAAATCCCGCCGCTTTTTCCATCGTCTCCTGGGCGTAGCTTTTTACCGGAAACAAAACCTCTTTCGTGTCTCCGACAAAAGAATTGAAAAGCGCGATTTCTTTGTTTCTCCGTTCTATGACTCCCATGGCTTCTTTATAGTTTGAAGTTCCGGTTGGAATCACGTTGTTGTAATCAACAAATACAATTTCTTTTTTCCCTTGATTTTCAACCATTGCTCCCATCCACACGTGTTCTGTCTTTGAAGTAAAGCCGTTCTGGAGCCACGCCTCCACGCCGAGCCGTTCCGCGGCTTTGACCATAAAGGTATGAATATTGCCGCAAATTCCCGAAGGTTTGTTGGAATGAAGAGCTTGAAACATTTCTTCGTCCGAGATTTCAACATACTTGTCGTTTTTGAGCATGTCGTAGTTGTAGGTTCTGGCCAGATCGTTTCCGAGCCATTGCAACGCGAGCAATTTTTGTTTGTCGTTGAGTTCGGACGCGTGCTCTTTTAAAGTATTAAAGAATTCCTGCGCTGAAAGTCGAAATAAGCCTGACATGTATACGCTTTCGGCTTCGCTTCTTTCACCTAACGAAAGGTCTTTGTAAAATTTCGGATTCTGTTGTTCCTGACTCCCGAACTCAAGGTTGTAAAGATTGATATCTTCCGCCTCAAATTCCTTCTTGGCAATATAAGGCGCCTCATAACTGACATTTATTTCGTTCACGACTTTTTTCCAGTCAAACGGCGCTTCAAGCCGCGGCTGTTCTTTTAAAACAAACTCCGCCGCCGGCTCGGCCGGAATTTCTTTGGGCGTATATTTTTTCGTTTCTTGCGCCCAGGCCATTTCCGTGAACAAAGTAGAGGCCTCAAGGAGCAAAGCAAAAGCCGCGATGGCTTTTGCTTTATGGCTTTTTTCAAGAATTTTGCCCGGCAAGTTTTCCAAAACCTCCGCCGCTTTCGCGAAAATTGAACGTTCCCCCTCTTTTAAGGATTCAATGGGCTGTTCTAATCGCGCCTCCATTTTTTCCGGCCTCTCAAATTTAGATTGCTTAAATTCAGGATTCATGTTTTAGGTTGTTTATCATTTGTGATAATTTTTTTTCTTCTTCGCTTAAAATATTCGCCAGCTTTGCAGGGTTTGGATTCGCGGTAAGGTCCAATTTCGCCGCAAGAATTTCTTTGAAAGCCGGCAGATATTCCGGAAACCCCTTCAAAGCCAAAAAGAGCGTTTGCCGCTCCGGCGGGTTTAACCGCGCCAAAAACGAAAAAAGCCGCTCGATTTCCTCGGCCGAAAAACCGCGTTCCTCGCAAATTTTTTGCAGTTCTTCCCGCATGAATTTATATTACAATAGCTTGTTTAAATGTGCAATTAAAAAAAACCGACGACTTGTCGGTTTTTTAGATTTAAATTTACCATCCGAAATGTTCGCGAATGCACTCCAAGTCCTTTTCAATGTATTTTTTCATGCAGTCCGCGATTGCTTTCAGGTGATTTATTGTTTCGGCGTCAAAGCAGGGAATCGCGTTCGTTTTGATGTGCTCTATGGTTGTGACGGACAATGAAAACGTTGAATGCGTGATAGGCGGCTCGGCTATCGTGTGAAACCAGTTTTCAAAAGAATTTTCGTGCCACTTTTCGCCGTGATCCGACACAAAGCGCAGAGTAATCAGCTCTTGTATTGGCGTTCTGACGGCACTTGGAAGTTTTTCGCCGAATCTTTCAAAAATCTTGGCCGTCTCTTTGTTTGTCCGATAAATGCGCTCTCCGCCGCCCTCCAAGTAAGTTTCAACCCCCGCTTCGCCGCTTAAATATGCGGCCACGGCGGCAATAAACTCAAACAGAACGACTCTGGACATGGAAGGCAGGTACTTTTTACCTTCGTCGGAGGCAAAATATAAAATTGCCTCCACAATTCTTTTTTCACGCCGCGCTTGATCCAAAATGTTCACTCCGCCTCCTTTGCTCATTATTTTTTTGAGCGTGACGCAGTGGTAATACCCATCGTCTGCGCCTTGTTTCAGATCAACCTCTGCGATTACTTCTGCTACGAGTTGATCGTTTTCGTAAACAAGGGCGCGCGCGGGACGTTTGGAAACTGCTGTTTCAGATTCAATTTCTATTCTGATAGCCACAAAATCTCCTTTTTAAAAGAACCCCGTCCAAATTATACATAATTCGCCTCAAAGCGCAAGATTTGCCGAATTTGAAAAAATATTGTATTGTTAACAATTGAAAGGAGGCGTGCCTGAGTGGTTGACTTAAAACTTTTCGTATGTTACACTAACTTTATAATATGCGAGTCAAATTATCAAAAGCGAGTTTAAAAAAATTATTTAATGCAGTATTAGAGAAACATAAAAGTTGGAAAAATGCCGCAATTACAAGCGGGGTTTCGACGAGAACATTAAGAGATTGGAGGCAAGGTAAATATTCTATACCTTTCAAGGTCTTCAAAAGATTTAGGGTCGCTTCAGGGCTTCATGAAGATGAATTATCGCCCATTTTTCTTTCCGACTTTTGGCACATTAACGATGCGGCAAAGAAAGGGGCGCTTGTGAGGATGCGGTTGCATGGCAATTTCGGAACTCCAGAGGGAAGAAAACGAGGTGGGTTTGCGTCATTAATAACTCACGCTAAGAAGCAGACTGATTTTAAAGTTTTAAAGAATATAAATGAGCCGCGTTATTCACAAAAATTTGCTGAATTCATGGGTATCCTGTTTGGTGACGGTCATGTATCAAAATACCAAGTAAGTATTACAACGAATTCCAAAACAGACAAAGCACACGCATTATTTATCAAAGAACTTATTAAGGATTTATTTGGTATTTCAGCAAAGTTAAAATATTATGCAAATGAAAATACGGTTGTCGTTGTGGCTTCTTCTAAAGCGTTGGCTGAGTTTCTCAATCGTCATGGTATGCCTGTTGGCAACAAACTGCAGAAAGGTCTTTCAATACCAATTTGGATATTAAGCAACGCTTTGTATCAAAAAGCTTTTATCCGAGGACTGTTTGACACCGATGGCTGTATTTATGTAGACGTCCATAAAATAAATAAAAAAATTTATAAACATTTTGGTTTAGCAATAACAAGCTATGCTGAAGAGTTGTTAAACGACGTGATAAAGATGCTTCAAAGTTTGGGTTTTTCACCGACTCATAGAACTTCACAGAAATCGCTATTTATTCGCAAACAAGACGAGATCGTCCGTTTCTTTCAAGAAATAGGGACAAATAACCCAAAGCATTATAAACGGTATTTAAATGGAGGGATACCGAAGCGGCCATAACGGGGCGGTCTCGAAAACCGCTGTCCTCGCAAGAGGCACGTGGGTTCGAATCCCACTCCCTCCGCCAGATGTCCAAGTTCGAACCGAGATATAATAAGGGTTCTTGGACTAAGATAAAGATTATGCCTAAGTTATTAACTAAAAAAGAAGCTGTTGAATTTCTTGGTCTTGATGACAAGACTTTTGACAACTACTTCAAAAATGCGGCTGAATTTCCATGTATCGATAGGAACGGTGGCAGGGGTCGTTTTTACTTTGACGAAAATGTCCTACGAAAATGGAAGGATAGTTTGGCGTGGAGAACTGTTGATCTGAATAAAGACGACTATGCCCTATGTTTAGATTTTGCACTAGCACAACACTTCCGCAATTATGTGCAGTCAGATTTTGGTACTGGACGACAGAGAGAGTTTGGACAAAAAATAACAAATTGGGTTAAGGGACAGCTTGGAGAAGTTGCTGTAAAGAAATTTCTGAAAAGAGAGTTTAACGTAGATATTGAACTTGATTTTGATATTCGTGATAAGATTGTTTTGCAAGACATTACTGCTGTTAAGGAAAATGGGAAGATGAGAACGCCAAAAATAGGCATCGGCATAAAGTCGTCTAAACCAAAAAGTGCTTTCTTGGTGCTCGGAGAAAATGAGATAAGGATAAAAGAGCGTAGATCAGATATTTATATCTATTGTCGCCCAAATATTCCCGATGACCATCTTTTAAGACTAACAAAAGAGGAAGTGAACGAAGCTGTAAAGAATAAACCTCATTACTCAAAATATAAAGATTTGATGCCTGACTTTATAAATATCCCCTGTGAGGTTGTGGGCTGGTGTCATTACACCGACTTAAGAGAAACAAAATCAATTCCCGGACAAGAATTTGACGGTGTACGATTTGTTAAAGAGTCCGGTCTCTTGAGAAAATCAAAGAAAGATTGGGAAGAGCTTACAAAGCAACTCTAACCCCCACCTCTACTCCATCAAATAAACTCGCTATCTCTTGTGCGTTAGCTTCCCCGTTAGTCATTTTTGACTCAACAAATTCATAAGGGATTCCTGCAAAAGTTTTTAGCACAGCAGAAATCACGGCCTGTGCTCCGACAGGAGGCACTGCCATGCCAATTTGTTTCCTTGCGCTTTCTTTGGAGCCTTCAAATACAAAGTTGTCGGGGAAAGATTGAAGTCGTGCTCGTTCTCGATTTGTAAGTGCGCGATGCTCTGACCAGTGGTAGACATGTGTTCCGCCGCCTCCGCTCCCTGTGATAGTGTAAGAGGGCTTTTTAGGGTCTAGCCGTTTATAAATCTGACTCATGCGAGCACCTTTTACGTTTAACCTCAAATGTTGGGGTATACCCTCATACCAAGCATTTTCTCCGGCAGGAATATGTTTTAGTCGCTCAACAACGCCTGCAGATTGCTTAGTAAGCTCGTGATTTTGCGCATCACCTGATATCCGTGGATTTTCTATTGCTTCGCGCGCACTCACATAATCATTCTTTGTAGTCGGAGCAGGAACTTTGAATTTCAAACCCAAATCTTTTCTTATGCCGATAATGACAATACGATGCCTTTGTTGCGGTACTCCATATTCTTCAAATTTATATAAGTGTGGCGTAAGAACATAGCCTTTTCCTGCTGAACCGAGGTCTTTCAAAATTTGCTTGAAAGCATTACCTCCATTTGCGCTCTGTAGGCCACTGACATTTTCCGCAATGAACCACTTTGGATTATGTGTGTTTATTGCCCTGACTCCATGAGAATAAAGAGGTCCAAATTTTCCGTCAAAACCTTTCTGTTCACCAACGACACTAAAATCATTGCAGGGAAATCCAAAAGCAAGCACATCAAACTTTGGTACTTTTTTAAAATCTATTTCTTGGACAGGAGCGCAAACGACACTTTCTTCATTTCCGTTGTGAATATTGCGAGCATATGTTTTACATGTATCAGCGTCGTAATCGTTTGCCCAAATAGGCTCGATACCATAGATAGTATCTTTATTTTCAGCAGAGGATCGGATTGCACCGAGCGCGAGCCCACCCGGACCGGAGAATAATTCTGCTAATTTAAATTTTATTTCCTTTTTCTTCATAAAATGTCTGATTCTATTTTACCATTTATTAAAATTCTTTCCTAAGAACTCCGACGACTTTCCCTTGTATTTCCACATTAGTCTCATAGAAAGGCTTCATTTTCTGATTTGCTGGGACTAGTTTAATACGATTTTTTTCTTTATAAATTCTTTTAAGCGTAACGGCATCTTTGTCTGGCAAATACGCAACAGCTTTTTCGCCGTCATCAACCGTTGACTGTTCGCGCACGACAACAATGTCACCATCAAAAATACCGTCCTCGATCATGCTTGTTCCGGCGATCTTGAGTGCATAGAAGTTTGCCCCTGCCGAAAGCATATTTCTCGGCACTTCAATTGGTCGAGGATCTCGAATCGCTTCGATGGGGCCACCTGCGGCAATAAGCCCCATAAGTGGAATTTCTACTGTTCCACTCTTTTGGTTATTGAATGCTTGAATTGAGCGTCTTTTACCTTTTTCTGTGGTAAGAAGATTTTTCTGTCGCAAATAGGATACATGTTGATGAATCGTTGGAACAGATACTTTAAAATTGCCTGCAATCTCTGAAAGAGATGGGGCGTAACCCTTACCACCACGAAATTTTGAGATGAATTGTAGGATTTCGGCTTGCCGTTTTGACGGCTTGCCTATCCCCACGATTGACTTTTTTTCCATACCTAAAGTATAATACCTAACATAAACCTAATCAAGTCGAAGTTATCCCCATGTCTGAACCAAAAAATCAACATATTATTCCAAAATGCTATCTAAAGCAATTTGTGGATCCAAACACTCCGCCCGGACATGAACCATATGTTTGGATTTTTGAGCGAGAAGCAAAACGAGGAAAGAAACGGGCACCAAAAAATATCCTTGCGGAGACTGATTTTTATACGCTCAAGGGCGATTATGTGATCGAGAAAACCCTTGCTCAAATTGAGAGTGAATACTCGGTAATTTTTGAGAACAAGATCAAGAAAAAAATACCACTTGCTCCTTATGAGCACTTGGTTTTTTGCGCGTTTGTAGCGGCGATGCTTCAACGCACATTAAAGCAAAAAGAAAACATTGAACACTTTATAGATCAGATTGTTGATCATGCAAAGCAAATGGAAATTGCGCACGGCGTGCCACATAAGACTTCTCTTGAATGGGAGAAAGAAAAGGAAGATGCACACAAGTTGAGCGTTATTCAAATGATTCCAGAGATAACAAAAATACTTTCGCAAATGAATACAGCGTTTTTGTGTACAAAAAACAAGCGCGTTTCATTTATTACTTCCGACTCCCCGGCATTTCTTTTCAACAGCAAGCTCCAATTTCAGAGATTCATGGGGCCTGGACTGGGACAAAAACATGTCGAAGTGCGTCTCGCCCTATCTCCAGAGATTTCTGTTTGTTTTAGTTGGATCAATAATCTCCGTGGGTATATCAAACTTGATGAGGATATGGTTCACGATTGGAATCGTATGGTGTATGGGCATTCTCATAAGTATTTCATTGCTAACTCTGAAAAGCTGAAAACGCGTTGGTTCCGTCGTTTACCCCTTGACCCCGTATTCCTTTGGAGATATTTAAGGCATGAAATTCAACAAAGGATCGCTCGATTTAAGAACAGAAAACACTATGGCAAATACAAAAGAACTAAATAACGCTCGCAATCTCATCGCCGAAGGGAGACATCCGGAGGCAAGGAAGATACTTGAAGCTATTACGACACAAGACCCAAAAGTCAAATTGGATATTCTTTTGGCTTTTCTCGTTGTCCTCGATCATGTAACCGAGAACGATACGCTCCTTAACGTGGCGACAGAGGGAATTGAGATTGCCACGAAACTTGGTAATGACGAGGTTCGCTCTTACCTTATGGCACGAAAGAGTATTTTTCTTCTTACGCGCCTCTCTTCGATGGTGCATCGGCAGAAAAATTTAATGCTCTCTTCAAATGTTTTTGAGTGGATAGATTTCTCTTTGGAGCGAGATGAAAAAGAATACGAGGCAATCGTTGAAATGCGAAAACCTCTTGAAAAAGAAATCGACTCGCTGATAGAGGCGGTAATTGAACAAGCCGAGAAAGGCACCGATCACTATTTTCGTGGACATCTTTTTTCGGCGATCGGAGATTTTTACAGTTCGAGGTATCTCAATGATATGCTCGACTTCCAAAAAGGAGGCAAAATCAAAAGCAAAATTGCTAACCTGTATTTTACTAGGAGATGGAATCTCGATAGATTTCTCTACGATAGTATTAGTAGAAGAAAAATCATGGACTCCAAAGCGAAGTGTATTCGATACTTTGAAAGGTCTATTAATGAATTCCGTACGGACGGCAAGAAATCAGAGGAAGCAAACGCCATCTACAACTTTGCTGTGAAAATGAAACTCTTTTACACTTTCGGTCGGGCAAAAAAATTATTGGCAAGGGCGAAGTTAATTGCGGTCGAATTACAAGAAAAACCTCTCTTGCAAAAGATCACAATACTAGAAAAAGAGGTGGCTGATAAAAATCGGCACATGAGAGATTACGTGGCCGAGATGGGATTAGATATGCCCTAAGGTTTTATCGAATAATCAACCTCGTTTTTACCCTTATCCGACTTTGGCTTAGGCGTTTCAAACCACTCAGGATGCTCCTTATGCATTTTCCTCAATTTCTGTATACTTGTATCAAGAATCCAGAAATTAAAGCGTCTTTTCGGTTCTAACTTCGGGACATCGCCACCGCCAGATTACCAAGTTCGAACCACGATAAAATAAGTGGTTTTGGACAACAAAAAGCCGATTTCGTTGAGAAGTCGGCTTTTTGTATTATTTTAAAACCGGTGATATAATATATTCCCTTGAGAAGTCGGATAAAATCGAATAGCTCTTGAGAAAAGCCCCTGACCCCGTTTCCGTTTCTCGTTTCATATTTCGCTGGTATATTAATGGCGCAAAAATCTTACTATGCTGTACAAAACATTTTTAAAAAATTTAAACCGATGCCCGTTTTGTGAGCCAAAAGACAGAATCATAAAGGAAAATAAAAGAGCGTATTTGACCTATGCCATTGCTCCGTATCACAAGCATCATTTGCTCGTGATTCCCAAAAAGCATGACCATGCCATACTGGATATTCGGAAAAATGAAATGGCGGACATCACGGCGCTTATAAGATATGGCTTATCGTTGCTTCACAAGCTCGGCTATCATAATTGTTCCGTTTTGGCGCGCGAGGGCAAGATCGGCAAAATCAAAAGCATAGAGCATATGCATTATCACGTTGTTCCCGCTGTGGCGCTCGGCGATCTGGATCATTATGGCAAGCAAAGAAAAGTCATAACGCGAAAAGAGATAAATAAAATTTTGAGCGATTTCAAAAAGGCGTACGGGCTGCGAAAAATGCCGGAAAAGCATTGGAAAAAGAATTAGAAAAACGAAAACGAATTCAGGAGCCTTTTTATAAAAAACACCGCAAAGTATCCTTTCAGCTCTTCAACTTTGCCGCCATCGCAGTGTGAATAAATCGCGCCCGTTCAGGCGAGCTTCAAATAATTCGCAAAGGCAAAAGAAATTTTTTCATAAATTGATAATCGCAAATGTCTCTAAAAGAATTAAAACGTTTTATTATTGTCCACGGCGAGAAACCGTATAAAGGATGTCAACCGCATCAGGAATTTTTTAAAAGACTCAAAAAAGCAATCGAACTTGCTGATAAAAAAACCGTTGATGGAATTATGGTAAGTGGCGGAACAACCAGGAAAAATTGTCCGGCTGAAGCTTCGTTTGGCGCGAAATACCTGCAAAAGAGTGTTGAGATACCAGTTTTTGTTGAAGAGAATTCTCGCACCACAATTGAAAATATCAAGTTCACGAAAGAAATGCTTATTGGTTGCTCATTAGAAAGAGTGATAGTCATAAGTAGTAAAAAAAGATTATTTCGTCTTCAATATCTTTATGGTCGGTTATGGCGTGAGACACGAGATAAGATTGAGTTTGTGGGTGTGCCCGATTCATATGGTATTTATTTTTACTTTCTAGAATTATTATACTTTGTATATTCAATTTTTGATGTCAATGAATACTTTCTCCCGCGTCTTGCTAAAAAACTTTTCAGAAATGGTTGATGTTTTTTGATTGGCGGAGCGCCGCGTGAGTCGCGTTGTGAGGATGCGGAAGATGATATTGGGCACCGTGGGGTTAATTGTTTCGGACAATAAAACCGACGAAGTCGCCGAAACAGGACAGGAAACCGCGACAACCAAAACAAATGCGGAAGCAAAAACTTATTATGTCAAATCGGGCGCGCGCAAATCAAAAAAAGTGAAGAAAACTTTTTTGCGGGGTGGCGAGCGTCAGCGAGCGGCGGCGGGGCGGTTCAGTCCTCGTCCGGATGCTCGTCAAAGTAGGTTTGGATTTTAACCAAAAGGTACCACCAATTATCAAAAAAGCCGATAAGTGATTATCGGCGAATTAATTGTAATTCGGGAGCGTAATAGTATTCGTTCCTTTTTTCTTTGCAGTGGGGACACTTAAACTCGATTTCGTACAGGTAAACGTGGCCATTGACTCTTTTTTCTTTGCCTCCCAGCCACTTTACTTCGTATTCGTAATCGGACGGTTTTGGGCCGAGTATCTTCACGATTCTTCCTGAAAAGACGTATACTTCACCCATCAGCCCGCATATGCGCGGCTCGATATTGCGCACCTTGTCTCCGATTACAAACGCTTTCTTTTCGCGCGTTCTTTTTTCGCATCGCGCCGCTGTTTTCTTGTTCGGATATTTTGTTCCGCACACCGAACACGCGTAAAAAGTTTTTCTCTGCACAACTTGTTTCATTTTCCTTGCCCTCCAGTGCCTGTGCTATTAATGAGCTATATAAAAGATACATTTATTGCTCAAGCAAGTCAACACACATTATGCGCAAACTTGCAATCATCGGCGAATAAGTTTAATCTTGGGATGAGAAGAATTCGCTCTATCGGGCGATAAGGGCGTCCGGTCAGTCATTTGACCGGACGCTTTGGCACCTTAAAAAAAGGAGAAACGGAATGCAAATATTTTTGATATGTCCGGTGCGCGGAATTACGGATGAAGAAAAAAACGCCATTGTGCGCTATGTTCTGAATTTGGTAAGGTCGGGGCATACAGTACATTGGCCCCCGAGAGACACCGACCAAAACGACTCCGTCGGATTGCGCATCTGCCAGGACAATCGCCAGGCAATCGAAGATGCCGAGGAGATTCATGTTTGGTGGAACGAGAAATCCCAAGGTTCTCTTTTTGTTCTTGGCATGGCGTTTGCTTTGAGAAAAAAGATTGTTCTTGTTAATTTTGATTCTGTCCGTCAAACTCCGCGAAAAAGTTTTAACAACGTTCTTTTGAGAATCGGGGTGGACTACCTTGCCGAAACAACGGGCGGACGGCTTCATTGGAATGATCCCGGTATGGACGCCCTTGAGCAAGGGTGGAAGGACTTCCCGCTCGGCACTCGGGTTGAAGTCAGGACAGCCGGCGATATTTGGCGGACGGGAACGGTCGTTGAAACGCTCAACGAGAACGAACGGGGAATAGAGGTCAAGTGCGACGAGAGGTGGCACGACAATCTTGAGTTCTACGACGGTCGCGGCGCCACTGTCATGGTCTTTATGAACACGCGCCGCGGCATCCTTTCCAACATCCGCAGAATAGTTTCCAAGAAGTAAACGCACGACAACGGGGCGGGCAAGAGTAATCTTCCCGCCCTTTTATTTTTTTGTTATAATACTGGTATTATGAAAAACTCTTTATTTCTCGCCGCAATCGCGGTAATCGTCGTCGTAATTGCCGTCGGTGTATGGTTTTTTTTCGCCCCAGTCTCGCTGGTCGAACAAATGCCGGCCCAGGACAATTCATCCCAAGCGCCCCTCCCGGAACCCGCGCCGGCTCTTTCGCCGTCGGAGTCAGTTTCGATAATTATCAGAAGTTTTGCTTTTGAACCGGGCGACGTCACGATTAAAAAAGGGACGACTATCGCATGGACCAACCGCGACAGCGTGAACCACACCGTTACAGGCGACAACGACAGCATGCTTAACAGCCCCGTTCTCAAACAAGACCAAAATTTCAGTTTTACTTTTACCTCGCCGGGCGAGTTCTACTATCACTGCGCGATTCATCCTTCCATGAAAGGAAAGGTGACGGTGATAGAATGATGATTATGAAAATCAATTACCGGGCGACGTTAAAACAACTGGCAATCATTATACTGGTCATTGTTATCGGCACTTTTTTTGATTTTTTTGCTCATAACGCGAGTCCGCGTTTCGCGGTGCCCGGGGAATATTTTATCAACAAAATTATTTACGGCTCCCTTTTTGGATTGATTATTTTCAAAATTTCGCGCAATTACCTTAAAGTAACCAGTCCTGGCCGCCTAGCTCTTTGGATGTCTCTCGGCGTGGCGGTAATCCTCCAAACCAAATATTTTCTGCAAGGGTATGATTTGTTCTTTGTCGGTTTGTTTATGATTCTTCATTTTTTCATTTTCCTGGCGCCGGCTTATTTGTTGTTTGTCAAAAATCGTTCTATGCTTATGGAATAATATTTTTTGTTTTAATATTCAATCAAAAAACCGATTTTCAAGAATCGGTTTTTAAATTTGGAAAATCGGACGGTGCGGATTTCGCGCGGTGTTTATCCCTCATTGCCGCCAGTTTCCGGGTCTTTTTCGTTTTTAATAATTCGCCAGTGGTATAAGTATAAAGGCAAGCCGACGATAATCATTGCCAGAGCCTCGGCCGCCTCTCTTTGTCTTTGAGAAGTCCGCTGGTTTTTTTGATATTCTTCAACTTCTTCTTTGCCCGGCTGTTGGAGTTCCGTTTCTTGCCCTTCGGGAATCGGCGGTTTTACCGGTCTTGCCATTGGATACTCGTAATAAATGTCGGCTTTGGTAAAAACGAAAGTTTTTAGCGCCAGTCCGACCAATTTTACGCACCCGACGGTAATTAAAACCAAACCAATCAGGGCGAATAAATAAAGATAAATTTTTCGGATTAATGGATATTTGGTCATAATTTAAATATACTTATAATAAGCAACGGGGTCAACCCGTCTTTTTATATTCCGTTATTTTTGCTAAAATATGAATATGCCAAATAAACAAATATTTTCCATCGGAGTTGACGTCGGTGGGTCAAAAATAAACGCCATGCTTTTTGATTTGAGAAAAAATGAAATCGTTCGGCGGCAAACCATCGCGACCCCAAAAAAGAAAAAAAAGCTGCTCAATCAATTGATTCAATTGATTGAGAACGTCATTGCCGGCGTTCCAAAGTCGCGAATTGCCGGTATCGGTCTTGGTATAGCAGGGGAGATTGATTTTCAAAAGGGAATTTTGCTGAACTCCCCGAATTTGAAGTTTTTGAACGGGACGCGGCCGGCTCGGACTGTTGAAAAATATTTCAAATTAAAAACCGGGATGGACAACGACGCCAATTGTTTCGCTCTGGCCGAGGCACGGCTGGGAGCGGGGCGAAGTTTTAAAAATGTTGTCGGCATTACTTTGGGCACCGGCGTCGGCGGCGGAATTGTCATTAACGGCTCTCTTTATCACGGCGCTTTTGGTTCGGCCGGAGAGGTCGGCTGGATGATTCTTGACGGTACGCGGACTTTTGAGGACTTGGCCTCTGAAAAGTTTATTAAAAGCATTTCTCATGAATCGCCGATAAATCTTGAGGCCAAAGCAAGGCGGGGCGATAAAAATGCCTTAAAGGTCTATGAAACTCTTGGGACCAATCTTGGTTTGGGAATCGCCAATATCGTTAATGTTATGGACCCGGAACTTATTATTTTAGGCGGCGGACTGGCGAGCGCGGCCGGTCTTTTTTTGCCGCAGGCAAGGAAAACGGCCAAAAAACATATCATCTCTCCGCTCAGCCGACGGAAACTTAAAATTGTTCTCGCCAAACTTGGCAAAAACGCCGGCGCTGTCGGTGCGGCTCTGCTGTGCCAATAGCAATAAACTCGCGTTGTATTGATTTTTCAAAAATGTTAAAATGAATAGCGATGAAAGTATTAATGTTCGGGTGGGAGTTTCCGCCCCATAATAGCGGCGGTCTGGGGGTCGCCTGCCATGGTTTGACCAAAGCCCTGAGCAATCAGGGAGCGGAGATTGTTTTCGTTCTTCCAAAAAAAATCAAAATCGAAAAAACTTTTTTTAAAATAAAATTTGCGAATTCAAAGCCCTTAAAAATCATTTCGATCGACTCTTCTTTAACTCCTTATCTTTCTTCCCATCAATACTCAAGAAACGAAGAAAAGGCGGGTGCTCTTTACGGCCGGAACTTGTTTGAGGAGGTAAATCGCTACGCGCGATTGGCCAAGCGTGTCGCCGCTTCCGAGCCGCACGACGTAATTCACGCTCACGACTGGCTGACTTTTCCGGCTGGCATGGAGGCAAAAAAAAATTCAAAAAAACCGCTCGTCGCGCACGTTCACGCCACGGAATTTGACCGAACCGGCGGTTTGAACGTCAATCAAAAGGTCTATGATATAGAACGGGCCGGTTTGGGGGCGGCCGACAAAATAATCGCCGTAAGCAATTACACGAAAGACAAAATTGTTTCTCATTACGGCATTGACCCGAATAAAATAGAAGTCGTTCATAACGCCGTTGACCCGGCCGATTGGCAAAACGCCGGCGGACATTTCGGCGAACTGAAGAAAAAGAATAAAATTGTTTTGTTTACCGGCCGCCTGACGCTCCAAAAAGGGCCGGATTATTTTTTGTCCGCGGCCAGAAAAGTCGTTGATTATTATCCCGACGTTTTGTTCGTCTTCGCCGGCTCCGGGGACATGGAGAGAAAATTGATAGAAGGCGCGGCATGGCTCGGTTTGGCAGACAAGGTAAAATTTGTCGGATTTTTAAGAGACGCCAAATTGGAAAAGCTCTACCGCGCGGCCGATCTTTTCGTGATGCCTTCTGTTTCCGAGCCGTTCGGAATCGCGCCGCTTGAGGCCTTAACCTGCGGCACGCCGGTTTTGATTTCAAAACAGTCCGGAGTGGCGGAAACGCTGAAGCATTGTTTGAAAGTTGATTTTTGGGACATTGACGAGATGGCGAACAAAATTTTGTCGATTTTAAAATATGGCCAGCTTCGGGAACATTTAAAAGAGCAAGGCGGCCGCGAGGTCGGCAAATTCAGCTGGCAGGAAGCCGCCGCGCGTTGTCTCGGGATTTATAAAGGATTAACAACCGTTTGAACTTTTTGTTATTAGTCATTAGTTATTTATATGCCTTCCGTTTGTTTCTATTTTCAAGTTCACCAGCCATATCGGGTAAAAAAATACCGGATTTTTGACATTGGCCGCGACTCTCTTTATTTTAACGATTCCTCGGAAAGCAATTTAAACAATATAAAGGTGCTGAAAAAAGTCGCCGAAAAATGCTATTTGCCGGCAAATAATTTAATTCTGGAACTTTTGAAAAAATATCCGAAATTCAGGGTAAGCTATTCTTTTTCCGGCGTTTTTTTGGATCAGCTTGAAGAGCATCTGCCCGAGGTTTTGAAGTCGTTTCAGGAACTTGTTAAAACCGGCAGGGTTGAGGTTTTAGCCGAGACATATTATCACTCCCTGGCCTTTTTACATTCAAAAGATGAGTTTAAAAGGCAAGTCAAAAAACACGGCCAAAAAATTCAGAAACTTTTCGGCGTGAAGCCCAAGATTTTCAGAAACACCGAGCTGATTTACAATAATGAACTCGCGCGAGAAGTTGAAAAAATGGGTTACAAAGGAATCTTGGCCGAAGGCGCGGATCATGTTCTTGACTGGCGGAGTCCGAATTTCGTTTACAAACCCAAGGGCGCGAAAAAAATCAAACTTTTGCTGAAAAATTACCGTCTTTCCGACGACATCGCTTTCCGCTTCTCAAGCCGCGAATGGCGGGATTGGCCATTGACCGCCCCGAAGTTCAGCCAATGGATCTCGGCAATCAACGGAAACGGCCAGACTGTCAACTTGTTCATGGATTACGAGACATTTGGCGAGCATCAATGGAGCGATACCGGAATTTTTGAATTTCTCCGCCATCTGCCCGAAGAAATTTTAAAAAATCCTGACAATGATTTTAAAACGCCTTCGGAAGTTGTTAAAAACTATCCGGCGGTCGCGGAATTGGACGTTCACAATCCGGTTTCCTGGGCCGACATTGAACGCGATCTTTCGGCCTGGACAGGTAATATCCTCCAGCAGTCGGCCTTGAAAAGCGTTTATGATTTGGAGAAAGCGGTTTTAAAGACAAAGAAAAAAAATCTGATTGACGCCTGGGGGCGGCTCCAAACCTCGGATCACTTTTACTATATGTGCACCAAGTGGTTTGCCGACGGCGACGTTCATAAATATTTCAATCCCTACGACTCGCCTTACGACGCGTTTATAAATTATATGAACGTGCTAAGCGATTTTAAATTAAGATTAAATAATTAATAAAAAGCAAACAATGAACAGTCCGGCTGTTAATTGTTTGCTTTAATAATAAATATGGTCAAAAAACCAAAAAAATCAGTCAAAAAAACGGCAAAAAAAACGGTGAAAAAATTACCTCTCGTTAACGCCGAAGACCAGTGCCGCTTCTGGGTTTGCGACGACCAGATTTTGTCAAACTTGAAGGATTTAGCCGGCGCTTTAGGCCGGATGAGCGATGAAACCTATCGCTATCACGCCAATCCGGAAAAAAACGATTTTGCCAAATGGGTTGACGAGGTTTTGCAAGACAAAATCCTCTCCGCCTATCTTTTGAAAGCCGAAAGCAGACAGGAGGCGGAAAAAACGGTTCAAGATCGCTTAAAAGTTTATGCCTAACATGAATCACGAAATCAAGCCACAGGCGGATTATTTGTTTGAGGTCTCATGGGAAGCGGCCAATAAGGTCGGCGGGATTTATACCGTGCTTCAAACAAAAGCTCGGCGGATGCTTGAATATTATTCGGAGAACTATTTTTTAATCGGCCCTTATTTTATTGACAGAGTAAAAGGGGAATTTGAAGAAAAGGCGCCGCCCGAGGAAATCAAAAAGGTTTTTGACGAGCTGGAGAAGCGGGGAATTCGCGGCCATTTCGGATCATGGCTGATTGAAGGGGAGCCGAAAATCATTTTGCTTGATTTTGTGAATTTCCTCAAAGAAACCGACCAAATCAAAACCGAACTTTGGCTTGATTACAAAATTGATTCTTTGGCCGCTTCGTCGGATTTCAACGAGCCGGTTGAAATCCGACGAAGCGGCCAAAGAATGATTGAAAAGCTGGCCGGGGAATTCAAAAATAAAAAAATCGTCGCTCATTTTCACGAATGGTTGGCCGGAGCCGGCTTGCTGCATCTCGCGAAAAATCGCCGAAACTATCCTTTTTTAAAAACCGTTTTTACGACGCACGCCACGGTTTTGGGAAGGTCTTTGGCCAATTTGAACGCCGACATTTACGCCGAACTTAAAAACATCGCGCCTGATTCCGAGGCGGCGCGTCTGAACGTTCAGGCAAAGCATCTTTTGGAAAAAGCCGCGGCGAAAAACGCCGATATTTTCACGACCATCAGCGAAATCACGGCGATTGAGGCCGAAAAAATCTTGGGCCGCAAGCCGGACATTCTTTTACCCAACGGCCTGGACATGGAGAAGTACCCGAGTTTTGAGGACGTCAGCATCAAACATCGTCTCCAGCGCGACCGGATCCGTGAATTCATCCTTTATTATTTTTTCCCTTATTATAGTTTTGACGTTAAAAATACCCTGTTTTATTTCACCGCCGCCCGGTACGAGTTCCACAATAAAGGCATTGATTTGTTCGTTCGGGCACTCGGTGCGCTTAACGAAAAGTTGAAAGAGGAAAAAAGCGGCAAGACGATAATCGCTTTTTTTTGGATTCCTTCTGGCATCAGGGGAATCAAGCCGGAAATTCTTGAAAACAGGGAAATTTTCCGGGACGTTAAAGATGAGCTTATGGAGGCGGAGGGCAAAATCGAGGAGAACATTCTTTATTCTTTGTTTGAAGGGCACAAGTTGAGCGAAGAAGAATTATTTGAAAAAAGTTTTATCGTTGACATGAAGAAAAAATTATTGAAGCTGCGGAAGAAAGGACTGCCTTCGCCGTCAACTCACGAATTGGCGGATCCGAACGACGCGATTTTAAAATCCTTTGAAGAAAACGCTCTTTTGAACAGGGAAGAAGACAGGGTAAAGGTTATATTTTATCCGATTTATCTGACCGGAAACGACGGACTTTTGAATCTCACTTATCAGGAGGGTTTGCAGGGCTGCCATCTCGGCGTTTTTCCGTCTTTTTACGAGCCGTGGGGCTATACGCCGCTTGAGACGGCGGCCTTGGGAGTGGCTTCGGTAACGAGCGATCTGGCCGGTCTCGGCAGGTTTTTTATGCCGGACATCGAGCAAAAAAAATATCCCGGAATTTTCGCGGTGAAAAGATTCGGCAGGAGCGACGATGAGGCGGCGCGCGATCTGGCCGGGATTTTGCATTCTTACAGCCGGCTTACGAGGGAGGAGCGGATTGAAAATAAAATCGCGACAAGAAAATTGGCCGGCCGGGCCGATTGGAAGGTTTTAATCACCGAGTATGTTTCGGCCCATAATCTGGCTTTGGAAAAATAGATGAAAATTATCCATTCATTTGAGAATTTTAAGATTGAAAAAGAAGCCGACAATAAGCTCGGCTTTCTTTTAACAAATCCGCTCGGCGATTTTTTGTGGTTTGGGACTGCCGGCCCCGCGAGCCGTTTTCAGGGGTGGTTTGTTTCGTCGGAGGCAAAGCCGTACAGAATAATTGAGAACATCGCTTTGGTTGACGCGACCGGCGCTGAAATTTCCGCTTTTTCGGAAATTGAAAACAATCTTTTTGGCGTTTCGCGAAAAAGCGTGGCCGGCCGGGAAACCTTTTTCCTGCCGAGAAATTGTCATTCGCTGGTTTATAAAACTGATTCAAAAAATAAAGTCCGCCTGACCTTGGACGTGAAGGAAATTTACGAATCAAAAGAACTCGGCAGAAATTATGAAATCGGTCTGGAAAAAGGCGTTTTAATCGTGAAATTCAATCAAGACAATGAACCCGCGGTTTATGTGGCGATCAAATCCGACGGGGCCTGCCCGAACGACCAAACAATACGTTCGGTCGGGCGGGGTTTTGAAGAAAAAAAAGAATGGATTTTAAGAAAATACGATTACGACAAAGAAAGAAATTCGCCGCCTTTTGAAAAATGGGTTTATCGCGCCATTGACCTGAATGCTTCAAAAATGGTTTTTGCCGCGGCTTTTGGAAAAGAGGCGGCGGTTAATGAAGCAAAGGAAGTTTTTGAAAATTCGGCGCAGTATAAAGCCGAAACGCGGAGAGCGGGTTTGAAGCCGCCAAAATCAGAACAAGAAGCCGCTTATTTTTTAGCTCAAAATTCTTTAACCGGTCTGGTTGCAATTCGGGATGGCTTGGGGGGAGTTCGGGCCGGTTTGCCATGGTTTTTTCAGTTTTGGGGCCGCGATGAGGCAATTTCTTTAAAGGCCTTGGCGGGTCTAAATGAAAATTTGGCCAAAGAAATTTTGCTTTCCCGTCTTGAGGAGATTCGGCAGGACGGCCGTTTGCCGAGTTTCAGGGGGTCTTTAATGATTGGAGCCGATGCCGCGGGCTGGCTTTTTAAAAGAGCGGCCGATTTTATTGACTTGAAAATTGTGAATAAAGAAGAAATAAAGAAAGTCGCTTTTTATTTGGAAAAAACGATTGATGGTTTGCTGAAATTTTATACTCAAGATGACTTTGACATAAACGGGCCGCGGGAGACATGGATGGACTCAAATTACGACAATGATTTTCGGGAAGGGGCAAGAATAGAAATTCAGGCCCTGCGGCTGAATATGTATAAATTGGCGCGCCGTCTGACAGGAAAGGAAAAATATCAAGTATTGGAAGCAACTCTTGCTCAAAGAGTCAGAGAAAAATTTTTAAAACTGCCGCTTTTGGCGGACGGCCTTGAGGATTGGACCGTTCGGCCGAACATCTTTATTGCTTATTATGTCTATCCCGAACTTTTGAAAGCAAAAGAATGGGAGGAATGTTTTGACGGCGCTTTGGAAAAATTATGGCTTGACTGGGGCGGTCTTGCGACGATTGATAAAAACCACCCGCTTTTTTGTTCAGCCCACACGGGCGAATTTCCGAAGAGTTATCATCGCGGCGATTCCTGGTTTTGGCTCAATAATCTCGCGGCAATCGCGCTGTATCGCGTCAATTCAAAAAAATATCGCTCTTACATTGAAAAAATATTAGGGGCTTCGGAGAATATTATATTACGGCGGGGCGCGCTAGGACATCTTGCCGAGTTGAGTTCGGCTCAAGAACCGCGTGCTCAAGGTTGTCCGACTATGGCCTGGAGCGGCGCTATGTACATTGAGGCGGTTGAAGAAATTAAATAAAAATCGCGGGTTCAAACCCGCGATTTTTTGAGAACGGATGACCAAGTTATCGTCTTTCTCCAAGGGTTGCTTTCAATTTCATTTCTTTTCCTTTTCGCAGAATTTTTAATTTGACCGCGTCGCCGATGTTCTTGTTCTGGATTATGTCCTGGAGAGTGTTGTCGGAAGTGATTTTTTTGCCGTCGCAATCAAGAACGACGTCATATTCTTTCAGTCCGGCTTTATCGGCCGCCCCTCCGGCAAGTATCGCGACGTCGTCAGGTCTTTCGCGGACAATCAACGCTCCGTAGTCGCTGGGCAGATTAAATTTTCTTTGCAGAGATTTATTTAAAATCAGATAGCGCAAACCCAAGGACGGCTGGCGAAGATGGCCGTATTTTTTTATGTCGGCCAAGTCCTTTTTCGCCGTGTTAATCGGGATGGCGAATCCTATATTTTGGGCGCCAAATACTACGGCGGTGTTGATGCCGACCGCCTTCCCCCCCATATTAACCAGCGGACCGCCGGAATTTCCCGGATTAATGGCCGCGTCCGTTTGAATCAAACCCCTCAGGCGTTCAATTTCTCCGCCCAAACCGGTCTCGGCAGTGATAAAGCGGCTCAAGCCGGAAACAACTCCGGTGGAAACGGTGTTTTGGAACAAACCGAGAGCCGTGCCGATGGCGATGACCGTTTCGCCCAATTCCAGAGCGCTTGAATTTCCCAACTCAACTGTCGGCAATTTTTTGGCGTTAATCGTCAAAATCGCCACGTCGTTGATTGAATCGCGAGCCAGAACTTTGGCGGAATATTTTTTTCCGTCATTTGTTATAACCGTGTATTCGGCCTTGGGGTCGACCACGACATGGCGGTTTGTCAAAATCAGCCCGTCATTTGAGATTATGAAACCGGAGCCGCCGCCGATTTTGATTCGGCCGCGTTCGTCCAACATTTCCGGCGGTATTTCTTCACGAATCGGCGGCTCCAAACCGAACGGAACGCCGGAAAAGGGAAGGAAACGCCGAATTTCCTCTTCCAGCTGGTGCTGGGTTTTACTGATGACGATGCTAACCACGGCCGGAATTACTTTTTTGACTATTTTGACGATTGGCGATTTTTCCATATGATTTTTTTACGTTGTTTTTTAAAAATTCATGCTCGACTTTATTCATTATATCATGATTTCCGGGTTTGCAAAAATTTTAAAATGAGCATACACTATTTGTATGTCTAATTTTAATTTAATTCAATATATACAGCAAAATCCGTTGAAGGTTGTTTTCTTTTTGAGTGTTGTTAAAATAGTGCTTATATTGTGGCTTGTTTGGGTTGAATGGCAAGTAATTGCCTTAAAAAAGAGGTTGAAAATTTTTTTCAAAGGGAGCCAAGCCGGGGACTTGGAAGGCGTCATTGCCGCCGGAGCGGAGAAGATAAAAGCGCTTGAAAACGCGGTCGCCGACCTTTACGGCAAAAATGAAATTGTCGATAAGATTGCCAGGGCCGGCCTTCAGAAAGTCGGGTTGTTGAGATTTAACGCTTTCAAGGATGTCGGCGGAGACCAGAGTTTTGCCCTAGCCTTGCTTGATTATCAAAATAACGGCGCGGTTATTCTTTCGCTGTTTGGCCGGGAGGGAATAAGAGTGTACGCCAAAGCGATTAAAAACGGCAAATCGGAATACAATTTGGCGGAAGAGGAGGAAAAAGCGATCAGAGAAGCGATGGAGAAATTTTAGATGATTGTTGGCAGAATATGTCCAAGAAATTAGAAAATCAATTAAATATTCAAACTCGCCCCCCTATCGTAGTCGTTATGGGTCATGTTGATCACGGCAAGACGACTCTTTTGGATTTTATCAGAAAGACCAAGGTGGCCGAAAAAGAGGCCGGAGGAATCACTCAGGCCATCGGCGCTTATGAAATTGCTTATAAAGACAAGCCGATAACTTTCATTGACACGCCAGGGCACGAGGCATTTTCAAAGATGCGTTCAAGAGGAGCCCATGTCGCCGATGTGGCGGTTTTGGTGGTCGCGGCGGACGACGGAGTTAAGCCGCAAACCGTTGAAGCGATTTATCATATTACCGAGAGTAAAATTCCTTTTGTCGTCGCGATAAACAAAATTGACAAGCCGGGCGTTCAAGCGGACAGGGTAAAAAAAGAGCTTGCCGAGAAAAATGTTTTTGTCGAGCAATGGGGAGGAAGCGTGCCTTGCGCGGAGATTTCGGCAAAAACCGGACAGGGTATTGACGAACTTTTGGAGATGATTTTGCTCTTGGCCGAAATGGAGGAATTAAAAGGTGAGCCGCACAAAAACGCGGAAGGAGTAGTGATAGAGGCCTATCTTGACAGCCAGCGGGGGCCGGTGGCAACGTTTTTGGTTGAGGACGGCGCTTTGAATCTCGGCGATTACATGGTTATTGGATCCACGGTCAGCAAGATTAAACTAATGGAGGATTTTCTCGGAAGAAAGATTGACAAGGCGGTTTTTTCTCAGCCGGTTTTGGTTATCGGACTTGCGGCGGTTCCTTCGGCCGGCGACGAGTTTTTCGCGGAAAAAAACAAAACCGCGGCCGAGCAAAGAGCCGAAGAATTTAAAAAACAGGAAATAGCCAAACCGATTTTGCCGTCTCCGCCCAAAGAGGAGGTCGCGCCTCAAGTCGGCGAAACCGCCGTAACGGCAAAATTTTTAAACATTGTTTTAAAATCAGACGTCAAGGGCTCGGAAGAGGCGTTGGCGGACATCTTGGAACATCTGGATTATAAAAACGTTAAAATCCGGCTTTTGAAAAAAGACGTCGGGGACGTAAACGAATCGGACGTCCGGCTGGCGGATTTAAGCAACGCGGTGATTATCAGTTTCAGGGTGAAAGTCGGGGCGGAGATACTGAATTTAATCAGAGACAAAAAAATCAAGGTTTTGGCCGGAGAAATTATTTACGAGTTTATTGATAAAATCAGGAAGTTGATTGACGACATGACCGGACAGGAAATTGTCAGGGTTGATTTAGGCAAAGTTCAGGTTTTGGCGATTTTCAGAACCGAAAAAGGCAGGATGATTGTCGGCGGAAGGGTGACTGAAGGAAAACTGGAACGCGGAGCGCGGGCTGAAGTTTTCCGGGCCGAGCAAAAAATCGGCGAAGGAAAGATTGCCGGCCTTCAGAGCGAAAAAAAGGAAGTCGGGGAAGCGGGAAAGGGCAAAGAATGCGGCGTTCTTTTTGACGGCGACATCAAAATTGAAGTCAATGACATACTGCTGGCGTTCAGGGAAGAAAAACAAAAAACCTTGTAGACCATATGACCGCCGATCGTTTGGTAAAAGTGAACGAACTGATCAAACAGCTTGCGGGAGAGCTGGTTTTAAGGGAGGTTGATTTTGGAAAGGACGTTCTTGTAACCGTAACAAGAGTTGAAACTTCCCGCGATTTAAGATACGGTAAGGTGCTGATAACGGTTTTTCCCAATGACAAAGAAAGAAATGTTTTGGAAGTTTTGGAAAAGGAAATTTTCGGCATCCAGCGGATGTTGAATAAAAAATTGAACATGCGTCCCATACCAAAGATTCACTTTGAGATCGACAGGGTGGAAAAAGAAGCCGCGAGAATCGAAGAACTCCTGGCTCAAGTAAAAGAAGAAAATTAAGGCGCCGTAGCCAAGTGGTAAGGCATGGATCTGCAAAATCCATATACGTGGGTTCAATTCCCACCGGCGCCTCCGCAAATTTTTCCCGCGAGCATTGCGAGTGGTTGAAAAATTTAGCGCCTCGCCGGAGCTTTGGCGAAGGCGGGAAAAAATTTTTTGCCCGGGTGGTGGAATGGTATACACGAAGGACTTAAAATCCTTTGCTCGCAAGGGCATGTGGGTTCGACTCCCACTCCGGGCACAAACAAAAAACACCTCCTTTTAGGAGGTGTTTTTAATGTGGAATTATTCCTGCGGCTGGTTTGGCGCGAGCTGTCTGATTTGAATTGATTGAGCGGTTATACTGCCGTCGGAATTTGTTTTGCCGTTCACGCTGACCGTCCAGCCGGCCTCAAGATCGTTCAGGGCGCCATTTACAAATTTGCCAACTTCGGTGGTATCGGAATAGAAGACAATTTTTGATCCGCCGCCGGGAAGTTTAACGGTAATGCTTTTGTCGTCTTTTGAGATTATTTCCCCCGTCGTAAATTCAGCCCCGGCCTGTCTCATTCTTCCGCCGTTTTGGCCTAACTGCTGAAATCTTTGCTGGCGTTCCTCGGGCGAAAGATTCTGGAAATCGGTCTGTGAAAAACGACCTTGCGGAGCCCTGCTTTGCGCGTATTTCATCCCTCCATAGAACGCCCCGCCTCCGACTATAATTACTGCGGCAAGGACAATCAGTAATGTTTTATTTATCATAAATTTATTAATTAATCTTTAATTTTTGCAATCGCCCGACTGCGCAATTGTTATTATTCGTAACGCAACGCTTCTATGGGGTTTAATGAAGCGGCACGACGGGCTGGGTAGTAACCGAAAATAATTCCGATGGCCGCGGACACGCCGAAGGCAAGAATGATTGATTGAATTGAAACTTGCGTGGCGAGTCCGGCGAATTGCGAAACCAGCGTCGCGATTATCCAACCGAGCCCGATGCCCGCCCCTCCGCCCAGAAAAGTAAGCATGACCGCCTCCGCCAGAAACTGGAGGGTGATGTCTTTCCTTTTCGCGCCGATGGCTTTGCGGAGTCCTATTTCCCGCGTGCGTTCCGTAACGGTAGTGAGCATCATGTTCATAATGCCGATACCGCCGACGAGAAGTGAAATGCCCGCTACGGAGGCGAGAAAAATCGTAAAAGTGGTTGTTATTTGAGTGAGCGCGCCGAGAATGTCGGCCTGAGAAACAATGGAGAAATCCGGACTTTGCGGATCAACGCGGTGTTTTTCGGCAAGCGCGAATATCGCTTGTTCCTGAACCTGTGGCATCAATTCTTTATCCAGAACGCTTATCGCGATTGTGGAGAGATAGTCGGCGCCGGCAAGAATTTTTTGCATGGTTGAAAGGGGAACGAGAACCGTGTCGTCCGGATTGAAAAATCCCGAACCGCCCTTCGCTTTAAGGATTCCGATCACTTTGAAATTTATCTTATTGACGCGGATTGTTTTTCCGAGAGGATTGTTTCCTTCTCCAAAAAGATCCTGCGCCACGGTTGGGCCGAGCACCACCACGCGCGACATGCTTCGATTATGCTGTTCGGTTAAAAAAGATCCCTGTTCCGTTTCAACGTTCCGAACGGAAGAATACGCGGCGGTCGCGCCGATGACGGTGGAATTGGTGTTGTTCCCGACCTGAGACGTGATTTGAAAACGCCGCTGGAGTTCGGGCGAAACGAAAGCGACGCCGGAAAGTCCTTCAAGCGCGTCGGCATCTTCGTTTTTCAGCGTTTGCGCCGAGCCGCGTCCGGACGAGACGAATCCTCTTCCCGGCTGAACGACCCCGGGCATTACCGTAAGAAGATTTGAGCCGAGTCCCTCAATACTTGATTGAATCTGTCCGCTCGCTCCTTGACCTATAGAGACCATGGCGATAACCGATCCGATGCCGATGATAATGCCAAGAATGGTGAGTCCCGACCTCGCTTTATTTGCCGAGAGCGCGGAGTATGTTTCGTGGAGAATGTCCTGGACTTTCATGAATTTGAATTTCGTTTCTTTTATTTAAAATTGTGATGGTTCGCCATTCTTCGGTGTTTTACCGTGTCATCGCCGACAATACCCCCGTCCTTTATTTGAATAATCCGTTCGGCATGTTCAGCCACGTACACTTCGTGTGTGATTAAGACAATCGTCCGCTTTTGTTCCGTGTGAAGCCGCTGAAAAGTGTCAAGAACCATTTCGCCGGTTTGGGTGTCCAGATTTCCTGTTGGTTCGTCGGCGAGAATTAATGAAGGGTCGTTGACCAGCGCGCGGGCTATCGCGACCCGCTGAGTCATTCCTCCTGAAAGCTGGTTGGGAAGATGTCGCCAAAATTTTTCCGGAAACGCCGCGGCACTAAGCGCGACCGCCGCGGCCTTTTCGCGTTTTTCGCTTCCAATTCCGGCGTAGACCAAAGGCAGAGCGACGTTCCGCAAAACGGTCGCGCGGGGGAGGAGATTAAACGTTTGAAATACGAAACCGATTTTTCGATTGCGAATATCCGCCAGTTCGTCGTCGGAAAGTTTTGAAACATCATGCCCGTCCAAGCGGTAAGTTCCGCTTGAGGGCGCGTCCAGGCAGCCGATGATGTGCATGAGAGTTGATTTGCCGGAACCGGACGGACCCATAATGGCCACGAATTCGCCATCCTTGATGGTAAAAGTCACGCCTTTGAGCGCGACCGTTTCCATCTCCCCGTTTTTATATGTTTTCACGATGTCGTTACATTCAATCATGTTTTGAAAAACTTATTGCCTTCCGCCGCCTCCACCCGGGAGGCCCGGAATTCTAAAGGTAGAAGTTTGAGTTTGTGCCGTTGACGAGGAATTTGGCTGGACAGTTCGCGTTATTATGACATCTCCTTCTTTGAGGCCGGAGATAATTTCGGTAAAATCGTCGTTAGAAATGCTGACCTCAACCTGCTGGCGGCGCGGCGATTTTGTGAGAATGACGCCGGTTGTTTTGGCTTCGCCTTCCGCTCGCGCTTCTTCGTCCGGAACCTCGACAAAACTGGCGTTTTCTTGCGCTTTCACGGCGGAATTAGGAACCATAAGCGCGTCGGTTTTTACGTCCGTAATGATGTTTGCCGAAACGCTCATGCCGGGCTTTACCCGTTCGTCCTGGGTGTCAAAAGTGATTTTCACGATGTAGGAAACCACGCCCTGCGAAACGGTGCCGATAGCGTCAATTTCCGCCGCCTCGCCGCTAATGCTTAAATCCGGAACGGCGTCAAACGTGAGAGTCGCTTTTTGTCCGATTTTGGCTTTGGCGGCGTCGACTTCGTTCAAAGAAATTTCGGCGACGCGCTGTTTGGTGATGAGCGTCGCGATAACGGCGTTTGCCGAAACCGTATCGCCTTTTTTAATATTCACTTTCGCGACGACTCCGTCAAAAAGAGCTTTGACGGAATAATCGGCGAGTTTTTCCTTCGCGTCCAAAAGCGTGTTTTCCCGCTGTTTGACGGCGAGTTCCTGCGTCCTTATGTCCAGCGCCTCGGCGCCGGCTTGCAATTTCCGCAATGACTCCTCCTTTTCCTTGATGGATTGCCCGGCCGCCGTCAAATCAAGCGGATTGTTTTGATCCATTTCTTTTAAGTCGCGCTCGGCGTTCACGATTGCTTCTTTGTCCGTTTGGATGGTTCGTTTTATGGAAAGGAGATTCAGCAGTTGCGTGTTTGTTTTGCCTGTGTACGAATTGAGCGAGGACAGGTGAGTGTCGGCAAGCGCCGGCGGCTTCAAATTGTGTTCCGTGAGATTGTCTTCGTAAAATTGAATGAGAGTGTTGGTGTTTTTGATCGCTTCGGCGATACTTTTCGTCGTTTCATAAGTTTCGTTGATCAAGGATTCAATAACGCTTGTTTCGGAAAATCTGCTTGCCGCCTTATAATCGCTGAAATTCGTGTCATACGCCGCGCGCGCCGTTTGATAGCCGTCGTGGCTCTCCTGCCTGTATTGAAAGGCCTTTTTCTCGTCGTATAACTTCGCGGAATCGGCGTAGAAATCAACGTTCCATTGGCCTTTGCCGCTCAAGGTGGTGCCGTAGAGTATGTCATTAAGGCCGGTCATAACGTTGGCAAGGTCAAGGAAGGCGTTGGCGACGGTGTTAAATCCGTCGTCGTACGCTTTTTTTAAGTCGTCTTCCGCTTTTTGTTTTGTCTCTTGGGTTTTTTGATAATCGATTTCCTGAGACAGTTTAAGCTTCGCCAAATTATCTTTCGCGGCGGTGAGGGAATTTTGCGTCTGCAGCAATGTAAGGGCGTCGGGCGGTTCTTTTAATTTTTCCAGCGATAGTTTCGCGGTTTCAAGAGCGGTTTCCGCGTCTCTCACCGTTTTTTGGGCGTCCTTTGCGTCAATTTGCGCCAACAACGTTCCATCTTTCACTTCCTGGCCGTTTTTCGCGTTGACTCGGACAATGTCGCCGGAAACTCTTGATTTAATATCCACTTGGTTTGAGACGGAAACCTGCCCGCTCCCGGAAACGGCTGAAGTAAGGGTCCCTTTTTCAACCGCCGCCAGGACGTAGCGGATTTCTTCCTCGTCGCCGCGGAGATATTGGTATCCGTAATAGCCGCCCCCTCCCAGCAAAAGAATGATTATGAAGGCGGCAAATTTATGACGGGATAAAAATTTTAAAATATTTTTTGACATGGGATTTAATGTTTGGCGCGGCCGTCGGGCGGCAAGATTCTTATTAATTTGGCCTCAATCTGGCCGTCGTCGTTCGGTTCGCCGATTACGACGACATAATCGTCAATGTTTAGATCGGACAGGTTCGCAGTTTTTCGGAAGCTTTTGATTGAAACGTCGGCCGCGACCAAAACTATTTTCTCAACATCGTCCCGCCCTTTTATTATCAGCGTCGCTTCTTGCTCCGATTCCGTTGAAGGGTCAATTTCAATGATTTGTCCGAATATGCCGTGCGCGTCAATGAAATCTCCGCCGGAAAAATCTTTGAAGAACCCTCCGCGAGGGCCGGCAAAATTGCGATGATAGTTTTCCCCCCATTTATAGGAAAATTTCGCTTTTTTGAATCCGACGAACATGCCGGTTTTGAATACGGCGAGAAAGACAATGAGTCCGCCGATGGCATAGAGGATTATTTTGAATGTTTTTGATTGAAAAAATTTGTTGAAATTCATAATGATGTTTATTATGTTTATTAATTAGCGGCCGGCTTAAAAATGAATTTGACGTCTCGCGAGAAAAATTTAAGTGATTGAAGGAGCGCGAAAACCGCGGCAAGAAGCGCGATCAGGCCGGTCGTTGGCAAAGATTCCAAGAGCGCGAAAACAAAACTTTGCCAATAAGCAAGCACCGCGCCTGAATCCGAAAAAAGGAGTGAGGAAAATTCCACAAATCCGGATTCGGCAAGCTCCGTTTCAACCGCCCGGAACGCGGGAATAAAAGCCGCGGCGGACAACGCCAGCGCGATGGAGAAAATCGTCAGCCGCCGCTTAAAGGTCAGGCGCTCTTCCTCTCGGATGCGGCGCGCGATTTTATCAAAAAGATCATCCGGCGGTTCGGGAGGCGCGGGATGAGTAAAAAATTTTCCGCAATCTTTATTCATGTTGTCGTTATCTAATACGAACAAAGGATGCGTTTTGGTGCATCCTTTGCTTAATGGCGCTATTTTGGCGTGAATCTTTAATAAGACCCCCAAGAATTTGAGAGCGCTTTTTTAAGCATAATGACGGCTCGGCGGTAGCGGCTTTTTATGGTATGAAGCGGTTCGCCGAGCGATTCGCCGATTTCGCGAAAAGTGAAATTATCGCCGTGGCGAAGCAAAACCACTTTACGGTATTTTGGAGATAACGCTTCCACGGCCATTGCAAGCGCCGCCACCAAGCCGTTTCGCTCCGAAAGCTCGTCGGGAAGCGGCGAAACATCCGCGAGCGTTTCCAAAAAAGGATTGTCTCTCTCATCGTTCTCAAACTTTGAAAACGGCACTGTCCCATGTTTCTTCCTAAGAAGATCAATTGAAACGTTTCGGGCGATGGTGAAAATCCAGGTTTTGAATTTTTTTTGCCGATCAAACTTTTTAAGATTGTGCCATACCCGCAAAAACGTTTCTTGCGTCGCGTCTTCCGCGTCCCGCGCGTTGCCCGCGTAGCGATAAGCGAAGCCGTGAATTGGTTTAAGATATCGCCGAATCAAAATCTCAAGCGATTTTTCGTCGCCGGCAAGATATTGGCTTACAAGTTGTTCGTCGCGCTTTTCGGTTTCCATTTTTTTAAAACGCCTAATCCTCGGGCAGGGTGAAGTAAAATGTGCTTCCTTGGCCGGGTTGAGAAGCCACCCAAAGTTTTCCGCCATGCAGTTCAACGAAATTTTTGGCGATGAAAAGCCCAAGGCCGGTGCCGTTTGGAACCAAATTCATGGCGTTCGGTGAACGATAAAATTTCTCAAAAATTTTGTTCGTGTCTTCCGGAGGAACGCCTATACCCTCATCTTTCACACTACATTGAATAAACCTTTTTTCTTCATTAGTTACTTTATTCATTTTTACCTCAATGATTCCACCCTCTTTATTATAAAACGCGGCATTTTCAAGGAGAATCTTTACGACTTTTGTGATTTTAGGAATGTCAATGTCAATTTCTTGAAGTAACTCGGGCGACTTATCAAGAATAAAATTAATTCGCTTTTTCTCAATTTCTCTGCTTATCTCTTTTTTGACATTATCAAAAATTTCCCAAATAACGGCTGGTTTTTTGTCAACGGAAACCTTGTGAGCGTCAATTGCCATGCCGTCAAAAACGTTTTCCAGCATATTGACCATAAAGATGGCCCGCTCCTGAATGATTTGAACGGACTCCGTTTCGTCCACCGCGCTTAAAAATCGTTTTTTTAAATTATCCTCCAAAAGTTCCGCGTTCATTCGGATCGCCGAGAGAGGGGTTCGGAATTGGTGAGAAACAATCGTAATGAAATGCGATTTGGCTTGATTGGCGGTAAGCAACTCTTTGTTTAATTGCTGGGTTTGCTCAAAAAGCCGGGCACTTTCAATGATCGGCCCGGCGTGCTTGCCGACAATCTCCAGCAGTTGAATGTCCTGGCTTGAGAAAATATCTTTTGAAATTTTCTCTCCCAAAAACAAAATGCCGATCACCACTCTCTTAACCGTAATCGGCACGGCAAGGGCGTAACCAAATTTATCAAGCTCCTTATGTAGCTTAAGAAGTTCTTCTTTGCGATGTTCTTCCCTTGGGGTAAGGTAAACCAGATAATCTCTTTCCAAAATTTCATCCGGATGTTTTTCAAAGTGCTGAACTAAGGCATTATTTTTCGGTAGCACCAAATCGTTCTGTTCCCCGACGCCGATGGAAAGCCGCGAAATAAAATGGTCTTTTTCAAGAAGTAAGATAATTTCCGCCTTTGGCACCTTTAGATAACTGACGAGTTTTTTCAAAAATTCTTCAAGCAATTTATCAAGGTCTTCGATCTTTGAAAAAGTTTTGGTTATGTCACGCGTGGCGGTCCGGAAATCATAGCGGCTTCGGAAGAAAAATTTGTCAATTACTTTTTCAAGAAAATTTTTGAAAGGAATGAATCCGAGAGTGATGATTATGGCCGGAATTATGATTGCCGGAGCGCCGCCCAGCATTTTTGAAAAAAGAGACGTGGCAAGCACGAAAATAAAAATAATCACGGCGAATATAAGCGTGAAAAGCGTGCCTTGCCGTAGGACGAAATTAATGTCCATCAGACGGTATTCAAGAATCGCGTAGGCAATTGCGCCGAGAAGAAATACGGAAAAGGAGGGCCCTAATTTATTAAATTCAGAAACCCCGAAAACGCCCGGCAAAACCCCGTTGGTGACGATCGCCGGCACCGCGAATAAAGCAAAACCGAGAAACACATATTTTATTTGTTCGCGAGCCATGCCCGCCGATTTTCTGAATTTTTGAAAGAGCAAATAGACCGATCCAAGAACGCAAAAGACCGCGTATAAGAGAAAAGGGAAATACAAGGGGCCGGGAACGCTTTCCAGCGCATGGTTTACAAAAGTCGAACCTTTGATGACAAGTTCGGTTATAAGAATTAAGATGACAAAAATAAATCCAAGCATGGCCGGAATTATTAATTTGATTTTGGATATTTTTACTTCCGGCTCGTTAATGTATAAACTGAACAATAAAAGAGCGCTCACCAAGATAGCCGCGCCGGCAAATCCGGCACGGCTGAACAAATCAATATTCCAACTTATTAAAATTGCGGCGAGACTAAGCCCCCAAATGGCTAATCCGAAAGCAAGAAAAAAATAAATTTGATTGATTTTTTTTCTTGGATTGTAAAGAAAAACCGCGGAGCCCAAAAATAAATTGGTAAAACCGGTGAAGAGCAAAAAAATTCTTGTAATCATACTGTATGATAATTATAGTATAAACCAAAGCTTTTTAAAAGCCGTTCTATTTGTAAATAGAACGGCTTTATTTTTTGATTTCAAAATTGACGTTTTCGTCTCTGATTTCAAGAATAACCGGTATTAAAAATTGTTTAAACAAGTCGGCATTACCCGCGCCGATCCACTGAAAATTCCAATTAAGTTTTTCCGCGAGTGTTTTGAAAATTTGAGGGTACATACAGGCCGCAAGATAAACAAAATGATTTTCTTTGGCATATAGATAAATAGCTTTTAGCATCCCCAAAAGGATGGCGTGACTTATTTTGTCTCCCCTGATGTCTTTCCTGATTGCCGCCCTTGATACTTCTAACGCCCTTTCTCTTTGATGAGTAAGAAAATCCGGCAATTCAAAGGCCTCTTCCATCGGCAATTTGCCGGTGCCATAATGCGAAACTAATTTCATGGTTCCGACAACTTTTCCGTTCATTATCGCAACAAAAGAAAGCGAGCAATCTTCGTAGGGTTCGGTAGCGCGCTTAAAATCGTTCATATCAACGAAATTTAATTCTTCAACATATACTTCTTGAGCCAACCCTTGAGCCGCTTCAATTTCTTCCCGCGTCTCGGCTCTTTTTATTATCAATGCCATACTCCGCCTCTTCAAATGTTAATGACCTGTTTATTTTAATTTATACATTTTTAAAATTTCTGTCAACCCCGCTTTTTTCTCGGATAAAAATGTGATATTATGTTAGTGACATGACTTTTCTTGAGGTAAAAAATTTGAGCGTGAAGTTTCCGGATTTTAAGGCCTTGGAGGGGATTTCTTTTTCGGCCGAAGAGGGAAAAATTACGGCGATTATCGGGCCGAACGGCGCCGGAAAGACCGTGCTTTTCCGCGCGCTTTTGGGCGTTCTGCCGTATGAAGGCGAGATAATCTGGCACAAAAAACCGACGCTTGGATACGTCCCCCAGCGCCTTGAATTTGACCGGACATTTCCTCTGACGGTGAAAGAGCTTTTGCTTTTAAAAACAAAAGGGGCGAATTTTTGGCTGCCCAAAGAGAGCGCCCTGAAAGAAGTTGTTAACTCTTTGAATCATACGCGAGCCGGCCATCTTTTGGACAAAAGAGTCGGCAAGCTTTCGGGCGGCGAACTTCAGCGGGTTTTGATCGCTTACGCGATTTTCGGCCAGTCGGATTTTCTTCTTTTTGACGAGCCGTTAAGCGGCATTGACATTGAGGGGGAAATGACGATCTACGGCCTGATTAAACATCTGGCAAAAGAATTGAATTTAACCGTGCTTTTCATTTCGCACGACTTGAACATTGTCTCTGAGTACGCCGATTCGGTGATTTGTTTGAATAAAAAACTTTTTTGTTCCGGCGTGCCCGAAAAAATTTTGACGCCGGAGCAGTTGAAAGCGCTTTACGGCGCGCCGATTACTTTTTATTTGCACAAGCACGAAGAACCCGTTAAACATCATCATTCATGACCGTCTTTCCTTCTTTTATTTTTCAAATGATTTCGCCGACCGTATTTTTTGTCGGCGTTGTCGTCGCTTTAAGCGCCTCGCTGTTGGGGGTTTTTGTCGTCGGCCGGCGAATGGCCTTGATAAGCGACGCCTTGTCTCATGTCGCCTTGCCCGGCCTGGCCGCCGGCCTGCTTTTGGGTTTTGATCCTTTCTTGGGGGCGCTTGCCGTTTTGTTTTTTTCGGTTTTGATTATCAGCTCAATCGAAAGGCAGGGAATTTTGTCGTTTGAGACGCTGGTCGGAATTTTTTTTACCGCGGCTTTGGCGATCGGTCTTTTGATTATCCCCGAGGAACATCTTTTGGAAAGTTTGTTCGGCGACATTGCCAAAATCGGCTATTTAGAAATTTTGGAGACGGCCTTGCTCGGTTTTTTGATTTTATTTTTTATCGTTTTTTTCTTTCGGGAGTTTTCAAAAATCACTTTTTCCTCCGACTTGGCCTGGGGCGAAGGACTTAACGTCAACCGTTTGAATTTGGCGTTCCTTCTGCTTTTGGCCTTGAGCGTCGCCATGGGTATCAAAATCATCGGCGCTCTTTTGATGGGTGCTCTGATAATTTTACCGGCTTCCGCCGCCAAAAATGCCGCCGGAAGTTTGAAGGGTTTGACCTTGCTTTCAATTATTTTTGGTTTGATAAGCGTTTTCGTAGGCCTGTTTCTGGCCGGCGCGTTTCAATTGCCGCCCGGGCCGATGGTGGTCATGGTTTCAGCGGCGATTTTTGGATTGTCGCTGTTCGTCAGGAAAGCATAACGTCAAATTTCGCATGCCTAACAATTCTCTCAGAACCTGGATTGAAATCAGCCAGGGCGCGTTAAAACATAACGGCGGAGTGTTTCGGCGATTAATCGGCCCGAAATGCCGGCTGATGGCCGTCGTGAAATCAAACGCTTACGGTCACGGCTTATTTGATTTTTCTTTCGCCGCGGAACGCTTCGGAGCCGACTGGTTCGGCGTTGACTCAATTGTGGAGGCCGAGCATTTAAGAGAAGCCGGCTTGAAGAAACCGATACTGGTTTTGGGCTTAACTTTGAAAGACAAAATCGAAAGCGCCCGGAAGAATAACATTTCTTTGACCGTTGCCGATTTTCCGTCCCTTGAAAATTTAACGGCCGTTAAAAAAGGAACTCCTAAATTAAAAATTCATCTTAAAATAGATACCGGCATGCACCGCCAGGGATTTTTTGTTTCAGAAATTCCGGCGGTAATAAAAATTTTAAAGAAAAAATTGCCGGCGGTTGAGATTGAAGGCGTTTACACTCATTTCGCTTCGGCGAAAAATCCGGCTTTTCCTTTTGAGACGCTGCGCCAAATGGGAGAATTTAAAAAAGCAATCGCGCTTTTGGAGGCGGCCGGTTTTCGCCGCCTTATTAAGCACGCGGCGGCAACCGCCGGAACGATTATTTTTCCCCAAAGCCACTTTGATATGGTCAGAATAGGCATCGGCCTTTACGGACTTTGGCCTTCAAAAGAAACTCAAGCGGCGTTTGAGCGCGAATTTCAATTGAAATCGGTTTTGTCCTGGAAAACGATTGTGGGGCAAATAAAGAAACTGCCGAAAAACAGCCGGATTGGCTATGATTTGACCGAAGCCGTCAAGAGGGACTCGCGAGTGGCAATTTTGCCCATCGGTTATTGGCACGGCTTTCCGCGCCTGCTTTCAAGTGTCGGCAAAGTGCTAATAAAAGGCAAAGAGGCGAAAGTTCTCGGCCGGGTTTCAATGGATATGATAAGCGTTGACATAACAGGCATTAAAAACGCGAAAACAGGGGACGAGGCGGTATTGATAGGCAGGGACGTAAGAGGAGAAATCTCGGCCGATGATCTCGCCTTCTTAACCGACACCACCAGCTACGAAATCGTTACCCGCCTCAATCCGCTAATGAAGAGGATCATGACAAAATAATTTTTTTCAAATGAAAAAGCAGCTTCCTTTTTTGGAAAGCTGCTTTTTTATTTTTTTATTTAGAATACCACAGTGAACATCGCTGTCACCCGGTTGTTGTCTTTGCTACCTGGCGCGGTTTCAAGAGTGTTCCAGTACTCCAATCCGACCTTGGCGTTTTTGGCGACATAGACCGAAAGGTTGGTCGTTAGCTCCGACTGCCAGCCCTTTGGTTTTTCGTAGTTCTCGTACCTCACGGTCGGAACAATTCCGCCCGCGATATAGCTGCCTTCAAGATAATATCCGCTCTTTGTCTTGTTTCCCGCTTCTTCAGTCACATAAGCCGCGTGGCCGATAAGGCCTCCCAGCTCGACCTGAGTATCCAGACCCTTAACTTCTTTGTCTTCATTTGAAATACTCATTGCTCCGACGGTCATCTGCGGAATGACATCATACGCGACTCTCCAAGCGGAGGTCTGCGGATCTTCACCCTCGGTATCTTCGTGTTCTCCACCCAAGGCGGTGATATAAAATAAGTTTCCATATCGGCCATAAATGCTCACAAACTGTCTTGTACCGAGAATTTCACTGCTCAGCACGGCCGCCTTCTTGTTCCTTGTCATTCGCCTTATATCGCTCAGCGTGTCATACGGATCAGCAAACAAGATTGGACCATAACCGGCCTGAATGTTCATCGGTTGCGCGAGATGGTACGTGATGACGCCCATCTCAACTTCCGGCTCAAAACCGTTTTCATCTTCACCTTCAACTTCCAGAAATACGGACATCTTGTCCGATGCCCTGCCGGCGACGAAGAGTTCATATTCGTGGAACGGTCTCAGCTTTTCATCCTTGTCCTTCTTCTGATCATAAAGATACCCTTTGATTAGAATATTTGGACGGATTGAGCTACCGCCCGTGAGATTGTAGCCGCTTTCTTTCGCGTCCCGTCCGAATTTGTTCAACATCGGCCAAGCCGAGTGTCCGAGCGCCTGATCCGTTTGCAATTTGGTCGCGAAGTCCGGCACAGCAAAAGCCGTTCCACCGACGATAAAGGTCACTACAAAAATTGCCGCCATGGCCAACCCTAAAATCTTTGCAATTTTCATGTCTTGCCCCTCCTGATTATTGCTTGTTGAAATCCTCAGCCGGTTATCAGCCGTTTTTGATTTTAATCCCCCTTTCTTTTAAAGAACTACTGTATTAAAGTAGTACCTGTTTGAAATTTTGTCAAGAGGATTTGATGTGTTTTTAAACAATGTCCTTTTATTTTTATCAGTTCAATTTTGAAGGTGCTCCATTGGTTTATTTAAGCCAAAATTTGCCCGTAAAAAGGATATTTACAAAATGAAAGAAGTCATTTATCATTAAAAATAATGACGACGAAAAAATCGTCATTTTGAAAAAGAATTATGTCAATTTTCAAAAATTTGTTGGATTTGGGTTTAAGCAAAAAAGAAGCCAACGTTTATCTGGCAATTTTAGAGTCGGGAGAATCGGATCTGAGTGAGATCGCCAAAGTTGCCAAAATTCCCCGAACGAGCTGTTACGGGATTGTTGAGGATTTGATCGCGAAAAATTATGTCACTTTTTACGTTAAGCGAAAAAAGAAATATTATTTGGCCGAAGAGCCGGAAAAAATTTTAAAATCCCTTAAAGATAAATATTCTCTGGCCGAGGCCGTTTTGCCCCAACTAAAAGCGCTTTCCAGCAAAAACGGCGTTAAACCAAAAATCAGATTTTATGATGGCGAGAAAGGAGTCAAACAAATTTTGAACGAGATCATCGGCGAGTCAAAGAATTTTTTGGCAATCACTTCGGTTGATGACGCTTATAAAATTATCGAAAGTTTTGAAGATTTCATTCAACGAAGAATAGAGCGAAGTTTAAGAGTAAAACTGCTGACCAATTATTCTTCTTTGTCTTTAAAATTGAAAGAAAAGGACGCCGAAGAATTGCGGGAAACGCGATTCGTGCCGGAGCGTTTCCATTTCAAATCCGCGAATTTTATTTTTGGCGACAAAGTGGCCATTGTCTCGTTAAAAAAGAATTTACTCGGTATCATCATTGAAGACGAAGACATTAGCGAGACGTTCAGGATGTATTTTGAGGCAATCTGGAGTTGCCGTTAGAAAATTTTAGTTCTCTTGCTGAGCCCCGAAGAGGGGCTTTTTTATTGATCCCGTTAGAAGTCCAGCCACGCTTTTACTGTCACAATCATAGAGAGGCGAAGCCGACTTCGTCTCCGCCCCTGCTTTAACATAAAACACTGCACGACTTCTAACGGGATTGACAAACGCGTAAAAACGATGCAAGATTTTGATGTCGGGGTCTGAACCCCGCGGGTCTTTTACAACGAAAAACAGGAGAGGTGAAAATGCTGAACAACGGTGTTTATTTGGACTTGTATTACTGGCTTGTTTTGACAAGACGGGCCGAAGAAAAACTGCGCGAAGTTTATCGTTCGCAAAAAGACGAAAAACTGATTTTCGGCAACATCTATCTTTCAACTTTACAGGAGGCGATTGCCGTCGGCGCCGCTTGCGCCGTTCGGCCGACGGACTGGATTTCCCACACTCACCGCGAACTCGGCGCTTTGCTTGTTCGCGGGCGTTGCGATCTTGAGAAGATTTTCGCCAATTATTTGGCCAAACAGACCGGCTATACTCGCGGCCGGGATTCGGGTTTGAATTTCGGCAACATGGAAAACAGGGTCATTCTCAAACATCCCTTTATGGCGGTCAATCTTTTGGTCGCGGCCGGAGTCGCTTGGGAAATCAAAAATCAAAAACGCGGCGAGATAGTGCTGGCGTTTTTGGGAGACGGCGCGACTTCCGAGGGTTTTACCCACGAAGCGATGAACGCGGCCGGCCTTTGGAAACTGCCGATTGTGTTTGTCTGCAACAACAATCAACTGGCGATTTCAACTCCTTTTGAGAAGCAGGTGGCGGGCGGCAACATTGCCAATCGCGCCGCGGCTTACGGTTTTAAGAGCGCGAGGGTTGACGGAACGGATGTTTTAAAAGTGCATAAGGCCGTTTTAATGGCGGCTGATCTTGCCAGAGCGGGCGACGGACCGGTGCTTGTTGAGTGCGTGGGGTTCCGCCTTTCGGGACACGCCGAGCATGACGCGGCTGATTACATTCCCAAAGAAATTTGGGACGAATGGAAAAAGCCGGAGCACGATCCGATCGTAAAATTCCAGAGATATCTCATTGGAAATCGTTTGGCGAACGAAACGGATTTGCGGGAGCGCGAACGGATGGCCGATGAAGAGATTACGAGCGCCTGGGAGAAAGCAAAAAGTCAGCCGTTTCCTGCGCCGGAAAGTTCTTTGGATGATCTCTTCAAAGGAGGGGAGTAAAAATGAGGACGCTTTATTTCGGAAAAGCGATTAACGTCGCGTTGGCCGAAGAGATGGAAAAAGATTCTTCAGTTTACATCATAGGACAGGATGTCGGCTACGGCGGGGTTTACGGAATTACGAAGGGCTTGCGCAAAAAATTCGGCGAAGAGCGGGTGCTTGACGCTCCGCTTTCGGAGAATTTGATTTTAGGACATGCCGCGGGTTCGGCATTGCTTGGCCGGCGGCCGGTCGTCGAGATTCAGTTTTCTGATTTTTTGAGCGTTGGATTTCCGATGATAACCCAGCTCATCGCCTCATATCGCTGGCGTTCCGGCACCGGACTTCCGATTGTTATTCGCGCGCCTTACGGCGGAGGAAAAAACGGCGGGCCGTTTCATTCTCAATGTCCGGAATCCTGGTTTCTCAATGTCCCGGGCTTGAAGATTGTTATTCCTTCAACTCCCGCCGACGCTTACGGACTGCTGAAAACCGCGATTGCCGATCCCGACCCGGTGCTTTATTTGGAGCACAAAAAGCTTTACTGGGAGAAAAAAGGCGAACTGCCGGACGGTTTGGCCGCCTTTCTCGGTGAAACGGCGATTTCGTTCGGCAAGGCGGCGATCAGGCGTTACGGACACGATTGCTTGATTGTTTCATATGGTTTGACGGCTCTGATGGCGGAAGAAGCCGCGAAAGTTCTTTGGGAAAAAAATGAGATTTCTTGCGCGGTTCTTGATCTGAGAACTTTGATGCCGCTTGACGAGCAGGAGATGATTCGTTTCGCGAATTCCTGCGGAAAGGTTTTGATTGTTCATGAAGCGCCGAAGGTCTGGGGGCCTGGCGCCTGGCTGGCTCAGATTGTTAGAGAAGCAAATCACCACGTCAGAGTCGGAATTCTGGGCAGTCAATACACGCTTTCGCCTTTCAGCCCGCCGCTTGAGGAATTTTATCTGCCTAATTCCGAGAAAATAGTTCAGGCCGTTAAGGATTTGTTGACTTGGAGGAAAAAATGACGAAAGAACGGGAACAAAAATATGAACGGATTGAATTGACGCCGCTTCGTCTGGCTATCGCCAATAGGATGACCGAAAGCAAAACAACGATTCCGCACGCGGCAACGAAAATCGGCATTGACGTTACGGCGCTTGTAAGAGTTCGTTCGGTCTTGAAGAATCAATGGATTAACGAGAAAGGGTTTTGTCCCACGCCATTTGCTTTCACGGCTTTCGCGGCGGTCAAGGCGATCGCGAATCACGGTTTGATTAACAGTTCATTCTACGGAAGTCATATCGCCGGATTCGCGGATTGCAATTTAGCGGTTACGATGGAAGTGGCGGACAAGGGCTTGATGGCGCCGGTTATTCACAAGGCGCAAACGATGTCTTTTTGGGAGTTCGCCAAAATCCTGCACGAATTGACGCAAAAAGCGAAGGCCGGCGACGTTCGCGGAATGCGATTTCAAGACGCGACTTTCACGGTAAACAATACAGGAGCTTACGGAAGCGAAGACGGATACGCCGTGATTATGCCTCCGCAGGCCGCGATTCTGACCGTCAGAAAAATCGCGAAAACTCCGGTAGTGACAGAGGAAGGCGGCGAGGAACGAATCGTCGTTCGTTCCATAATGCCGATTTCTCTCTCTTTTGACCACAGAATAATGGACGGAAAAGAAGCAACCGGGTATTTGCTGAATATCAGGGAATTGATTGAAAAAGGCGGATGTTTTGACGCTTTAGAGTAAACAACAAATAAAAATAAAATTTCAAAAACCTTCTTGTATTTACAAGAAGGTTTTTTATTTGAGTATCTTTACGATTACGCTCGAACCTATTTTATCAAAAATTCTGGATTTTGAATAGTGCCGCGCGGAGCGCGGCACTCCTGAACCCGCGGCTCCGTCCGCCTAACGGCGGCGCAAAGCCATTCTTTACTCTTTATTATTGCGCGCTGTGGAAAATAGCTTGTTTAAAAAATTTATTGTATACTAAGAGTGTGGATAATCATTATATTTAAACATAATTAATTCTAAAAATCAAAAAATATGTATAAGTCACTTACCAAAAAAATATTTATCCCTATTATAATAATCATTTTGGTTGTCGTAATCGGTGGTTATTTTTGGTGGCAGAAGAATCAAGTAATAACTCCGGAAGTGGGAAAAGCGCCTTGCGAGACATTTAAAGATATTCCGAGCGCTGATTATGCGCCGCAAGATGTTCGCGAGCGCTTTCTGGAATGTTTTCCTGAACGCGCAACATCAACTGTTCCCTCAACCTTGAATGTCCCGTCTTCTCCACCAGCCGCTGAAATTCCAACCGAACAAGGACCGACATGTGAACAATTAAAAGTCATCCCTTCGGTCCAGTATGCTCCGCCTGACGCTCGGGATAAATTTTTGAAGTGTTTCCCCGAACGAAAATAATATGAAAACATTTTTAATTTTAATTGTCGGTATCGTCGGCTTATTTGTCGCCGCGACTGCCGTAATGTTTGTGCTAAAAGCGTGTCCTCCTAAAGGTCCATGGCCCGTGCCGCCGTGGTGTGGGAGAACAGTTAAAGAGGAATTCAAAGACGTGCTCGTTGTTCCGACAAACCTGGATAAAATTATTTACCCGAATTTTTATAAACAAGCCAAACCAACGAACATAACCGTCAACGATCCCTATTGCTTAATTGAAGCCCCGGAGACCGTGTATCCTGCAACTTACTTAGGAGATTATTCTTTGCCGCAGATAAAAGGCGCGCCGCTTCCAGCTGGAATAACCAGGATTATTGGACTTAAGGATGGCTGGATGCCACATCCAAATAACAATACTGGATGCTACTCGTTTGGCTATGCGGCGATGAAGGAAGCGTATGAGAAGACATTGCGACGCGTGAAGGCCATCGGCGCTGAAAAGATTACATTCACAAACTACGTGCACCTTTCAAACTTCAAAAGTGCGGAAATAGACGTGTCTGATAAAGCTGTATCGGAAAAAGACTTGAGGTTCGTAGCAACCAAGGCCCGCGAACAAAATCTTGAAGTTATTCTCTATTTGAACCTATCCCCGGGTGAAGAAAAAGTTTCATTGGAAATTCCAAGCGCTTCTTGGCTTAGCGCGCTCATCCACAACTGGGAGCCGTTTGTTTTAGATCAAGCTACTATAGCCGAAGAAACAGGAATCTACGCAATAATGATAAATCACTTTCATTATCAACCCAGCATAAAAGGATTTGAGGATGCTTATCAGAATGAAATGCTGGCTTTGCTCCAAAAAATTAGGAACGTATATTCAGGCAAAGTCCTTCTCATGATTGAGCCGATGTCGGACGCTAACTTAGGCAAGCTTGATACTTTGCTTAAGCAGGTTGACGGGTTTATCTATACTCCTTTTGCAAACATTTTACAGTATGAAAGCGACAAAACAGTTAGCGTTAGCCGCCTCAAGACGCAATACTTGAATGGTTTTGCTAACTTAGGTAGGGATTTTGGTAAGTACAGCAAACCAATTTATTTTAGGATACTAATCCAGTCCCATAAGGAATCTCTTGAAAAAGGCTGGATTGAAGACGGGTTCTGCATAGCGCGAGGAGGCGATCCATGTTATCAAAAGAATCTTGATGTCGACTTTTCAGCCCAGGCTGTTGCTTACGAAGCGATGATGGAAGCAATTAAGCAAGCTCATAATAATTATTTTACTGTCGGCGGTGTTGACTCTTATGGCTACTGGTTCACCGATGTTATTCTGCCCGATGTTTCACAACCGCAAATTGCCCAGAGTGTTAGGAATAAGCCCGCGGAGAGTATTGTCAAAGAGTGGTTTAAGCGATTAGTTGCACAGTAACAAAAAAGCCCCGATAAAATTGGGGCTTTTTTGTTTAGCCAAGCCAAGTTTTAATTTTATCCCAGAATATTAACGCCAATCCAAAAATAACAATCAAAGACATCGAGATTGGAGCGGCAACGCCGTATTGCTCTACCGATCCCATGCTTCCGCCGACCATAACAAGACCGAAAATAATGATAATAACCCCAATAATTTTTTTGTTCATAATGCTAATTATTGCTTTATCAATTCACAATGTTATAGCTGTTCCCGACCCCTAGAACCAACCATGCTTAAGCATAATGATTATCCACACTCTTAGTATACAATAAATTAAATTTTTAAACAAGCTATTTTCCACAGCGCGCAATAATAAAGAGTAAAGAATGGCTTTGCGCCGCCGTTAGGCGGACGGAGCCGCGGGTTCAGGAGTGCCGCGCTCCGCGCGGCACTATTCAAAATCCAGAATTTTTGATAAAATAGGTTCGAGCGCAGTCGTAAAGATACTCAAATAAAAAACCTTCTTGTATTTACAAGAAGGTTTTTTATTTGAGCGGGAGACGGGATTCGAACCCGCGATCTTCTCCTTGGCAAGGAGACGCGATACCACTTCGCCACTCCCGCAAAATTTGTGCCGCGCTGAGCGCGGCTTAACTAAGTTCAGCTTTGTGCCGGACCCCAGAATCGAACTGGGCACGCCTGCCTCTTCAGGGCAGCGCTCTACCAATGAGCTAGTCCGGCATATTTAATTTATATCAGATATTTATAAATTTTTCAACTGTGCGCGCTGAGGGTATCGAACCCCCGACCTGCTCGGTGTCCCGCACAAAGTGGGCGACATAGGATTCGAACCTATGACCTCTTCGGTGTAAACGAAGCGCTCTAACCAACTGAGCTAGTCGCCCACTTTAAGCGGGATTGCGATTTGTTACCCCGCTAAGCGGGGACAAATCGGGAATAAACGGATCGCTCGGACCCTGTCCGCCATCTGGCGGAACTGAGCTAAGCGCGCATAAATATTGTTTTTATTCTTTGTCCTTTTTTGATATAATTCAAGCAGTCGTGATTTTATCGACATTATACAGAAAGGTCAAATTTTAGGCAAATTTTAAACAATTTTATGGACGTTAAAGAGCTGATACAAAAAGAGCAAGAATTCGCAAAATATGAGTACCAGTTAAAGATTAAGGCGGATATCGAAGAGAACGCACTTCACAAGCTCGGAGCAAGAAAAGTGGGCACAGTACTTCACGAGGACAGGTATTTTATCGCGAAAGGAAAAAAGGTGAGTGAAACGGACGAATTAGTAAGGTTGCGAAAAGAGGGCGGGGAAGATTTGCTTTTTACCTATAAAGGCCCGCTTGCCAGCAGAAAAGTCAGGACAAGAACGGTCATTAATAAGGCAATTGAAGAAAAAGAGGCGCTTGATATCAAGAAAAATTATGATGAAATAGTGAGCGTCAATAAAAAAAGGAGCATTTTTCTTTTGGATTCAGTCGTGATTAATATTGATAAAGTGGAGAATGTGGGCAATTTTATTGAATTTGAGGTGATAAATGAAGATGAATCTTTAAAAATCGACTTTTTGATGAGAAAACTCGGTTTGGATCCTTTGAACGCGACGAGATTTTCTTATTTCGAACTGGCGATTATGACATTAACGCCGCTTCAAAGAATTTTTGCTAAAATTCATGATAAATTCGGCAGATTCAGTTTCGGCATTTCTTCCGCGGTTTTGACGACGCTCGGCGTAATCGTCGGCTTAAATTCAGCCACCGCGTCTCTGCTGGCGGTGATTGGCGGCATAATTGCCGTGGCGATTTCGGATTCATTGTCCGATTCAATCGGCATGTATACCGCAAAAAAAGCCGAAAGAGGCATCTCGCCGGCGGTTGCTTTCAAAAGCGCTCTTAACGTGTTTTTGGGCAAGTTTATTTTCACTTTGAGTTTTCTCGTACCGTTTGGCGTTTTCCCGATTTCTTGGGCGATTTACGCGGGAATTTTTTGGGGTTTGATTTTGTTGACTTTTGTCAACCTTCAAATTGCCTTTCTTCACGAAGAAAATGTCGCCAAAAGCGTGGTTAAAAATATTTTTATCGCGATCGCCGTAATAATTGTTTCTTATTTTGCCGGCCGGGGCGTTGCTCTGTTTGGCTGATGCTTGTGGTCGGCAATTAAAAAGTGCCTTTCTTTTTTTTAGAAAGGCACTTTTGATTTTCATTTTGATAAATTCCAGCCGCGGTAGACGGTTATGAATCCAGTGGCCGCGGTGTTTGAGTCATGGTCTTGCCAGTTTTCCTGACTTATTTTAAATCCGAATCGGACAAAGCTTTTCTGACCGGGGTATTCAAGCCGTATTCCGATTCCCGGCGCGGTGTAATTGTACCAGGTCGGGCCGTTTGGGCTGAACGAATACTTCAGTTCTCCGAAAAAATTGATTCTCAACTTGCCCAAAGAGGCGTCGCTCAGTTCCGCTCCTTGTTCCACCACTCCTTCGGCCATTGCGCCGTAATTGTTCAGCGGCGAGGCCTGGGTTTTGAGTTCGCTCCAGACGGAGCCGGGAAAACTGACATTTGCCGCGTCCGCCGAATTTTTGCAGACCGCGAGCGCGAGCGTCACGATTACGATAATCAGAATTTTTTTAACGGCCATTCCGTTTTTCACCTCCTCTTGTTTTTTTATTTCGCCGAAATGCATTGTTTTTTCCCAAAAATGCGGTTTGAAAATCAATTGCCAGATTGCTTTCAGGCAGGCGATTGCCATGAGCAGCCAGTACAATGGAATGAACAGCGCGAAAAGGGCAGTCAAAAACCGTTTTTCTATCAAAGCCGAAAGTACATGAATTAGAACAAAAAACGCGTTGCCGAAAATCAAAGTGAAAACGTGAATTTGGTGAAGTGCCGGCGGAAAGAAAGCGTAAATGAAGTTCCAATTAAAGAGCCAGGCGATTGAGAGTGTCCAAAATACGATGTTCATCAGATGGATGACTGCCGTTCCTCCGGTGAAGAAAATGAATACGGCGAATCCGCAAACGCCGAATTCCCGGACGGCCTTCAGCGGATTTCTCGTATGGACGATGAAGGTCTGGAGAAATCCTTTTATCCATCTTGAGCGCTGGCGTATCCAATTTTTCAACTGCGAAGTTGCTTCCTCGTAAGTCACGGAATCAAACACTCTGATCGGCCGGCCTTTTTCTTCCTGTTTGTGTGGAAGATAACTCATTATTTTCATTCGGCCGCGCATACGATAAATACGCATTCCCAATTCGCAGTCCTCGGTCACGTTGTATGAATCCCAGCCGCCGATTTTTTGCAAAAATTCAACTCTGAGGTGGTTTGAAGTTCCGCCCAACGGAATCGGTAAACCAAGACAATCAAGCGCCGGCAATGTGTAGCCAAACCAGGAAGCGTATTCAGCGGTAAACCATCTCGTCAGGATATTCTGCCGTTCGTTGTAATAATCCAGTCGCGCCTGAACGCAAACAATTTCTTCGGGAGAGTCCCTGAACGTGAGATAAGCTTTTTTAAGCTGATCTTGTTCCGGCCTGTCTTCGGCATCGTAAATCGTGAGAAATTCGCCGGACACCTGAAACAGAATCGCGTTCAACACTCTGGGTTTTGAACGGATGAGCGCGTCCGCGGTGGGAATAATCATAACCTGAATATGGCGAGGAAGAACGTGTTTTTTCAGCGCGTCTTGGGTAATGTCGTCGTCATCGTCAACAAGAAAAAATATCTCAAGTCTGTCTTCGGGCCAGTCAAGATTATTCAGTGCTTCAATAAGTCCCGGAAGCGCCTTAACTTCATGCCTTAAAGGCACAAGGACGGTGTAAACCGGCAGTTCTTTGTCGGAACATTGCTGAACAATGCTTTTTGCCGCGCTGTTTTTTCGTATCTGAATCAGAGAAAACGCGAACAAAAGAAATCTGAACAGAATCGCGCCGAGATAAAACCCGGCGGCGGTTAAACTTAGGGCAAAAGCCGGACCGGCGATGCCGTAACGGTAGGCAAGGTAAGCCGTAGCGGCAATCCCAGCCAGAACCGTCAAAGCAATCAGGTTTGTCGAGCTCTGCCATAAATTTTTGGCGCTTAATTCATCTTTTAGGAAAAGAAAATCCGTCTGCAAACTTGCTCACCTCGCTTTCGTTGTTGTTAAATTGTTAAAGAGTTTAAAGCTATTTTACAATAAATTTCAATAAATGTCAAGTAAAATCCAAAACCTGCGCATATGCGTGGAAATATAATTGCACAAACAAAAAAGACACTGTATGCAGTGTCTTTTTTGTTTGTGCTGTATTCTTGAATTAGTCCGAACACATTTCGCCCCTCGACAAGCTCGGGGCGAGGAAATCCCCCCGCCTGCGTGGCCGAAGCCACTTCGGCGAGGCGAAGGCCCGCGAAAATCCGGCAACCCTCGAGCATAGCGAGAGGAGCAGTCGTCGTATGACGGAAAGGCGGCGGAGCCGCACTGCTAACAATTTCAAGTTTTTCTTTGGCGGCATTCAATCCAATAATTCGCAAAGCGAATACAAATGTATTATATGAAAAATATTGAGATAAATCAACAAAAAGAAAAGCCACTTTTTAGAGGAAAAGTGGCAAACCTAGATCGTTTCTTGTTCCTTGGGTCTACGCAGGAAGATGAGCGCGGAGAGCAGGACGATTCCCACCAACGCCAGAGTGATGTATTCGGGCGGAAGCTGAAAACCGAAATGCTCTTTCAGATAGTGGCAGATGAACGACCCCGTGTAAGTTGTCTTGGGATCGTACTGCGCACGAAGCGCGTTCTCCAGCGCGACGAGTGGACAGCCCAGAAAGATCAGTTGCGAGACGATGGTGCTCGTCAGCACAACTGCGTGGTATCGCTTGTACCACTTGTACTTCATCGAGAGAATGATTCCCCCAAGAAGCAGGGCAGTCCAAACCCCATGGAACCAGAAGACGAAGTCAGCGAGGATGCGATAGACTTCCACGGCTCACCTCCTGGTTTTGATTGTGAAATGTGCTATTATCGGGCTACCATAGCCCGATTTCTTACTGTTGCTAATATAGCATATACGAGCTTGAAAGTCAAGCTCAACAGAAAAAGTCCATATTTTAGGGCTTTTTCTGGGTTTCCGTATTGGATTAAAAAATTTTCTTCCCCCAAAATTAAAATATGGTTCGAGCCGATGTTTTTCTCCGGGTTCTTTTGCGGTTTTGAGCAGGGCGGCGGGGCTGGCCTCTGTTTTATTTCGCTCGGGTGCGGCGGAATTCCCCCCACACCCCCCTTCCGCCGCACCCTCGCTTTTTGCGCCGACGGAATTTGTGCCAGCGTTAGCTGGCGTGCCGCTCATTTTGTCAATTCAACATCCAGCGCGGATCGGAAGCTCGCAACCTTGCCGTCTCTGATACTTTGGAAATATCCGTTGAAATCTGTTGGAGTAAGGAAGTTGAATTTGTATTGTACGCGCTTTTTATTCTTTCGTAAATACGCGTTTATTCTTTCAAAATGAGCGAGCGCATATTCGTTTTTCTTTTTGTTTTCCACGGACGGCTCGCTAATCTCGTCGTCATCTTTAATCTCTACTACACAAACCAAATCGCCGCTCTTGATAAAAAAGTCGGGGCTGAATTTTCCGCGCTTCGGATGTTCGCCTTTCTTCCAGAAGTAATCAATTTCGTAAAAACTCATCGGCGTTGATTTTAGCCACGCGTTAATATGTTCCGCATTTTCAGATTTTACTAATTCTTTAACAAATCTACGCTCGTTATCATGATCTGCAACAACGGCGTTGAGCGGCGATTTGAAATCGTAATGATTTGATATTTTTGCGCACTTAAATCCGCTCCCGTCCTCAATGGCTTCTTCATAAAATTCCTTATATTCGTCCGGCATATTCTCTTTCGTTTTGGTCGTGTAAAAAATCGTCTTGCCATTTTTCAAATCAGACGCGCTCGCGCTTTCTTGCGGTCGCTCGGTTGTTGATACCGGATAGTAATTTGTCGGCTCAAAATCATAGCGGACAACTTGCGCCGCTTTCCTTTGGAGCGTTCCGAGCGACTGCAAAAATTTCTGCCGCATGTTATCGGTAATAACCCTGTTACCCGTTTCTTTCAACGATTTTTTTACTATTTCCTCCAGTTTTTCAACTGGGAATTGTTTGATATAAAATTTGCGGTCTTCGCCGTCCAGTAAATCCTCAAATCGCTGAAACATAACCTCGGCAACTTCTCGTGGAGAGTAGGTTTTATGTTTGATTTTCGTTTTCCACTGCGTCCGAACGCCGGTGTCTGCTTCCTCAAACTCAACCGTCATATCTTCTTCCGGTAGTTCCGTTGAAAGATCAACATATCCCTTTTTGAACAACTGATACGGCTTTTCCATTTTGTAGGTTTCAGTGCGCGGCTTCGGATCGTATTCAATGTTCAAGAGTTCAAAATTCAATTCAGACGAGGCAACCGGAAATGTTGGTATTCTTTTTTCAAATTCCAAAACTTCATGGACAAGGTGTCGGATGTCGTCCGCCCACCGATCATGATTAAAAATGGTTACCTCCGGTTGTGCACCCTTCCAGCCGTCCGGCACGCGCAAACCGCGCCCGAGCACTTGAGCGATAAGCAACTTACTTTCAAACGCTCTTTTTTCGTGGGGGACAATTTGAAAAACGCGCTTTACATCCCAGCCCTCATTAAGCATGGAAACCGACAAAATCCATTCAACCTTACTGCTTACGTTGTTTACGCTCGCGAGGCGCGGCAAATCCGGCGCGTCGCTATGAATAACGAGCATCTGTTCATCAATCTGCTCTCGGCTTTTGCCGGTTTCTTCTTTCAAAAACGCTTTGAATTTTTCGGCTACATCTTTGCACCCGCTAATATCTTTAGTAACGATAATTGTAAGCGGGCGCAATTTATGCGCTTTCAATTTGCGCCGTATTTCTTCGTGGCGATTACGCACCAGTTGCCACTTTTCTGTTTCCGGTTGCCTCGTCTGTGGCATTTCGGCGACATACTGCACTTTCTTAACAAATTTTTCTTCCATTGCTTGCCGCAACGAGTAACGATAAATCACATCTGAAAAATACTCGTTGCCAAAGTAACAAGTGCCGGAAACGCCGATGACATAACGAAAGCCGTAATCCAGATCGGTTAAAAATTCTTTCCACTTCTTCGCTTTGCTCGCAACATCATTTGCGACATGGTGCGCCTCGTCGTTCAAAATAAGCGTTCGCTCACCCTTACCGTGCAAACTATCGCGAATTGACGAGCGCACATGAGCGAGAATCGCGTGGTAGTTTTCTATGCAAATACTGCCGGATACAATGCTTTCACTCGCGTTTATGACGCGTGGAGCGTTCACTGCCGCGTTTGCGGGCAAAAGATCGCGCAAATCGGCGTTTCCGGCCAATAACTCAAACTTTTCGAGCAGTCCCGTCTCAATCGTCGTGGACGGACACAACACCAAAACCCTATCCACCGCACCTTCGGCAAGCATGATCGCCGCAACGCCATACATCACATAGCTTTTGCCCGTTCCGGTCGCCAAATCCAGCGAGGCGGCGAGTTGGTCTGGTAATTGCAAATACCGTTCCAAATTTCCGATTGAGCCGTACTTATCGCGCAAAACTTCGTTATGCTCAAAATTCTTTCCAGCCAAATCTCGCAAATCCCGATACTCGCCGCCGAGTAAGAACCGCATTGCGGTGCGGATTGCATCTTTTTGGTACTCTCTGTTTTCGCAAAGCTCATCAAGAAACGCCTCGTATTTATTTTCGTCCCATTTGCGACGATCAACCGCAGTGCTGACATCCAGCACTAGGTCTTCATTATGAAATCGTTTTGTTCCGTTTGTTCTTCTTGGCATAATTATTTTTTAGCTTTGGCGCGACGCGCTTTCGGGGTAATTACAATGCGTGATTCGTTGCCGTAAATATCCAAAAATACAAGCATGACATCACCCTTAATTTCTTTTGTGGGGAGTTCTATTTTCCACTTGTTATCTTTTATCGCGTTCGCGTAAAACGCTTTATCCAAATCAAATACTTTTCCGTTGTAATCGTAATCTACCATCACCATTGAAAGCGCGTCGTGCTTGCTGATTTTGTCCTCTCCGCGCAGTCGCGCCTTGCTCTCAAATTTCTTTATTTTAACAGACACAGTTTGTTTCTTGGCGGTAAGCTCAAGTTCAACAACCGGCGGCTGGATAAAATCAAAACCCACTGCCTCAACAGTTTCGTTGATAGCCATTTCGTCGTTTGGCTGAACAAGTGCGGAAAATTTCCGTCGGTGCAGTTCGTTGATGAAAGAATACGGAATACGAAGCGCGTAATATCGTACGCCGTCCATTTCGATATAATCCTCTTGGAAAAGAAACGCGCCGCGCGGAGCAATGATAAAGCAACGATCTCCGACGGCTTTTCCAATGCTTGCGTGCAAGTCCGCGATTGTCTGCTGGCTAATCTGCCCTTCCTTAAAATGATTAAAAACATGAACGCTTGAACCTTGTCGCTTGCCGTCCATTTGAAAGCCGTGAATTTTGTGCGGCTCATCTTTGCACTCAAAAAGTTGGAGCGCGAAAAATCGCCAATCTTCCCACGGTAAATTTCTCAAATTTTCAAAATCATACAAACCAGCGTTGTAAAGTGTAAAGGGCTTGGCGGCAAGCGGCTCACCAGTATTACCGATATTTTTTCGCAAAGTCAGCATTCGTTTTTGAGTTGTGTAAATCGAGAGCTTTCCTACATCAATCGCAATCCATCGGCGACCTAATTTTTCTGCAACGGCGGCAGTAGTTCCTGACCCAGCAAAAGCGTCAAGAACAATATCGCCTTTGTTTGATGACGCCTTAATAATTCTCTCAAGTAATTTTTCTGGTTTCTGTGTCGGAAAATCTATCCGTTCTATCGCTGTCGGTGCAATAAAATTAATATCTTCCCATACATCATGCGCTAATACGCCCTCGTTCTTTTTCTCTCGCTTGATGTAATTACCAGCCTCATCTTTAAGTCGTACCAACTTGCCATCAACAACCCCACGCACCGTATCCTCAATCCACTCTGGGTTTGCGTATGCTTGTAATATTGGGTTAAAAACATAATTTCCATTTTTTGAATACCAAAATATTGTTTCGTGCATCCTTTGGAAAAATTTTGGACTCGCACTCCAGCGGCGATAGTGCCAAACAATTTCATTTCTGAAATTGTTCTCTCTGAAAATTTCGTCCATCAAAACTTTGGCATAGTGCCCCTTTTTCCAATCAAGGTGAAGAAAAATACTGCCGTTTGGAGCAAGTAATTCACGCATTATCACAAGCCGTTTGCGTAAAAATTCCAAAAATTCCGCTCCTGCGATTTTGTCTTGATACGCTTTTTGGTCTTGGCTCCCGCGAAATTCCTTTTTTGTTGCAAACGGCGGATCAATGTAAATTAACCGAACGCCCGGCGTTCCGTCTGCGTTCACTAAATTTCCATCCTCTTTCATCTGCAAAAGCGTCTTCATTGCCTGCAAATTATCTCCGAAAATAAGTTTGTTATGCCAATCAACGCCATTTTGTCCGAAAGTGCTTACTTCTTGGAACGGCATTGCCATTGTATCGGCAAGAATCTGCTCCTCGGTTTCTTTGCCGTTATAAACAAGTTCGTACTCGCGGCGTTCAGGCGGGAAAAATTCTCGCACCCACTCTGCCGGAAGTTCTTCGCCGGTCTCGGTGAGTTTCAAGCCCCGTTTCAGCAATTCATATATTTTTTCTTGGCGTTTCTTGTCCATATTATTTAATTAAATCATCAACGCCGACATTCAGAGCTTTGGCGATCTTGGACATTGTTTCAATGGTCGGGTTGATATTTGCTCCTGATTCAATTTTGATAATCGTATTATAGGTAACATCAGCGAGCTTGGAGAGTTTATCTTGGGAAATACCGAGCTTGCCTCGGTATTTTTTGATGTTATCCGCAATTTTTGAGTTGTTGCTTGCGCTCATAGTAATATAATACTATAATCAAAGTAATGGCGGTTGAAATTGATTATTATATTACTATGGTATCAAAAATTAAGAGTTTCGTAAATACAAAAGGGAGTTCGTCGTTGCCCGCGCACTGGGAGGGTGGGGCAAGGGCAACATCTTTTCTTGCGGCGCATTTTGCAAAGCAAAATACAAATTCCGTCGGCGCAAAAAGCGAGGGTGCGGCGGAAGGGGGGTGTGGGGGGAATTCCGCCGCACCCGAGCGAAATAAAACAGAGGCCAGCCCCGCCGCCCTGCTCGTTCAGAACAGAACACCACAAAAAAGTTTTCTTTTCCTTTTAGAAGAAAAAATCCGGCGCGCGCAAATCAGGAAAAGCGAAGAAAACTTTTTTGTGGGGTGGCGAGCGACAGCTCGCGGCGGCAGGGCGGCTTCCTTAGTTCCGTTCAAAGTAGGTTCGCGCAAAGTGTATAATTACAGCACAAACAAAAAAGACACTGTATACAGTGTCTTTTTTGTTTGTGCGCGGGAGAGGAGTCGAACCTCCACGCCTTTCGGCGCTACCACCTCAAGGTAGTGCGTCTGCCATTCCGCCACCCGCGCTTTTAAGAGTGAGCAAAGCTAAAATCTGACTTGAGAATTTGAATTACGCCGCAGGGGTTTGCGACACCGATGATTCCTCGGTTTGTTCTTCGGCGATTACTGGTTCTTCCGCCGGGGCCAGAACTTCGGCGAGCGCTTTTTTCCCGGCCAATTTTTTCATCCGCGTTTTTTTGCCAACCGCTTGTCTCAGGTAATAAAGTTTTGCTCTTCGCACTTTGGATTTGTCAGCGACTTCAATTTTGGCGATAAACGGAGAATGCAGCGGAAACACCCTCTCAACGCCGACGCCGTTTGAAATTTTTCTAACGGTAACGGTTGAGTTGATTCCTTTGCCGTGCTTGCGGGCGATTATCAAACCCTCAAAAACCTGGATTCTCTCCTTGTCTCCTTCTTTGATTTTTTGATGAACCCTGACTTTATAACCAGGCCTTAAATCCATCTCCGCCGGGCCTTTTTTGTCGCCTCGTAAATTTGTTTTGTTGAATGCGTCCAATTTATTCATGTTTGTTGCGTTTATTACGCGATTTTAAGAGTATATCAGAGTCTAAAAAATCTTTCAAGTCCGCCGGCAGATCGGATTTGAATGTTTTGGTTTGACCGTTCGGCAATTTTAAGGTTAGTTCCGAGGCGTGAAGGAACTGCCGGTTTAAAAGCAGGCGGTCTTTTTTCAGGCCGTATTTTTGATCGCCCACGATCGGATGGCCGATAAAGGCGAAGTGGACTCTCAATTGATGCATTCGTCCGGTTTTTGGAAAAGCCGAAACTAATGTGTAGCCGTCCAAATATTTAAGAACCTCGTATTCGGTTACGGCCGGCCGCGTTTTTTTGACGCGCAATCCTTTCCTCGGCTTCGCGCCGGCGATTTGTTTTGTTTTGAAGCGGCCGATCGGTTCGGAGATGATGCCGCGTTTTTCTTTTATTCTGTCCGAAACCAAAGCAACATATTTTTTTATTGCTTGTCTGCCTTGAAATTGATTTTTCAAGAATTGGAACGCCCGGTCATTTTTCGCGGCAATCATTACGCCGGAAGTGTCTTTATCGAGTCGATGGACGATGCCAGGCCTTAACGGGTCCTCGCCCACGTTTTTAATTTCCGGATAGCGCGCCAAGAGTGCGTTGGCAAGCGTGCCTTTCGGAGTTGATTGCGAAGGATGGACGGATAAACCGGCCTGTTTGTTAATGACGATGACATCGTCATCTTCGTATAAAATTTCAAGGGGAATTGTGGCGTCGGGCTCTAAAATCAAAACGGAAGTCGGTGTTTCAATGATTTGAACGCCGATTTTGTCTCCCACTCTCAGCGAGTAGTTCGGTTTGACCGCCCTGTTGTTTACCAAGACCAATCCCTGCTTGATGAGCTTTTGCAAATAAGCGCGGGATAAATTTTTAAATTGATTTTTTAAAAATTTATCAAGCCGTATTTTCTCTTCACTCTTTCCGATTAAAAAATATTTTTCCATATCCATTTAATTTTACGGCAGACATCAAATAATGACAAATGGCCGCAACAAAAACAATCCCGCCGCGGCGAGATTGTTTTTAATGGTGGGCGTATCTGGACTCGAACCAGAGACCTCTTCGATGTCAACGAAGCGCTCTAACCAACTGAGCTATACGCCCATCGCTTGTGTCAATTATGTCAATTGCGCGGGCCAGAATTTTTTTAAAGCCCAATAAAAAGTGACTATCGGCAAAATCATCATTTGTAAAATCGGAGTAACGCCTATTTCCAAACCCGGTATCAGCGGCATTAATTCGTTGTACTGCCAGCGGCCCGATTGAATCGCCTGAAATTCCGCTCCCAAAGCATACGCCAAACCTATAAAACCCGCAAATATTAAGTCCTTCGCTTCCATCTCGAAAATCCAATCGGCCTTTTGGCGCACCAAAGCCGTCAGCCAATAAATCGCGAGAATAACCAATGTATCTTTTAAACTGACAAAGAAAATGTACGGAATAAAAACGGAAATTTTCGGATCCCACGCATACAGCAAATTCTGACCGGCTTCCCATGCTAAATTTAACAAAAATCCGACGAAAATAAGGGAAACGTGGATGATAATGACATTTTTCATAAGGCGGCCCCAGCGGGAATCGAACCCGCGTTTACGCCTTGAAAGAGCGCTGTCCTAACCACTAGACGATGGGGCCAAATAAAAATCAAAGCAAAATATTAAGAGATAATGTAGATTATACAGAATTTGTTGAAGAAAATCAAGAAAAATGGTAAATTGGCTTTATTATGATTATCTTAGCCATAGAAACATCGTGCGACGAGACGGCAATCTCCGTTTTGAAAACTTCCGCCGGAAGAAGGCGGCCGGAATTTAAAATTTTGTCAAATATCGTTTCTTCGCAGGTAAAAGTTCACGCGCCGTTTTGGGGAGTGGTGCCGAATCTTGCCAAGAGAGAACACCAAAAAAATCTTCCCTTGGTTCTTATAAAGGCATTAAAGGAAGGAAGATTTCCAATTTCCAATTTCCAATTTCCAATTTCCAAACATTCAGAATTAAAAGTTCAACAGATTGAAAAAATTTTAGAAAGGGAACCGGAGCTTCTTGAGCAATTCAAAAAATCAATTTTGTCGCTAAAGCCGCCAAAGATTGATATTATCGCCGTTACTCACGGCCCCGGCCTTGAGCCGGCGCTTTGGGTTGGAGTCAATTTCGCGAAAGCCCTTGGTTTTCTTTGGAAAAAGCCGATAATCGGAATCAACCATTTGGAAGGACACGCGCTTGCCAACTGGCTTGCGCCGGTTGGCAAGAAATCCCAATTTCCAATTTCCAATTTCCAAAAAGTATTTCCCGCACTTTGTCTTATCGTAAGCGGGGGACATACGCAGTTGGTTTTAATGAAGGATTTCGGCAAGTATAAGACAATCGGAGAAACGCGGGACGACGCGGCAGGGGAAGCGTTTGACAAGGTCGCGAGAATGTTGAAACTTGGTTATCCCGGAGGACCGGTCATTGCGGCCGAAGCCGCAAAAATCCGAAATACGAAATCCGAAATCCCAAACAAATTCAAAATTCAAAATTCAAAATTCAAAATTTCATTGCCGAGGCCGATGATAAATAGCAAAGATTATGATTTTTCGTTTTCAGGTTTAAAAACAGCGGTCTTGTATTTAATTAAGGACTTAGAGAAAAATGGATACGCCTTAAATGATTTTCGCGCCGCCATTGCCGCGGAATTTCAGCAGGCGGTGATTGACGTTTTGATTTCCAAAACATTGAAAGCCGCGGAAAATTATAAAGTTAAGAGCGTGCTGGTGGGCGGGGGGGTTTCGGCAAACAAAAATTTAAGACGGCAGATGGAGAAAGCGGTTAAAGAAAAACTGCCAAAGGTTATTTATCACGAACCGGGTTTAAAGTTTACGACCGATAACGCGGCAATGATCGCGGCCGCGGCGTGTTTTCATTTGAAGCGCAAAAAAGATTGGTCGAAAATCGAAACAGCCGCCAATTTAAGATTGGGTTGAAATATGATAAAATTATGTTAGCTATGGATAAATTTGATCAACCTTACAATCCCAAAGAAACCGAGGACAAGATCTATCAATTTTGGGAAAAATCCGGCTATTTTAATCCGGACAAACTGCCCAAAAGGCATAAAAAGCCGTTTTGCGTTATGATGGCGCCGCCGAACATTACGGGCCACATTCACGTCGGCCACGCCATGGAAAACGCCCTTAACGATTTAATAACCCGCCGAAAAAGGATGCAGGGCTATAAAGCGCTGTTTTTGCCGGGAAAAGATCATGCCGGCATTGCCGGCCAGTATGTCGTGGACAGGGAACTGCGAAAGCAGGGTGCGTCGCGTTTTGAATTGGGCCGGGAGAAATTTTTGGAAAAGATGTGGCAGTGGATGAAAGAGTACGGCGATTCGATTGATGACGAGCTTAAGAAGATCGGAATTTCCTGCGATTGGTCGAGGAAAAGATTCACCATGGATGAAGATTATCAGGAAGCCGTCAGGGCGGCTTTTGACTATTATCAAAAAAAGGGATGGATTTATAAAGGAAAAAGAATGATTAACTGGTGTTCAAGTTGCCAGACGAGCATTTCCGATTTGGAAGTGGAGTACCTGGAAGAAAAGGGAAAATTGTGGTTCATTAAATATCCGCTTTCGAACTCGCCGGAATTCATAACCGTGGCGACAACCCGGCCTGAAACAATGCTCGGAGACGCGGCCGTCGCCGTTAACCCAAAGGACGAAAGATATAAAAATTTGATCGGCAAAAAGGCGATTTTGCCGATTCAAAACCGCGAAATTTCAATCGTTGCCGACGACTTGGTTGACAAAGAATTCGGCACGGGCGCGGTCAAGGTGACGCCGGCGCACGACGCGGTTGATTTTGAGATCGGCCAAAAGCATAATTTGCCCTCGTATGAAATAATCGACAAAAGAGGAAAAATGACCCGGGAAAGCAAGGTTTGCGAAGGGCTAACGGTTAAAGAATGCAGGGAAAAAGTCGTTTCCGCGTTAAGGGAACAAAATTTTTTGCTGAAAGAAGAGGATTATGCGCATAACGTCGGAGTGTGCGAAAGGTCAAAGACCGTGATTGAGCCGATGGTTTCGGATCAATGGTTTTTGTCAATGAAGGATTTGGCGGCACAGGCGATTCGGGCGGCCAGAAAAAATCAAATTAAATTCATTCCCGCCTCCAGAAAACAGATATTCATCAATTGGTTCAAGCAGGTCAAGGACTGGAATATTTCAAGGCAACTCTGGTGGGGGCATAAAGTGCCGGTTGAAGGGGAGGGCGAGGTGCTGGACACCTGGTTTTCTTCGGCGCTCTGGCCGTTAGCCACTTTGGGGTGGCCCAAAAAGACCAGGGATTTAACGACGTTTTTTCCGACCGATATTATCTTAAGCGCGAGAGAAATTTTTTTCCTTTGGATCGGCAGAATGGTTTTTTCCGCGATGGAATTGACCGGAAAAGTTCCTTTTAAAGTCATTTACACTCACGCCACGGTTTTGGATTCGAAAGGCAGGAAAATGAGCAAATCGCTCGGCAATACGGTTGATCCGCTGACGCTGATTGACAAATACGGCGCCGACGCCGTCCGTTTCGGGCTGGTTTGGCAGGTGACCGGCCATCAGGACGTTCATTGGTCGGAAGATCCTCTGATTGCCGGAAAGAAATTCTGCAATAAACTTTGGAACGCAAGCCGATTTGTTTTGCAACAAATCGGAATTCCCAATTCCCAATTCTCAATTTCCAATAAAATCTCAAATTTCAAAAAATTAACAAAAGCCGATAAAATAATTTTGCGCGAATTGCGGAAGACGATTAAAGAGGTTGACAAGAACATTGAGAAATTTCAATTCGGGCAGGCCCTGCAGGCGCTGTATGATTTTTTCTGGCATGAATTTTGCGACGTCTATTTGGAGGCCTCGAAGGCGCAATTGACCGACCCGAAACGCAAAGAGCAGACCCGGCGGATTTTGCTTCACGTTTTGGCAAACTCGCTAAAGCTTCTTCATCCGTTTACGCCGTTTATCACGGAAGAAATATATTCTCATCTTCCGATTAAAGATAAAACCATGTTGATTGTGGAAAATTGGCCCAAATAAAATATGAACATACTCATTCCAATCGCTTTGGGCGTGATTCCTTCGCTTGTGTGGCTGGCGTATTATTTGCGGAAAGACGTTCATCCGGAATTAAAACGCTGGATAGCCGTCGTGTTTCTGCTGGGAATGTCCGTCACGCCGTTCGTCGTGCTTATTCAATGGGTTTTGGCTTATTTTGTTTACGAGCAGAACTTAACTCCGTTTTGGAGAGATTTGGCGATTATTTTTTTTGCCACGGCTTTGATTGAGGAGTATTTTAAATATCTGGCGGTCAGAATCGCCATTTACAAAAATCCGGAATTCGACGAGCCCGTTGACGCGATGATATACATGATTGTCGCGGCTCTGGGTTTCGCGGCGGTTGAAAATATTTTGCTCGTATATTCATTCGCGCCGTTTTACGAAAAAACAGGAGAAGCATTTTCCATTTTGATTTTGAGATTTGCCGGCGCGACGTTCCTGCACGCTCTGGCTTCGGGGGCGCTGGGCTATTATTTGGCGCTCTCATTTTTTCACGCTCACAAGAAACGGCGTCTTCTTTTGGAAGGCCTCGCTTTGGCGACTCTGCTGCACGGTTTCTTTAATTACTTCATAATAATGTATAAAGGGCAGACCGTTTACGTTCTTGTTTATTTGATAATCCTGTCCATAATCGTTGCTCAGTATTTTAAAACGCTGAAAAACGCGACCAGTATTTGCGAAGTGCCAATAATTAAAAAATGACAAAAAGTCCGCCCCAACCAAGAGGGAGCGGGCTGTGGATAATCTCTTTGTTGCAATTTTTAAAATCTGGTATAATTAGAATAAGCCAATAAATAATACATTTCACATATGCCAAAAGAAAAGCAATCATTTTTAGAGCGGCTGACCGGTTCAATCAAGCCGGAACCGGAGGAGTCGGAATCGGTTGAAATGGAAGTCGCGGTGGCCAAAAAGGATTTTATTGAAGAGCGGCCGCGGGAAAAAGTAATCGTCAAAGAAATTCCGACGATGAAAAAAGAACGAACGTGGATGGAGGAAGCCGAAGGCCAGCTGACGATTGACGTCTATCAGACGCCGTCCGAGATTATCATTAAATCAACGATTGCCGGCGTTAAACCGGAGGATTTGGACGTGGCTATCACCAACGACATGGTGACGGTTAAGGGCAGACGAATGAAAGACGAGGAAGTTTCGCAGGACGATTATTATTATCAGGAATGCTATTGGGGCTCTTTTTCCCGCTCGGTGATTTTGCCGGTTGAGGTTGAAGCGGAAAAATCCAAAGCAACGCTGAGAAACGGAATATTGACCGTTCGTTTGCCGAAATTGGAACGGATTAAGACGAAAAAAATCCAAGTTCAGGAAGAAGAATAGATGAAACCAAAATCCTCCGATCAGTTCGGAGGATTTTTAATCGCCCGGCAAAGTGTGGTATCCTTGAAATATGGCTTCTCGCAGGCACAAGACAATAAAGATCGTTTACGCGTATCTTATCGCCGGCTCTCTTTTTCTTGCCGCGGCGATTTTAATATTTTTTTTGACCATCCAGCTCATGAACATAGGCAAGATAAGCCGCGGGGTCAAGGCGGCCGGTGTTGAATTGGGCGGTTTGAGCCGTGAGCAAGCCAAAGAGTTGCTTGACCGCGAAACGGGAGAATACCGGCAATCCGTTCTCAGTTTTGTTTATCAAGACCGGCAATTTAATTCCGATTTTGACGGATTGGGCATTGTTTTTAACAACGGGGTTTTAATTCAAAGCGCTTACGAAATCGGCCGCGGCCCGAATTCTTTTCTTGGGCTGTTTGAACAGCTTAGGGCACTATTTGGGTATTACAATCTCGGCCTGGATTACGCGATTGATTCCGCCAAATTCCGCGAGTTCCTTCAAACCATTAGCCGTTTGGAAACGCCGGCAAAAGACGCGACGCTGATGTTTGACGAGAAAAAGCAGGATTTTATCGTCGTTGAAGAAAAAAGCGGTTTGATAATCGACCGGAAACGGCTCAGGGCCGAGTTGGAGTTTAATTTAAGCAATCTGCGGCGCAATGCAATAAACGTTTCTTTGGTTGAGGATGCGCCGGAAATTACGGCAAACGAAACGGAAGCGGCAAAGGTTCAGGCAAAAGAAATTTTGGCTCAAGCGCCGTATTCGCTGAAATTTGAGGATAAAAAATGGACATTGAACAAAGATTTGCTCCTTGGATGGTTTAACTTCGCGGCCGTCGCGGAGGCGGGGTCGGGCAATAAAATATTGGACGCGGATTTTGATTCGGAAGCCGTTGAAAAATATTTAGCCGTTCTTTCGCAGTCAATAAACCGCGAGCCGATCAACGCGCAGTTTGAGTTTAAAAATAGCAGGGTAACGGCTTTCGCGCTCGGTCAGGACGGCCGGCGCTTGAATGTTGAAAAAAGCGGGGAAGAGATAGTTGAAAATCTTAAAAACCGCCGGAAAACGATTGTTTTGGCGGTTCAAATAATTGAGCCGGAGATTACGGCGAAAAAGGCGGATGAGCTCGGCATAAAAGGACTTTTAGGCCGCGGCGTTTCCGACTTTTCCGGTTCTCCGAAAAATCGGCGCGAAAACATCCGAATCGGCGCCGCGAAATTCCACGGAATTCTGCTCAAACCCGGGGAAGAGTTTTCTTTTAACAAGCTCTTGGGAGAGGTCGGGCCAAAGCAGGGTTATTTGCCGGAACTTGTCATTAAAAGAAACAAGACCGTCCCGGAATACGGCGGCGGGCTGTGTCAGGTTTCAACGACCGCTTTCCGCGCGGCCGTAAACAGCGGCTTGCTGATTACCGACAGGATTCAGCATTCTTTCGCGGTAAAATATTATAATCCCCAGGGGTTTGACGCGGCGATTTATCCGCCGTCCGCGGATTTAAAATTTAAAAACGATTCGCCGGAGTACGTTTTGATTCAGACGAAAATTGAGAAATCAAAACTGACCTTTGAATTCTACGGCACGAGCGACGGCAGGGAAGCGAAAGTCGTCGGTCCGGAGGAGTATGACAAAAAACCGGACGGTTCCATGAAAGCGAAATTTGTTCAGGAAATTTATCGCAACGGAGAGCTTGTCAGAAAAATGACGTTCCGTTCAACTTACAGATCTCCGGATTTGTATCCGATTGAAAAAAATCCATTGGAGTAAACCGTCACTTGCTTATGTGCCCCCGGCAGGAGTTGAACCTGCAACCCTTGCGGGATACGGTCCTAAGCCGTACGCGTATGCCAATTCCGCCACGGGGGCTCTCTGCGGTCAGGTGAAGCATTCTCTCACTTACTTTAGCGTCAAGATAATAAAAAATCAATCCCGCCATGGCGGGATTGATTTTTAATGATTTTATGATGATAACGCGTTAGACGGTGAAGAAGCTGAGCAAGAGGGGTTTAACGCCTTGGGCCAAAAGCGCGATGCCAATACCGATGATGGCGTACAAAAGCCATGTTTTGGCTTTTTTAACCGCTTCTTCGGAGGCAGGAGCAGCCATGTAAGTAATGGCGGCAATTAAAATAGCTATGACTCCCAAGGTAAAGACAATGCCGGACATCCAGTTAAAAATCGAAGTGACGAATTTAGCGATATCTTCTTTTGATTTGATCGGCGCGTCCGGTAATGTTTCAGCGGCCAACACGGCTCCCGCGGGTAAGAACAACGCGGCTCTGATTAACCAGCGGTTAAGTGTTGAATTAATTTTGTTCATTTTTTTGTAATTTTAAAAATTATGTTTTTTTCGACCTTTTGGAATTATGCGATTAAAGCGATTGTCAGCCGCCCAAAAAGCTGGTGATTACGCTTGACACTCCTTTTGCCAACAAGAGAACGCCAAGGCCGATAACGGCGTAAGTCAGGGTTTGTCTTGCCGCGGTAACTCTTTTTTCGCTGCCGCCGGCGAACATAAACTGAATTGCCGCCACTAAAATCATTATCGTCGTAATCGGAATGCCGATTTGAATCAGAAAAGTCGCGATATTGTCGACTAAACCAGCGATAGTGGTTGTCTCGCCAAGGGGATTCTCAATTTGGACTGCCCGACCGACAACCGGAACGGCTAATATAATTATAGCAAAAAATAGTTTTGAAAACAAATACGCGGTTTTATTTTTTAACATTGTATTTCATTCCACGGCCAGGGAAAACCTGTCGGTTGTTCTCCGCCCGCGAGGAGGTTAATGATAGTATTTATTATGAGCCATGAAGCCAGTACCACAACCAACCCGATAACCGCGCTGGTCAGTATTTTTTTCCCCAATTCCAGCCGTTTCGGTGAACCGCCCGAAATCGCAAGCGTCACGCCGCCGACGGCGATCATCACGGTCGTCAAAGGAAGCGCGACATCCTCTAATAAGAAATTAATTATGTTTTGTCCGAGTCTGAAGAAATCACAGAGGGTGCACTGGGCTTCGTCCGGTCCGCCGCAAGGGACAAGGCCTCCTGCGTTTGCCGTCAAAGCAAACGCGGAAAACATTAAAAAGATAACAAAGGCGGAGAGAATAAATAATAAACGTTTCTGCATAATTTTATTATCTCATCAGTATCGTCACTTGATCGGCCGCGGTTTTCAGCGCTTCGCTTACGGTTGAACGACCCAACACTATTGATTCTATCATATCATTGAAGATGTTTTCAATGGCCAGATTGTCAACTTGCCGCCAGTTCTTGGCCGAAAGCGCTTGTTCGGCGAACACGCCAAGTTCCGTACCGGTTTTTTGAAGATTAATCAAATCGCGCCGAGCCGCGGGTTTTTGGGTTTTGTTTATGTAATTTGTCGCCTCTTCGCGATTCGTCAGAAAAGTCAGAAAATTCCATGCCGCGGCGCCGTTTGGCGATTTGGCCGCCACCGTGTACGCCCAATAATTCGGGAAATTGATTTTTTTGGCCGCTCCGGCCGGCTGGGGCGCGAAACTTACGCCGAAATTCAGTTGAGGTGACTTTGCCCTGATCGTCGGTATTTGATAAGAATAATTGAGCATCATCGCGGCGCGGCCTTCGGTAAAAGCGTCGATTGAGTAAGGCATTAAGCTGTTCCATGTGTAGGCGCGTTTTTTAGGGTTGGCGAAATCCGTGTAAAATTGCAAAGCCGTCTGGCCGGCGGCGTAAGGAGCGCCTTCTAAAACAACCGACTGATCAAAAGTCGCTTCTCCGGTTTCTGGGTCAACCATTTCCACTCCGGACTGAAGCATTAAAAGCATCAAAATGTCGCTTGCCCGATTGACATTTCGGGCGGTTCCGAGAGCCGCTCCGGCGCGCAGAATGTTTCCCTGATTGTCGGCTTTCACGGTTTGGTTGGAGGCCTCGACGAAATTTTCCCAAGTTTGCGGAGGGCTTGTCAGGCCAGCGCTGTTGAAAATATCTTTGTTGTAGAAAAGGGCAAGGGTGTCAACCGAAATAGGCAGTCCGTATATTTTTCCGTCCTCTACGAAATCATCATAGGCCGCGTCAACGAACGTGTTTTGAAAATCTTTCAAAGACATCAATTCGGAAGGAAGAGAGACAATTTTGTCGGCGTGTTTCGGCAGCCAGGTGTTATGGAGCATAAAAATGTCCGGTCCCCGTCCGGCCGCCATGGCGTTTAACAGGTCTTTTTCATAAGTTCCGACCGTTTGCTTGCGATAGGTGATCTTGACGTTTTTGTTTGCTTTTTGATAGTCGCTGATTATGGTCTCATAAGCGTCAGAGTCGTCAAATACGCCCCAAAAAGTCAATTCAACCGGCTGGGCTGACGGCCCTCCTGTCGGTTGAAGTCCGATACCGGTGATGGCTATGAAAGCAATAATGATTACCACCAAGCCGATAAGCGCGATAGCGATGATTTTTAAGCGATCCATGGTGCTAAAATCAAAATATTTTATTTAGTAAAAATTAGTCCCCAATGATATGCTCCCGCGACAAATTCTTTATCCAATTTAAAGCCAAGTTCCGAGGCGATTTTGACGCATTCTTGCGGAGAGAGGCGATACCCTTCTTCGGGCCCGACTCCTTTTGCATCCGGCCGCCAGTCAATGACCGCCAATTTTCCGGCAGGCGATAAAAAAG
>Ga0209317_1000239_pt1 | contig 74411 bp, 65 predicted proteins | sample RifGroB2_FD_183994 | JGI IMG/M metagenome (GOLD analysis project Ga0209317, IMG submission 183994) | Soil microbial communities from Rifle, Colorado, USA - Groundwater B2 (SPAdes) (version 2) | ecosystem: Environmental > Terrestrial > Soil > Unclassified | place: Rifle, Colorado | collected...
GAAACGGAAAAATGAAACAGAAGAAGTAACAAAAGATGTAACAGAAGCAGCAGCAGTCGTGAAACGATCTCCTTCTGTATCTGATTCTGGTTCTGATTCTGGTTCTGGTTCTGAATCTGGTAGTGGTAGTAGTAGTTTAATTATGGATCAAAAAGAAAAGATTCTACTACTACCACTACTACTAATACCAGAAAAATCGGAAAAATTCCGACTTTATAAAGCAGGATCGGAAATATTCCGACTCTGCCGCCCTGCCCACCCGGGAGCCTGTGGAAAACCTGTGGATAAAAAGTCGGAAAAATTCCGACTTTCTGCCTGGTAGTAGTAGTTTAAATATTAATCAAAGAGAAAATACCACCACTACTAGAACAAGAGTCGGAAAAATTCCGACTTTCTGTCACACCACCGCCATCCACGCCCTCACCCCAACCCTCTCCAAATTCTCGCCCCTGATGGCTCCCGGCTCGAATGGGAACACCGGGACCGTCCCGGAAAAGAGGTCGGCGCGGCACATGGCCCTCAACCATGCCTGTTCCCATCCATTGACCGTCCCGGAAAAGAGTCCGGGACTCCCTTCGGTCGCCGAAAAAAGAGGCCGGGGACCTTCAGCCTCCAACCGATTATTCCTCCCTACGGTATAATACCTCCCAATGAAGCCTGATGCTTACACCTTCCTGCTGTATGCGCGCAAATGGCCTATCCTGGGGGGGCTGGCCTATTTTACCCTCAAGCTGCTGGGCGCCGAGATCCCGCGGTCAGTGAAGTTTGGTCCGGACTGCCTGCTGCTGCACGGCGGCTTTGGGGTGGTCATCCATCCAAAAAGCGAATTTGCGGAGCGGGTGCGCATCTACCCGGGCGTGACCCTGGGGCGGGCCGACATTCAGCTCCCGGCACAGGAGTCCGCTTTCGAGGGTATCCGCGTGGGGGCAGACGCCATCTTGTGCAGCGGGGCTAAAATATTGTGCAAGCAGGGCATCCTCACGGTCGGCAAAGGCTCGGTCATCGGCGCCAACGCGGTGCTGCTCGAATCGACCGGCGAGAACGAGATCTGGGCCGGCATCCCGGCGCGCTGTATTGGCAAAAGGGAGTGAAATAAAGGCATGAAGCACATCTGCCTGATCCCCAACGTCTCCGGCACCGGGGGCATGGTCTCCTTTCGACATAAACTAAGCGCCGGGCTGGCAAAGCGCGGCATCGAAGTCAGTTACGACCTGGAAGATGAACCCTACCAAGCCGTGCTGATCATCGGCGGGACGCGGCAACTCAGCGCCCTGTGGCGTGCCAAACGCAAGGGCATACGCCTGGTGCAGCGCCTGGACGGCATCAACTGGATCCAGCGCAAGCGCCGCACGGGGCTGCGTCACTTCCTGCGCGCCGAGCTGGGCAACCTGCTGCAGTCCAGCATCCGCAGGCGGCTGGCCGGGCGCATCGTCTACCAATCCGCATTTGCACGCAATTGGTGGGAAGACTGGTACGGCATCGTCCCCGCCCCGGCGGTCATGATCCACAACGGGGTTGATCTGGACACCTACACGCCCGAGGGTCCGCACGAACGCCCGCAGGGACGTTTCCGCCTGCTGGTGGTGGAAGGCAGCCTGGGGGGAGGCTATGAGACCGGCCTGGAAAATGCTGTGTCCCTGGCAGAGGAATTGAATTTCAAGCATAAGATCCCCATGGAACTGATGGTGGTTGGGAAGGTCTCGCCCGCGCAGGAAGCCTGGTGGAACAGCCGCAGCCGGGTGCCCCTGCTGTGGGCTGGCACGCTGGAGCGCGAAGCCATCCCCGGCATCGACCGCTCGGCACACCTGTTTTTCGCGGCCGACCTGCATCCGGCCTGCCCCAATTCGGTCATCGAGGCTTTGGCCTGCGGGCTGCCCGTGGCCGCCTTTGACACCGGCGCTTTGCGCGAGCTGGTGCCACCCCAGGCCGGCTGCATTGCGCCCTATGGCAGTGACCCGTGGAAGCTGGAAAAGCCGGACATCCCCGGCCTGGCGGACATGGCTGCCCGGGCGCTGATGAACCTGACGCCTTACCGGCTGGCCGCGCGTGCCCATGCCGGGCAAAGTTTTGACCTGGACAACATGGTGGAAAAATACCTGCACGTATTGCTGGAGGCTGTTGAATGAATGACCCTGAGATCATGGAATTCCTGCACAAACACATGCAAGCCATCCGGGAAAACGACCTGGAGGCTTACTGCAGCACGGTTTCAGAAGACCTGAGCCTGTACGAGTGGTGGATCACACCCCACCGCCTGGACGGGGTGCCATTTCATGAATTTATGATGAGCGCCAACGCCCGGCGGGGCGTGGTCTTCGGCGAACCTGAAGGTTCGGAAGGCAAGCCTGCAACGGAAACGCGTTTCGATTATGCCAATCTACACATCCAGCGTTACGGGGATACCGCCATTGCCAGTTACACCCTGCTGATCAGCTCCGCCAGCCCGCAGGGAGTGAGCGTGAGTTCGCATAACGAGAGCCGGGTGATGGTCAAACTGGACAGTGCCTGGAAGGTGGTACACGTGCACAAATCCCCGGCCTGGAATGCGCCCCACATGCCGCCGGCGGGACACGAAGCCTGATGAACTGGTTGCTATCCCTGGCCGCGTTAATTGCCCGCCTGTTACCAGCTCCGCTCAAACGCCTGCCCTACCGCATCCGTCCACTGGCCGGCTTTCTGCGCCGGGCGCTCAACCGCGCCGCCCCGGGCGGGATGAGCCAGGTGGTGGTGGCAGCCGGTCTATTGGAAGGATGCTCCCTGCGGCTGGATATGCACACCGAGAAGGATTACTGGCTGGGGACGTATGAGCTGGAACTGCAGGCAGCCCTGCGCCAGTTGGTGAAGCCGGGCATGGCTGCTTACGATGTGGGCGCCAATATCGGTTACATCTCGCTGATGCTGGCCCGCCTGGCGGGAGAAAGCGGGCGGGTGTTTGCCTTTGAAGCCCTGCCTTCCAATGCCGAACGCTGGCAGGAAAATGTGAACCTGAACGGGTTATCCGCCCGCATGCAGCTTTTTTGCGGGGCGGTCACGGACAGTACTGCGCCGGTGCGCTTCCTGGTGCACGCCTCGGGAGGCATGGGCAAGGCGCTCGGCTCGGCCGGACGCGGGAATGCCTACCAAAGCGAGATCGAGGTGCCCGGCCTAAGCCTAGACGAGTTCGTGTTCGGACAGGGCAACCCCCCGCCCCACTTAATAAAAATGGATATCGAGGGCGGCGAGGTGCTGGCTCTGCCGGGTATGCACCGCCTGCTGGCGGACGCACGCCCCAGCCTGGTGCTGGAACTGCACGGACAGGAATCCATCCGTGTCAGTTGGGAAATCCTCTCCGGGCTGGGCTACCGGATATGCCGGATGAAACCCGGCTTTCCGCGCGTGGCCTCCCGGGATGAGTTGGAGTGGAAGGCCTACCTGGTGGCACTGCCGGAGCCCAAATGAACGACGAAGCCCTGACGAAGTCCAGGTCCATGCGCAAGGCTACGCTGAGCCAGGATTGGCTCTACCTGGGGCTGCTGCTGCTGGTGATCCTATCCATCGCTTTTCTGCTGCCGGTGGAACCCAATGACTACTGGTGGTATGTGCGTATCGGCCGGGATACCCTGCAAGCCGGGGCAGTCCCGACAGTAGATACGCTCAGCTACACGCAGTTTGGGCAGCCTGTTATTTATCACTCCTGGCTCTCGGCTGTTCTTTTGGCCTTGCTTGACAAAGCCGGGGGTATCTCCCTGACCGTGCTGGTGCGCGGGCTGGCGGTTGCCCTGGGGTATGGACTGATCTACGCGGCTGCGCGCCAGGCCGGGGCAGGCACCGGGATGTCCAGCCTGGTCACCCTGCTGGCCGCTTTAGCCACCAGCAACAACTGGTCGGTGCGCCCGCAAATGTTCACTTACTGCCTGTTCGCGGCGGTGGTGTGGATATTGCTGCGCTGGCAGCGCGGCGCCACCCGTGCGGTTTGGCTGCTGCCGGTCATCAGCCTGCTGTGGGTGAATTTACACGGTTCTTTTGTCATGCTGTTCCTGCTGGTGGCGGCTGCGCTCCTGTTTGGCAAGGGGTCACGGCGCACACTGGCGGTTGCATTGGGTTTGTCTTTGCTAGCCAGCCTGCTCAACCCGCGCGGACTGCTGGCCTGGCAATACGTGCTCATGTCACTCACGGCTGCCTCCAACCAGCAATTCAGCATGGAGTGGAGTCCCCCGCTCAACGTGGGCTGGCAGATGAACCTGTTCTTTGGCTGGCTGCTGCTTTTCATTCCGCTGGTGGCATACTCGCCGCGCAGGCTGTCTGCCCTGGAGTGGACCTGGTTGCTGGGTTTTGGCTGGCTGGCACTTTCCGGGCAGCGCTATGTGATCTGGTTTGTGTTCATATTGACCGTATTGACCGCCAGCCTGCTGGAAGAATTGAAATTCAAGAGGACTGCCAGGACTGCCCAAAAAATCTTCCCGGCTGTGAATATTTCTCTTGGCATCCTGTTTATCCTGCTGCCGTTCGCCCTGCTGCCCGGTCTGCGGGCAACCTGGTGGGCACAGTCTCCGCAGGTGCTGACAGAAACTCCGGTGCAGGCTGTGCGCTGGCTGGAAAAGAATCCGGAAATCCCCGGTCCGTTATGGAGCGAGATCGGCTTCTCCAGCTACCTGGAATACGCCCTGCCCTCCCGCCCGGTGTGGAGCGACACGCGCTTCGAGGTGTATCCCCCTGAACAATGGGAACGCTACCAGGCCATCCACAAGGCCAAGTGGAACTGGCAGATCCTCCTGGATGAAGAAGGCATCAACCTGCTGATGGTCTCAAAAGCCAGCCAGCCCGATCTGCTGGCTGCCCTGCAAGCCTCCCCCGTGTGGGTGGAGGTTTATGCGGATGAAGTCACGGTCATCTTTGAGCGTGCCGAGGGGGACTGACATGCGTCCGCGCCTGGCCTGGAAACGGGAGTGGACCTGGATCCTGATCGTTTTTCTGAGCCTGCGCCTGATCACCTCAGCCCTGGGGGTCAATGCCATCGCTGATGGGCTGCCGGAACCCCTGGGTGCAAGTGAGAGCATGTTCGCGGCAATCGCCCCGCTGCACACGGGTCCGCTCTCACAAGCGCTGGTAAACGTCTGGCTGCGCTGGGATACCCCCTGGTACCTGAAAATCGCTGCTTCCGGATATGCAGCCAATGATGGCAGCATAGCATTCATGCCTCTTTATCCGTGGTTGATCAAGTTGGCGGGTACCCTGCTGGGTGGGAATTTTCTGCTGGGCGCCATCCTGGTCTCCAACCTGGCCGGGTTGATGGCATTGATATTGCTGTACGAACTGGCCCGGTTGGAAAGCAGTTATAAAACAAACGCCATGCAAACCGTGCTGGCCATGCTGGTATTTCCCTCGGCTTTTTTCTTATTCGCAGCCTATACCGAGTCGCTTTTTCTGATGCTGGTGCTGGCAGCCTGGCTGTGTGCCCGGCACAAACGCTGGCTGGCAGCCGGGATCCTGGCTGCGCTGGCCACTCTCTGCCGGCTGCAGGGGGCGCTGCTCAGCCCGGTGCTAATCTGGCTAACCCTGGTCTCCGCAGCAGGTGGCGATGCGCTAACACCCCGGGAACAGGTGCGGGCGGTGTGGGGCATGCTGACAACATCCGCGGGCCGGGGCAAGGCAAAAGCCTCCCTGCTGCAGCCGGCCGGGCTGGCGGTTCTTTTGCCGGGTGCGGCCATGCTGGCTTACCAGGCCTGGTTGATCCGCTCGAACCTGGGGAGTATCTCACAGACATTGGTCACACAGTGGGGCATCCGCACGGTCATGCCCTGGGAGGGGTTCAGACTTTTCCTGGTGCGCCTGTTCAGCGAGCCGCGGGTTTTCATTGACTACATCGACCTGGGAATCCTGCTGCTCATGCTGGCAGTTTGCATATATGGGACTTTCCGTCTGGATCCGGCTTACTCGCTGTATAATTGGCTGAACCTGGGACTGTTCTTCATGCGCGGTTCACCACCCCATCTGCTGGACAGCTTCAGCCGATATTTACTTTTACTTTTCCCAGCCTTCCTGGTCTTTGGTGCATTGCGAGATCGCAGGTTGGCGCTGGTTTTTGGCTTGCTTTCTTTTATTGTGCAGCTTTTCCTGGTGATGGGTTTCCTGGATTGGAGGTGGGTGGCATGAGTGCAAAGTATGCGGGTAAATTAGGTGTTCTGCAGCGTGTGCTGCCAACTTACCGTGCCCCTTTTTTTGACATGCTGGCAGAAGCCTGCCAGGGAGGCTTGAGCATGTGTGCGGGTCAGCCGCGTTTGAGCGAAGGTATTAAAATCACCCGGGAATTAAAGGTCGCAAATTTCACCCCGGTCCATAACATCCACCTGCTGGGGGGATCCCTGTACCTGTGCTGGCAAACGGGTCTGTCCGGCTGGCTGGCTGCCCAAAATCCGGATGCCCTGATCGTGGAGGCCAACCCGCGTTACCTGTCCACACTGCCTGCCCTGCGCTGGATGAAGACACGCTCACGCCCGGTCATTGGCTGGGGGCTGGGCTCGCCGCCGCTCCCGGGACCAATGGCTGACATGCGCCGTTCTGGCAGGCTGGATTTTGTACATCAGTTTGACGCCCTGCTGACCTACAGTCAGCGCGGTGCCGCCGAATACAAGGAACTGGGCTACCCGGCAGAACGCATCTTCGTTGCGCCCAACGCGGTGGCACCCCGCCCGCAACATATGATCCAGGAGCGCCCGCCTTTTTTCAAGGACCGTCCGTGCCTCCTGTTCGTTGGACGCCTGCAACACCGCAAACGCCTGGATCTCCTGCTGCGTGCCTGTGCCAGCCTGCCAGCGGAAATGCAACCCCGCTTGGTCCTGGTCGGTGACGGGCCTGAACGCCAGGCGCTTGAATTGCTGGCAAGCCAGGTCTACCCATCCGCTGAGTTTGCCGGCTCCCGGCATGGTCCTGACTTGATGCCCTTCTTTGCAGAGGCCGATCTGTTTGTTCTGCCCGGAACAGGTGGGCTGGCCGTCCAGGAGGCCATGAGCCACGCTCTGCCGGTCATCGTGGCACAGGGAGATGGCACCCAGGATGACCTGGTACGCCCTGCCAACGGCTGGCAGATCCCTGCGAATGACGAAAACGCCCTGGGCGCGACCCTGCGCCTGGCGCTCTCGGATGCAGCCTGTTTGCGCAGCATGGGGTTGGAATCCTACCGGATCGTCTCAGAGGAGATCAACCTGGAACGCATGGTGGAGGTTTTTGTGGAAGTGCTGGATCAATTAGGGGAAAAATAGGTAAGCCGCTTAAATTTGAAAACAGGAAATCAGCTCGAATTAACGGAATTCTAAAGCCCAGGACATGAAATTGCCTCTTGACAAATAGAACAATTGTTCTATAATAGGAATTAGATCGTTCCTGTTCACTTATGGAGGTTACCATGAATGCTCGTTCCCCAATCCGTTCGTTTTCCAGCTTCAAACAATTTTCCATGCGGCGCGGTGCCATGTTCGGGATCATTTTGGTGGGTGCACTGCTGGCATTTGAAGTCTTTAATTTTTCCACCACCGATTTTGCTCTCACCGATCTGCTTGGAGCAAACCTGCGCTTCCTGGGTTTACGCTGGGCCACCATCCTATCGATCGCTTTCTGCGGCATTGATTTTGCCGGGATCGCACGCCTGTTCACGCCCGAACAGGGCCGCAATGAACCGGCTGAGGTCTGGTACCTGTTTGGCGCCTGGCTGTTGGCGGCTGCCATGAACGCAGCCCTGACCTGGTGGGGCGTGTCAGTAGCGGTGCACAATCACCAGTCCCTGGGCAGCAGTGTGGTCGGCACGGAGACCCTGTACAAAGTGGTCCCGGTCTTCGTGGCTGTCATGGTCTGGCTGATCCGGGTATTGATCATAGGAACTTTCTCCATGGCTGGCGAACGCCTGTTCAGCATGGCAGAAGGACAGCCTGCCATGCTTAGGTCTGCGCTGCAAAACTCCAGGTCTATGCCCATGCCGGCAGTCCGGCAGCCGCAGCCCATGCGTGCCCAAAGCGTGCCCCTGCACCCGGTGCCGCGATCTGAACCAGGCTATCACCCTCAGGGTATGGCAGCCCGCCCAAGTTCTCGCTCTGCCTATACCCGTACTGAATCTCCAGTCACACGCACCTGAAATAAGTTATAACCCAACAATCAAAAAGACGTCCTGTTTTAGACTGGCTTTTGTTATTGGAGGAATGACGGCCTAATCCGGAGGCAATGAAATAGACTGCTTTAAGCGGGGAGTGCTGCCTTCATGCCTCAAGTATTGAACTAAACCCCAATCAAGCAATCGATTTACAGACTCCGCTGATATGCCCATCTGCCTCTGATATTGTGGTCAGGGTAGACGCGGTGGTCTGCCCCTACATGTCTGGGTTATAATCAATCCAGGCATTTTTAGAGCATTATATATTTATATCCCCTTCCTTTTAATGAGGATAAACCCATGAAACAGGTCTTACAAAACATACGCAGCGGCAAAACCAGTGTGGAAGATGTACCCATCCCCACGCCGCGAGCCGGCACGGCGCTCATCCGCACCTGCGCATCCCTGGTCTCCGCCGGTACCGAGCGTTCCGTGGTTGAATTTGCCGAGAAATCCCTGCTGGGTAAGGTGCGCTCACGCCCCGACCTGGCCCGCCAGGTGCTGGACAAAGCCCGGCGCGAAGGTCTGCTGGGCACTGTAGAAGCAGCCTTCAACCGTCTGGACGAACCATTGGCACTGGGCTATTCTTCGGCAGGTGTGATCGAGGCACTTGGCGCGGATATGCCCGGTTTTCAAGTCGGGCAGCGCGTGGCCTGTGCAGGCGGTAATTATGCCGTGCATGCTGAATATGCGCTGGTGCCCCGTAACTTGCTGGTTCCCCTTCCGGATGGAATCGATTTCGAGTCAGCCTCCTTTACCACCCTGGCAGCCATCGCCCTGCATGGCTTTCGCCTGTCCCAACCGCAGGTGGGTGAAAACGTGGTCGTTATCGGACTCGGCCTGCTCGGGTTGTTAACGGTTCAGATCGCCCTGGCTGCAGGCTGCCGCGTGTTGGGCGTGGATATCAATCCCGGCCGGGTCGAACTGGCTAAACAGGTCGGGGCGAAAGCTGTTCTGCGTCCTCAGGCTGAGGAAGCCATCCTGGCTTTTTCCGGCGGGCGTGGCGCGGATGCCATCCTGATCTGTGCCGGAGACCCAACGTCTGATGCGGTCACACTGGCAGGGCTGCTGGCGCGCGATCACGGCCGTGTGGTGGCGGTCGGTTTGGTCGGCCAGGATTTGCCGCGTCCCATCTACTTCCAGAAGGAACTTTCCTTTGTTACCTCGCGCTCCTATGGTCCCGGACGCTACGATCCCGCTTATGAAGAGGGCGGGGCAGACTACCCCTTTGGGTATGTACGCTGGACAGAAGGCCGCAACCTGGGTGCCTGCGTGGAACTGATCGCCTCCGGCAAACTGGATGTGCATGCACTCATCACCCACCGCTTCCCCATTGAGCAGGCCGTTGAGGCCTATGATCTCATCACTGGCAAGCGGGATGAACCATTCCTGGGCGTGGTGCTGACCTATCCACAGGCTGGCCTCCAGGCAGAATCCACCCGTATCGTCTGCACTCCCACCAACCCTGTGCCTCAAGCCACCGTCAAACTGGGCGTTTTGGGCGCGGGTTTGTTTGCCAATGCCGTGTTGCTGCCGGCCATTAAAAAACAAAAAGACCTCCAACTGGTCGGCATCGCCTCCGCCGGAGGTCTGCACGCCCGCCATTCGGGTGACAAATTCGGTTTTGGATATGCCGCTTCAAAAGATGATGAACTCATCAACGACCCCAATATCAATACCCTCGCCATCCTCACCCGCCACGATTCACATACAGCTCTCACCATACAGGCTCTGAAAGCGGGCAAGCATGTCTTTGTTGAAAAACCACTGGCGGTTGATCCTGCCCAACTGGATGAACTGGAAGCCCTGTTGAATACAGTTGGTGACGGTTTACCCCTGCTGATGACTGGTTTTAACCGCCGCTTCGCCCCGCTGGCTCAGAAACTGGGAGATTTTATGGCTGGGCGGCACGAACCCCTGGTGGCGCATTATCGCGTCAATGCCGGGCTGCTGCCGCTGACTCACTGGCTGCATGACCCCGTTCAGGGCGGCGGACGCATCATTGGAGAAGGCTGCCACTTCATCGACTTTCTGGCCTTCCTGGTGGGTGAACCACCCTGCACGGTCACAACCCATGGCCTGCCCGACAGCGGGCGATATCGTGAAGATGTGCTTAGCATGACCTTCACCTTCCCGGATGGCTCATTGGGTGTGGTGGATTACCTGGCCAACGGTGATAAAGCCTTTGGCAAAGAGCGCGTGGAGGTCTTCTGCGCCGGGCGCGTGGCTGTTCTGGATGACTTCCGTTCCCTCGAAATGGTGCAGAACGGCCGCCGCAAACGGGTGAAGTCTGCCCTGCGGCAGGACAAGGGACATTTCAACGAGTGGCAGGCATTTATCGCTGCCATCCGGGTTGGCGGACCCCCGCCCATTCCCTATGCCCAATTATTGGGCGTGACGCGTGCCTCCTTTGCCGCCATTGAGTCGCTGCGCAGCAACCAGAAGATCGATATTTAATAAAAGTTGGTACGCTTTTTGCTTAATAGTTCGGATATCAAATTTAGAGTAGAATCTTTTTCGTTACAAAAGAATTTGAAATAAGACAGAAAACATGGATAATAAAATATATTTTGGTGAAAATTTATCAATTTTAAAAAGTCTTCGATCCGAATCAGTAGATCTGATTTACATCGACCCACCGTTCAATACAGGAAAGATACAGGGACGAACTCAAATTAAAACAATTCGCTCTGAAAGTGGAGACCGTGTTGGGTTTCAGGGTGAGCGATATAAAACGATGAAAATCGGGACAAAATCATACTCGGATTTGTTCGACGATTTTTTAGCATTTTTAGAGCCAGGATTAAAGGAAGCGTATCGAATATTGGCACCTAACGGCTCAATGTATTTTCACATTGATTATCGTGAAGTACATTATTGTAAAATATTACTGGACACGATCTTTGGGCGTGAAAGTTTCTTAAATGAAATAATATGGGCATACGATTATGGTGCACGCTCTAAAAGAAAGTGGCCTACCAAACACGACAATATTCTTTTGTATGTAAAGAATCATGATGACTACATATTTAATTATGATGAAATAGAGCGTATTCCTTATATGGCTCCCGAGTTAGTAGGACCAGAAAAAGCGGAACTTGGAAAAACCCCCACAGATACCTGGTGGCATACTATTGTTCCCACCAATGGAAAAGAAAAAACAGGTTACCCCACTCAAAAGCCATTAGGTATTCTAAGAAGAATGGTACAAGCATCAAGCCCGGAAAATGGAGTCGTACTAGATTTCTTTGCAGGAAGTGGAACGACTGGTGTAGCCTCCTTAGAATTTGGGAGACATTTTATATTAATAGATAAAAATACTGAAGCCCTAGAAGTTATGGCGAAGCGATTTGATGGAGTGCCAAATATAGAATGGGTGGATTTTGACCCCAAGCCATTTCAAAAAATCGTTGTTCAGAAACAAAGTACACCTCTCCAGGAGCCACTGTTTGAGGATAACAAGGTATCATCTCAATAAAAATGAACCATATCGAAGAGCTGCGGGCATTGATCGGTCACCGACCCATACTGATGGTCGGTGCGGCCGTCCTCATCCAGGATCATCACCGGCGCCTGCTCCTGTTGCAGCGCTCCGATAGCCATGCCTGGGGACTGCCCGGCGGCGCAGTCGAACCCGGGGAAGAGGTCGAACAAGCCGCCAGGCGTGAAACCCTGGAAGAGACCGGTCTCGAAGTGCATGACCTGGACCTGTTTGGGGTTTTCTCCGGCCCGGAGCTGTTCTACGAGTACCCCAACGGTGACCAGGTCTATAATGTCACCATCATCTACCAGGCCCGGGAGGTAGCTGGGGATATTCGTCTGAATGAAGAACACACCGCCTGGCAGTATTTCACTGTCGCAGATATCCCCACCGTCATCAGCCCTCCGCTTATCCCCATCATTCGAGAATATGTTTCCCGGCAGGCAGCCTCTGCCCGGATATAAGACTGCTAATATAAAAATGTCCAGCCCAAACCGCCTTGCCACTGCTCTCAAAGCCCTGCTCCAGTTGGGATTTTCACAGACCGCCCTGTATGCGGTTTACAAGTTTGGGCTGCTCAGCGGGCATTACCGCCGGGTCACCAGCGCCGGGTCCGGGAGCCTGGACGAAAAACCGGCCTCCCTCAATTACCGTCCATTGTTCGACCTGCCAGCCCCGGCTGACCTGTTGGCCGTCCTGGGGCAGAACGGCAGGGATCAGCTTCTCAGCCAGGCGGATGAGATTGTAGAAGGCAGAGTGCGCTTATTTGGTGCGGACCCGGTTCCATTGCAGCTCAGCTTCGATCAACCTTTGCAGCATTGGACGGCTTATGAAAAAGATGCCTCGTTATACACCAGCTTGTTTACAGGCCTCGCGGATGTCAAATTCATGTGGGAACCGGCCCGTTTCGGCTGGGCTTTCACACTCGGGCGTGCCTATCACCTCAGCCGTGACGAACGCTACGCGGCTGTATTTTGGACCTTTACCGAGCGTTTTCTGGATGCCAACCCGCCCAACCAGGGTCCACATTGGGTTTCAGCCCAGGAAGTGGCTCTGCGCCTGATGGCATTTGCCTGGTCTTTGCAGGTCTTTTCAGGCTCGTCCCACTCCACCCCTGCCAGGCAGACCCGCCTGGCCCAGGCGGTGGCACAACATGCCGCCCGCATCCCAGTCACCCTGGTGTATGCCCGGTCACAGAACAACAATCACCTGATAAGCGAGGCCGCTGGCCTGTTAATGGCCGGGTTGGCGCTGCCCGATCACTCGCAATCCGCCCGCTGGAGCAAACTGGGCTGGAAGTGGTTTAATGATGGCCTTCATCATCAGATTGATGCCTACGGAGAATACGCCCAGCACAGCAGCAACTACCAGCGCCTGATGCTTCAGCTTGCCCTGTGGGTCAAGCCCATGGCACGCCAGCACGGTTATTTCTTTTCAAGGCGCAGCAGTGAAGCACTGGCAATTGCCACACACTGGCTGTTCTCCCTGCTTGACCCACTTAGCGGCTGTGTCCCCAACCTGGGCGCCAACGATGGCGCTTATATATTTCCACTCTCCAATTGCCCGTTCGAAGATCACCGCCCGGTGCTCCAGGCTGCGGCGCGCAGTTTCATGGAATACCAATTGCCCGGCGGTGTGTGGGATGAAATGCCGCTCTGGTTTGGCCTTCCGGTTTCGGACAAGTACTTCCAAACGCCGCGTTATCTGGGTGACAGTCTGTATGGCCGGGATTCCTGGGGAACCCTGCGGGCGGTTAAATATAAGAACCGTCCCTCCCACGCCGACCAACTGCACTTTGACCTGTGGTGGCGCGGCCTCAACATTGCCCGGGATGCTGGTACGTATCTCTATAACGTGGCTCCCCCCTGGGACAATGCCCTGACCCATACTGCCGTGCACAACACTGTCAGCGTGGATGGCTGCGAACAGATGAGCCGCCTGGGGCGCTTCCTGTACCTGGACTGGGCTCCGGCCGGGCAAAAACACCCCATCGAAGCCAATGCAGATATCCTGCAGCGCGGCTTTGCCTGGCATGCCGGTTACCGGCGCCTGGGTCTGCGCCATGAACGCACAGTAACCGTCTTCAGCGATGAGCATTGGGAGGTGGAGGATAACCTGCTATTTATAAAAGGAAAACGCACGCCGCGCACCTTCCGACTGCACTGGCTGCTGCCCGATTGGGACTGGGAGCTGGATGAAGGAGCGGATGGCATTGAACTGCGCCTGAAATCTCCTTATGGCTGGCTGAAGCTGCAGCTATCCGCTGACCAGCCGGGTGAGGACTTCTCACTGGTGCGGGCCGGTGAATGCTTGCATGGCACAACTCCCGCTGCTCCCATTGCTGGCTGGGTCTCACCCACTTATGGTCAAAAAATTCCGGCGCTTTCGTGCGCGTTGGAAGTGACCAGTCAAAATGATGTAAAATTCAGCAGTAGTTTTATCTTCCCGACCCCCTGACCCATGCATATACTTCTCATCCACCAGTCCTTTGCAGCTCTGGACGAACCCGGCGGTACGCGCCACCACGAACTGGCCCGCAGTCTGGTCCAGCGCGGCCACCAGGTCAGCATCATCGCCAGCCCGATCAGTTACCTGACCGGCGCCAAACGCAGTGACCAGCATACTTTTATTGTACGCAGCGAGCTCGAGCCTGGCATCCACCTGTTGCGCTGCAACACTTATCATGCCCTGCACCGTTCCTTCATTCACCGCGTCTTCAGCTTCTTCGGTTTCATGGTCTCTGCATTCATTGCCGGACTGGGCATCAGAAAAGTAGACCTGGTGTGGGGCACCTCGCCACCCATCTTTCAGGGTATTACGGCCTGGCTGCTGGCGCGTTTGAAGCGGGTCCCTTTCTTGTTTGAAGTGCGCGATCTTTGGCCGGAATTTGCCATTGCCGTGGGTGTGCTCACCAACCGGCCTCTCATCCGCCTGTCTAAATGGCTGGAGCGTTTTCTATACCGCCATGCCGACCGGGTCATCATCAACAGCCCGGGCTTCGATGCCCATGTCCGCCAGCGCGGCGCCCGCCGCGTCGAACTGGTCCCCAATGGGGCTGACCCGTCCATGTTTGATCCTGCCGATAAAGGTGAAACTTTCCGCCGCCTGCATCATCTAACCGATAAATACGTTGTCCTGTATGCCGGCGCTCACGGCATGTCCAACGACTTGGGTGTCTTGCTCGAATCCGCCCGCCTGCTGGCAGACCAATCCCACATACAGGTTGTGTTCCTGGGAGATGGCAAAGAAAAAGCCAATCTGCAGGCACAGGCCGCCGCCCTGGAATTAACCAACGTAAGTTTTATTGCTTCCGTCCCCAAGGAATACATGACCGGGGCGATGGCAGCCGCGCATGCCTGTGTGGCCATCCTCAAACCCGTAGAGGCCTACAAGACTACCTACCCCAACAAGGTCTTTGACTACATGTGCGCCGGTCGCCCGGTAGTACTGGCCATTGACGGCGTCATTCGTGAAGTGGTCGAAGCCGCGGACTGCGGCATCTTTTCGCCGCCCGGTGACCCGCAAGCCCTGACTCAAGCCATCCGCATCCTGGCTGGTGATCCGCAGCGCAGCCGGGAGATGGGCTTGAATGGACGCCGCTACGTGGAAGTCCACTTCAACCGGCCGCTCCTGGCTGAAAAGCTGGCCAGGATCATGGAAGATATGCTCAAGAAGTAACGCCCCGGACTGCGAGCACCTGCTATATTTGTTTGGAGTATTAAAAACCTAACTACAAAAAGGCATTACCACGAAGCACCAAGTCACGAAGCTTAATTTTAAAAGAATCTTTGTGCCTTTGTTGCTTGGAGGTATAGACACTGTTATATCGTGTGAAAGGTGCTTATTGTAGAGATTTTATTAAAAAATCAGGAGTACACTTGTGGCAAAAGCCGAAATTTTCGCAGGCAACTGCGGTTTCAACACCACCGTCGAGACCCGCATGAACGGCAAGGTCTGCAACATACATATCAGCAGCGAATGTGCTGCCATCCAGCGTATGGCGGAAGAGCTGACACAGGTCAACCCATTCCAGGAGATCTCCTTCAAACGCAGCCTGCCTCTCACGCACGAGATGGGAGTTAAGTATTGTACTCATGCCGCTTGCCCGGTGACCTCCGGTATCATCAAGGCGGTTGAAGTGGAAGCCGGCCTGGCTCTGCCCACGGATGTGACCATAAGATTATCAAAAACGAATAAAGAATGACCATGCCCCAAATAGACTACTACGTAATTATGATCGGTTCGGGTGCCGGAGGTCAAAAGCTGCTGTTGAAGAATAGGTCTCCAGGAATGTTGTTTTTATGAAGAGGTCACTCTCCTAAGACCGTTAGCCTGTAATTCACCTGGTGGCTGATCCAGAAGGCTTTTCCAAAAAAAACCGATAACGATGATTGGTTGAAACTCCATGCTGAATGGTATTGTATTTGACATAAAAAAATATTCCATAAACGATGGTCCCGGTATACGCACCACCATCTTCCTGAAAGGCTGTCCGCTGCGCTGCTGGTGGTGCCACAACCCCGAAAGCCAGGCCTCCCAGCCCCAGGTGATCTTTCGTCCCAACCGCTGTGACCTGTGTGGAGCCTGCCTGGAGGCCTGCGAGCATTCCGCCCTCTCCTGGGGTTTGAATGGACCCCTGACCGACCGGGCTGTGTGTGAAAGCTGCGGCGCATGTGCGCAAGTCTGCTATGCCGAGGCACGCCAGTTGGTGGGCAGGCAGATGAGCCTGCCCGAGGTGATGGCCGAAATTAAGCAGGATATCCCGTTCTATGACGAATCGGGCGGGGGTGTAACGCTCTCGGGTGGCGAACCTCTCTTTCAGAAGGAATTTTCTCTTGAGATCCTGAAAGCCTGCCACAAGCAGGACATCCACACCGTGCTGGATACCTGCGGCTATGCCAGTTGGCAGATCATTGAACAGGCAGTCCCTTTTGTCGACCTGTTCCTTTATGATCTTAAGGTGATCGATGCCGGGAAACACAAGCAATATACCGGCCTATCCAACGAATGCATCCTGGTGAATTTACAGGGCTTATCCCGCCTGGGGGTGAACGTGCTGGTGCGCATCCCGGTCATCCCGGGGGTCAATGATGATGACCAAGAAATGCAGCAAATTGGCGAATTTCTGAGCGCACTGCCAAACCCCCCACCACTGGAACTGCTGGCTTACCATAATATTGCCGCAGCCAAGTACGCCGGTCTGGACACGGAATACGCCCTGCCCGACCTGAAACCCCCGGCATTCGAGCACATCCAGACCCTCGCCGCCCGTCTGCGGGGTTTTGACCTGTCTGTGAAGGCATAGAATCGTAGGGGCACAGCGTCCCACCGCGGAATATCAATCTCTTTCTAATGCAAACTCACCGTCACCTGCCCGATCTGCGAAACTGTGATCTCAATGTGACCCGGAGCGCTTCCAACCGCATTCCCGGAAGCGTCCTTAAAGGCTCCGGTGTAATCGATGACTAGTTTGAGCATTGCGCTTGTCTCATGGTCCAACCAGATCGTTCCATGTGCCTCGCTGATCTCCGGGTTCATCGGCATCATGCCCTTGAACATTTCCAGGCTGGCAGGGTCGGCTTTGGCTGTGTCGATGGCATACTTATCCGCTGGCCGCCCAGCGATCACTTCACTGCCCTGCGCTTCGGGACCCATGCCAGCCATACCCAGCGGTGCCATCACGTCAAGCGGCCATGATAACCAGACCATCTGGATACCAAAGATATCTTCTTGGGCGATTCCGTCTGTCACCAGATAATTCGTCTCGTCGATCAGATAGCCTTCTGTAATACTAGGTAAACCTCCCTGGGGAGTGTTGGTTTCGACAAGGTGGATATTGGTCCCTTGAACATCCGCGGAGATCTGCTCACTATTCAGGAGAATCGATCCACTGGAGAAGTCAAAAGCCGGGATGGTGCCTGTCAGCTCCAAGTGATATGAGGGGAAGACACTGGGATTAGTATTATCACCCAAAACCAACATGAGAGCATTGCTGATCCGTCTTATCAAATCCCCTGCAGCAGCAGCTGTCGGCTCGAGAGTCGCGTTGGGGATCGCGACCGCCCGGCTGCTTCCAAACTCCATCATAAGATGGACTGAAGTCTGTGTACCAGGCTTGATCAGGATGGTCAGGATGCGGCTGCTGTTGACATATTCCAGGTAGGATTCATTGTCATTGATCAGTGGAGTCCCTTCCAGCTGGAAACCCGCGGTCGGTAAATTTTTCTGATAATAATCAGCAGATTCTGCAACAGATTGATCTGTTGTGTAAGACAGGTATCCGGGCACCTTTTTAACATTGCCGGCTTCGTTGGGTATGGGTACATCACTCATCCCGGCTGGGCAATCTTGGGGAAGGGCAATATCGAATGGCTGTTCCATACCATCCAACTGATAATCCCAGGTCATCGTTCCCGTCTGGTCGGAATCATAGATGCCTTGATTGCTTTGGATCTGCAGGCTGTATTTCACTACAAAACCACCGTCGTTGGCAACCCACATTTCTCCTTGAGCCACCCCGAGGCCTGCCATGTCGACAGCCCGTTCATCAAAGCGATAATGGGTCACTGCCATGTCCACCAGGGTCTCATTCGCACTGACAACTTCCGCCCCTGATACAGTGGGAAGCATCTGTGCCAGCTCGATCACCTCTGGCGAGTTGTCTGTCGTCAGGAATTCGGCTGAGCACGGGTCAGCAGCTTCCAGGCGGGTATACACCAGGCCGTCCATCTGCCCGATGGTCAAGCCGTTCAATGATGTATCCGAGGAAGTATCATTATCGGAAATACTCAGGAGGCGAGCCTGGCGAGCGTTGGAAACTGACAGGGTATAGATCTTGTTCCAGGAAATTTCGACCCCGCTGACAGTTCCTGTGAAGCTGGTCTTTAAAGTGGCATGATAGGCATCCAGGGTATCCAATCCCATGCCAGCATCGGACAGGTCGAATGAGCCTGTTCCGCGTGATTCGCTTGTAGAGTTGGGATTGGATGAAGTTCCCGACGCAGTCAGACTGCAGGCCCAGGTGGCCAAAGCCAGTAGGCAGAAGATCGAGAACAATCGGTGCAGCGCAGGTTTTCGCATAGGTTCCCTCCCCTTCTACTTTTTCTCACGTTCAATGATCAAGATGCCGCTGGCAAAATTGGCCGTGTTAAAAGGCCACAACTGCACCCGGCTTAGCTTAAACCGTTTGACGCATCCATCCCCTGAACAAAATATCTCCGTCAGTTGAGCTTGTTTGATCAGGTCCAGCTTCTGGCCGGTTGGATATTTAAAAGGGTCAACGGTGTAGTTCGGGTCGAGGGTTACGCAGTTAATCATAACCGTACTTGGTAAAGCGACTGGGACAGCAGAAAGGTTGATCCACAAGAATCCATCTTTGTACTCTCCGCTGAATTGGATTTCATAGGGACCCTCCAGTGCTGGTTGGGGAGAGCAGGATATCGGTTTAATCAAATCAAACAGTGTACCGTGATACTGCGCCTGGATGGCTGGCTGGCCGGTCATCAGGAATAAAGCCCCGTCAGTATTGGCGGTGAATGGTGTATCCTCGATCTCGACACTTCCCTGGAAAACCCAGGTGTTTTCATTATCTAAAAATTCTTCGTTGTAATCCATGCGCAGATTCCAGATGCAATCGATGACTTCGAAGGTAGCTTTTTTGTCTAATGTTTTGAAATAACCATTCTTGGTGGCATAGATGGTTATGGTCTTCTGTCCTAGTTTATCAGCAAGCTCATACCACCTTGCATAGCCAGTAGGTCCGGTGATAATTGTCTTATTATTGGCGTGGACAGTTACCCCGGGAATAGGGACGCCGCGGCCATTGATCACCAAGACAACAAATTTCTCTTTCTGGTCCAGACAAAGTTGGTGGTTTTCATTGTACAAGGTTATGAGCTTCAGCTCACCCGCACGGGGGACGAACCACTGTGGCGCGGCAAGGCCGCTCTGCACCTGTGTGGTACTGACCAGGATGACCAGGCTGATTATAAAACTGAACCATCTCAATGCTCGTTGAAATGATGGGCATTTCATCCAAAACCTCCTGAGCGATTCATTTTTTTCCGGAAAAACGTTTTGCTCGATGAAAACGACAATGTCAACTTAATTATATGGCCAATCTGTAAAACAGGTTTGCGGTCAAATAAGAAATAATTCGCTTACCCTATTCAAAACTGATGAAATGACTGCTATTTGTGGCTTTTTCTGCCTCTGTGGGCACTTACCACTGACCTTCAGGTTATGAGATAAAGACCCAATTGCGCTCATTTTCACCACCAGGTACGTACTATTGGATATCTATAGGTACTAAGGTTCCTGTGCACAATCAACCCTGCGATAGTGATGAACAAGTAATTTGTTGTATCAAATATATTACCATCTAACTTCAGGCCTTCCATTATTTACTTCCAACCACCGAAGAATATTGGAATTATTTTCTGTATTCTACCATTTTCGTCACCACCGTGACATTAATTTTTCGAATAATCCTTTTTAAAGTAGAATATTAGGCATGGTATATGGACTTCGTAAAACATACTTAAGCCAACACCGGAATATTCGATTTCGTTTTCTTAAGACAAATATTCTCTTTGATAACCACGACCTGACCGGATTATAATCATCCGTTAGGAGAATACATTCCATGCCCATTTCCGACCGTGTCAGAAAATTACGCCAGCAGTCCCTGGATGCCAGGGAGACCCTCTCCAGCGAACGCGCCGAGTTGTTGACTGAATTCTACGCGCAGGCATCCAACCTGGTATCCACCCCCGTACAGCGTGCCCGCTCATTTGCAACCCTGATGGAGCATAAGAGCATTTATATAGGCACGGGCGAATTGATCGTGGGTGAAAAGGGATCCGCTCCAAAGGTCGCCCCCACCTACCCGGAGTTGTGCTGCCACAGTCTGGAAGATCTGGATATCCTCGATTCGCGTGAAAAGACCAGTTTCAAAGTCGATGCGCACACCCGGCAGGCCTATGCTGATACGGTCATCCCTTTCTGGCAGGGACGATCCTTGCGCGAGCTGCTCTTCCTTGAAATGACGGATGAATGGAAAGCGGCTTATGAAGCCGGTATCTTCACTGAGTTCATGGAGCAGCGCGCCCCGGGTCACACCGTGCTGGATGGCAAGATCTACCATACCGGCATGCTCGATTTCATCGCCAGGATCGACAAGAGCCTGGAGGGGCTGGATTTCCTCAATGACCCCCAGGCGTATTCAAAGCAGGAAGAACTTAAGGCCATGCGAATCACGGCCCAGGCGTTGATCCGCTTTGGGGAACGCCATGCCGAAGAAGCCCGCTGTCAGGCACATACTGAGAACGACCCAATCCGCCGCCTCGAGTTGGAGAAGATCGCCGAGATCTGCACGCATGTCCCGGCCAACGCCCCGCGCGATTTCTGGGAAGCCCTGCAGTACTACTGGTTCGTTCACCTGGGCGTGACCACCGAACTTAATACCTGGGATTCATTCTGCCCGGGGCATCTTGACCGCCACCTGGAACCGTTCTTTCAGAAAGGGTTGGAGACTTCGGAAGTCTCCGCAGACTTCCGAAGTCTGGCCGAAGAACTGCTGCACTGTTTTTGGATCAAGTTCAATAACCAACCCGCCCCTCCCAAGGTGGGCGTGACCGCGGCCGAATCAGGCACCTATACCGACTTTGCCCAGATCAATATAGGCGGTCTCCTGGCAGATGGCTCGGATGGTATCAGCGATGTTTCATATCTCCTCCTGGATGTGATCGAGGATATGCGCCTTCTGCAGCCTTCCTCGTCCATTCAGGTCAGTAAAAAGAACCCGGATCGCTTTGTCAAACGCGCCGCAAAAATAATCCGCACTGGCTTCGGGCAGCCCTCCATCTTCAATGCCGATATGGTCGTGCAGGAGATGGTGCGGGTCGGAAAATCGCTGCCGGACGCGCGCGATGGAGGCACCAGCGGCTGTGTCGAAACCGGCGCCTTCGGCAAGGAAGCCTATATCCTGACCGGCTATTTCAATATTCCCAAGATACTCGAATTAGCCTTGCACAACGGCCTGGACCCGCGTACCGGCCAACAACTTGGTCCGCAAAGCGGTGACCCTGCCCACTTTGCTGCCTTTGAAGACCTGTATACCGCCTTCGAACAGCAGATGCGCACCTTCATTGACATCAAGATCAAGGGCAACAACCTGATCGAACAACTGTATGCCACCTACATGCCAGCGCCCTTCCTCTCCCTGCTGGTGGATGACTGTATCCTGAAAGGCAAGGATTATCACTCCGGCGGCCCACGCTACGACTCTTCCTACATCCAGGGGGTGGGCATGGGCACCATCACGGACTGTCTCTCCGCCATAAAAGAACATGTCTTTGAGAAAAATGACCTGAGCATGCCCCAGATGCTGACCATGCTGGAAGCTGATTTTGAAGGTTTTGAGCGCCAACGCCAGTTGCTGCTCAACAAGACCCCGCGCTATGGCAACGATGACCCGCGCGCCGACGACCTGCTGGTGCGGGTCTTTGAAACCTATTACGGTCTTATCGAAGGTCGCCCCAACACGCGCGGTGGACGCTATCACATCAACCTGCTGCCTACCACCTGCCACATTTACTTCGGTTCAGTCACCGGTGCCACTCCGGATGGACGCCAGGCCTGGACGCCCTTATCGGAAGGCATCTCCCCGGTGCAGGGGGCTGACCGTCACGGACCCACCGCGGTACTCAAGTCTGCCGCCCGCATGGATCATGTCCGCACCGGCGGAACCCTGCTCAACCAGAAGTTCACCCCCCAACTGCTCAAGGACGAGGACGGTCTCAACAAACTGGTGCAACTGGTGCGGTCTTATTTCAAGCTGGATGGTCATCACATCCAATTTAACGTGGTGGATGCTGAAACATTGCGCCTGGCCCAGAAAAATCCGGCCCGGTACCGTGACCTGATCGTGCGCGTGGCGGGGTACAGTGACTATTTCTGTGACCTGAGCCTGGCCTTGCAGGAAGAGATCATCGCGCGCACCGAGCACCAGGAATTTTAATTTCATTCAATACAGGGATACCTTTCATTCGGATGACACGTATAATGAGGTTGCCAAGTAAAAGGAGATATCGATGAAACGCCTGGTCTATTTTCTTGCCATCCTGTCCATAATGATGTTTGCCTGTGCCATTCCAACGACAGTCACGCCAACCTTAACACCGGTCATCACCGAACCACCGACTGCTGCCGAGCCACCGATCACTACCGAACCACCGACTGCCACTGAACCACCCACTGCCACCGGCACCGTCGTCCCGGTAGCCAATGTCACCTGCCACGAACTGTCGCTCTACGTGGACCCTGCGCTGGCTTCCAGTACCACCTGCGAGATCATCCCCGAATCAACCATGGAAATGGAACTCCACCCGCAGTACACCCAACTCACCCTGCAGGGCTATCCCTTGCAAGACAAGTTCTTCCCTGCCACCATTTCCATTTTTCCGGTGCAGCGTTACATTGAAATGCTTCCGGATTTCCTGCCCGGGCGCGTGGCAGACTTGCTGGCTCTTACCTCGGGTGGCCTTCCCAGCGTCTCCAGCCTTCCGTTCCTGCCGGTCTTCAACGCCGCCCAAACTTTCCACGCCCTGTATATGACTATTCCATTTGTGAATGGCAGCGGAATTCGTTTTCTGACCCTGTTTGCCCAGTACACCGCGCCGGTCAACAACCACGACCTGTTCTACACCTACCAGGGTCTGACAACCGACGGGCAATACTGGGTCTCGGCCATTCTTCCGATCAACCATCCGATCCTGCCTGCCAATGCCGATAATCCTCCCGGTGGCGTAGGCTGGGAACAATTCAGCAACAATTTCACTGCCTATATCGCGGATATGATCGCCCAGTTGGAGGTCCAACCCTCGGACAGTTATACGCCCGGCTTGGCTGCGCTTGACGTGCTGGTTGCCAGCATCAGCATCCAACCTTAAGAACTGGAGCTCTCACCCATGCCATATGACTTTGACCGCCCGATCGACCGCCGCAATACCAATGCCATCAAATGGGATGCCTACTCATCCGACGTTCTCCCCCTGTGGGTGGCGGATATGGATTTCGCAGCCCCTGAACCGGTGCTGGCTGCCCTGCGGGTCAAGGTGGAACATGGCGTTTTTGGTTACGAGTGGGCCTCCAAAGAGCTGCTGGCCACGGTTGCCAGCCGGATGCAAAAGATCCACGGCTGGCAGGTCACCGCGGACATGGTGGTGGCCATCCCTGGCGTTGTCAGCGGATTCAACCTGGCGGCCCGCATAGCCTGCCGGCCTGGAGAAGGCGTTCTGGTACAGCCCCCCGTTTACCCCCCTTTCCTGAAAGTGCACGAAAATACAGGCCTGCAGCTTCAACTTGCCCCGTTGCGACAGGTGATCAGCACAGAAACCTTGCATTACGAGATCGATTTTGACGAATTTGAAGCCGCCATCAACTCGGATGGAGCGCGCACAGCCATGTTTCTGCTGTGTCAGCCGCACAACCCCACCGGGGGCATTTACACCCCGCAACAATTGACCCGCCTGGCAGAGATCTGCCTGAAACACGGCCTCACCATCTGCTCAGACGAGATCCACAGCGAACTGCTGTTGGGTGGGGCCAGTTTCACGCCAATGGCGGCTCTCTCGCCCGAGATCGCGGATCATACCATCACCCTGGTGGCGCCCAGCAAAACCTTCAACGTGGCCGGGCTGTTCTGCGGGTTTGCGGTCATCCCCAACCCGGAACTCTGCCAGGCATTCAAGCAGGAAGTCGAACGCCTGACCATGCATGTCGGCAGCCTGGGGCTGGCAGCCGCACAGGCTGCTTTTTCAGGTGACTGTGATGATTGGCTGAAAGCGCTGCTGTGTTACTTGACGGACAACCGCACTTTTCTGACGACAACCATTGCCCGGAATTTCCCCGACCTGCGCTGCACCGTTCCAGATGCCACATACCTGGCCTGGCTGGATTGCAACGCCCTGGTCAGCAGTGGGCGCATCTCCACCTCCCCCTACAAGTTCTTCTTAAAAAATGCGAGTGTGGCTCTCAATGATGGTGCCACCTTTGGACCCGGCGGCGAGGGCTTTGTACGTTTCAACTTCGGCTGCCCGCGCTCAAATATGCTGGCCGCACTCGATCGTATGAAGTCCGCGTTCGAGGCGCTCCCGCCTGCCTGAGGCGCAGGCAGGGGCGACGTGTGTTTTGTTGGGGCGACGCATAATTTGCTGAAATCAATGCGTCAGATTCCTTATGAATTATCCATAATTATTGACATATAATGTCTTATGAGAAAAAAATAATGAGATTAGATATTCTTGATTATGATAATGCGATGAATGATTTCATCGGAATTGTTATTAGGGGATTCATAGGTTTTAACCCACTTCTTGGGCAAATTGAGCATAGTAATAGTGTTCACGCTGGACCGATACGCAATGTACAAGGAGAAAATCCCCTCGACCAGAAATTAAATTCAATAGAAGCTTCTTATGTCATAAATATTTCAGCCATTCGGAATACCGATTTTGATGAAATTACAAATTATCTTTACACTCTTGCAATGAATATGCAGGATTCCCTAACTAAATACTTCTTCAAAAGTATGGGTGAAATAACAGACGCAACCGGATTAGCGTTTAACGCTAAAGGTGCACCTTTATCATTGGACCTAATAATTAATATGCTTGAAAAAATGTCGCTTGAATTTGACGATAATGGAGAACCTATTATGCCAACTCTAATAGTGCCACCAACAACGATTGAGCATATGCGTAAACTTGAGGAAACATCAGATCAAAAAAAACGATTTAATGAAATGATTACAAAAAAGCGGGAGGAATATTTTGCTAACAAACGTACTCGGCGATTATCTTGACAGTATTAGTGAAAGAAATTTTGATTTCCCATTCATGGCTCTTCTAAGAGCACAAGGATTTTATGATATTCATTTTACTCATGGTCAAGTTGAATTTGGGAAGGATTTTATTGCAAAACAATCATTAAATGGAAATATATTTCAATATTCATTTCAACTCAAAGCAGGTAACATTAATCAAGCTACTTGGAGAAATGATATTCAAGGTCAAATGCTAGAGGCAGTCATATCAAGGCTATCACACCCCTGTTTTGACCATACAGTACCACACCAGAATGTGCTAGTAATCACAGGTAGGTTAATTGGAAATGCATCATTAGGAATGGAAGACTTAAATAGAACTATCGTCGACAAATACCGATCGAGAAGAATTCAATTATGGGATCGTGAGAAGCTTATTGACATGCTTGTATCTGCTGGACTGGAAGAATTTTATAGTACCACTTCATCTGGGCATATGGGTTACGGTGATTTCCACATTCTTTATGGTAAAAGTTTGAAGGGATATATTTCAGAAAAGGATATTGAAAACCATTCAAAAAACTGGCTTGATGATTTGGTTATTAGTAAGAACAGGGTTCTCGGAGCTATATTAGAATCGGAAATTATTACCCAAAATTGCAGAAGAAACGGTTTTTTTTATGAAAGCATTCATTCTCAACTGTCAGCGCTAAGAGTTATATTATTTGAAATAAACAATGTTCAAGACCCTAGCGATGATATTTTTCTTAATAAAATTCTTAGTAGTGCAGTAATAAATCTTGCGCGAGACTGTTTTGAATATACTACACATGTTCAAAAAAGTTGGGAGGAGAGCGGACATGACTTAGTGAAAATAATTCCTGGGACTGGAAAAATCTTCACTTACCTCGTCAATTGTGCGAGGATTTTAGAAATTGCAGGTTTAGCATTTTTTCTAGTTCAATCTCCTGACGAGAAACAAGTTTTATGCAAATTTATTTCTAATTTTATTTTGAGTGAACAGGGATGCTCTCACATCCCTAGTGACCGATATGCTGTTTCAATTGTTTTTCCTGTATTAGCACTAAAAAAATGCGAACGAAATGAAGTCGCATTAGAGTTTCTACACAGACTCACAATTTGGTTGTGTGATCGATATGAACAAGGAAATGGGATTGCGGGAATTGGAAAATCACCTTTAGAAGAAATCTCAATATTATTAGGTGCTCCTTTCAGTTTCATAGCGACCATGAAAAGAAATGACAATTATTTAGCAACAGTACTCTCAGATTTAGCTGCATTTTTCGAAGATGATATTTTTTATAGTAAGGTAATAAACGACATAAGAGCAGTAAAAATATTCCCAACTTACTGGCAAATTTCAGACAATAATGATTTGTTTATTATAGAAGGCAGATCTATTATTTCTTACCCTAATATTGAATATTTAGATCATTTGAAAAGATTTAACGATTATGACTTTGCCCAACATATTATTCACGAGGAAAGAACTTATGGTTTGAGCCAGAAGGTTAGCCCAGTTTCCATAATGACTTTAATGCTTTTATTGCGCGACAGATATTTTCCAACTTTATGGAATTTGTTGATCGAATAAGCGAAGCACCAAGCAAGAAGATTTCAGCAAAGTATATTGAGGAAATAAAGGACGATCTCTACATTGTTTTATTATGTCGCCCGGTGTAGGAGCTAGGTCGTTGAGAATTGTTGATTATCTTAAGCTTTTATGGAATCATAAGCATTGAGTCCATCGACGCATGCGTCGCACCTACGACGGCATGGATGATAATGGGTGCGGGTTTTCGTCGTCATCCGGCCAATTAGGGGATTGGAGGCGATATATTTGGCGATGCGGTCGTGTTCGGTTTGATCACGCAGGATGTGTTCGTGATAATTACGCTGCCAGATGGAGGTCAGGCCTAATTCGCGTCCGGCGCGGTATGTTACGGCAGATTTGAAGGCACGCAGGATGGCACCCAGGGAACGTGGCATAACATTTTTTGTTGTTGTAGTAGGGGCGCAGCGGCGCTGCGCCCCTACGGGTATGTTATCCCATCCTTCCGGTCAAATAGGCTTCGGTCAATTCCTGCTTTGGGCGGGTGAAGATCTGGTTCGTGGAAGCGAACTCCACCAGTTCCCCCAGCCAGAAAAGACCGGTCATCTCGGAGACGCGCGCCGCCTGCTGCATGTTGTGGGTCACGATCACGATGGTGTAGTTCTTCTTTAATTCCCCGATCAATTCTTCAATGTGCAGAGTGGCGATCGGGTCGAGCGCCGAGGTGGATTCATCCATCAGGATGACTTCAGGTTGCACTGCCAGCACGCGTGCGATACACATACGCTGTTGCTGACCCAGCGAAAAGCCCATGGCATTGGCCTTGAGATTGTCCTTGACTTCATCCCACAAGGCGGCCTGGCGCAGGCTGTGTTCCACGGTTTCTTCCAGATCGGCCTGACTTTTAAACGTCCCAAGCACGCGCGGTCCAAAGGCCACATTGTCAAACACCGATTGCGGAAATGGATTGGGCTTCTGAAAAACCATACCAACCCGCTGGCGCAGCGTGACCACATCCATATCCCCGGCATGGATATCCTGCCCATTCAGCAGGATGTGTCCTTCCACGCGTGTGCCATGGATGGTGTCATTCATTCGGTTGAGACAGCGCAGGAAGGTACTCTTTCCGCAGCCGGAAGGCCCGATCAGTGCCGTCACCTGGCGCGGCAGCACCTGCAGGTTAATGCTGCTTAAAGCCTTTTTTAGCCCGTAATAAAAATTCAAGTCCTGGATATCAAAGATGGGATTGGTGGATTCCATGTTAGCAATTTTACACCATCCCGGAATATTTTTTCTTCATTTCGGCTATAATTGCCCCCATGAAACAACTGGCTGTCCTGTCACTTATCCTGGTTTTGATGATCTCCTGTGCAGCTCCCGGGACAGGCACCCCCTCCAACTCCCAACCCGCGGCAAGCATTCAAAATAAAGGCTCGGATACGATCGTAAACCTGGCATTGGCCTGGGCGGAGCGTTATCAACAGATCCATCCCGAAGTGCGCCTCTCGGTGACCGGTGGGGGTTCAGGAACTGGCCTGGCTGCCCTGATAAATGGTACGGTGGATATCGCCAACGCTTCTCGACAGATCAAGCCCGAGGAAGTGACGGAAGCTCAGTCCAAAGGCATCGATCCAGTGGAACATGTCATCGCCCGTGATGCCATTGCGGTCATCGTCAATCCGGAAAACCCGGTCAGCCAGCTAAGCCTCCAGCAGATCTCCGACATTTACAGCGGCAAGATCACCAACTGGAAGGAGGTCGGTGGCCAGGACCGGCCGATCGTGCGCCTGTCACGCGAGACCAACTCAGGCACGCATGTCTATTTTCTCGAAACCGTCCTGCGCCTGGGGGATAAGGAAAATAAAACCCTGTTCTCAACCGACACGCTGCTGTTGCCATCCTCCGAGGGCATTATCAATGAAGTGCGCCAGAACCCGAATGCCATCGGTTATGATGGGCTGGGCTATGTCCCCAGGGATCTGAAAATGATCGCCATCGCCCGTCAGCCGGGGGAGGGCTACATCCTGCCTTCCATTGCCACGGTCAACGACAACAGCTATCCGATCGCGCGTGACCTGTATATGTATACTGCCGGGCAGCCCCAGGGCGCGGTGGCAGCCTACCTGGATTGGATATCATCGGACGAAGCCCAGGCCATTGTTGCCAAACTGGGCTTTGTGCCCGTAAAGTAGGACTATGGATAAATCTCTCGATTGGCGTGAATATGTCATCACCCGGGCCATCAAAGCCAGCGGGTATTCAGCCATCCTGTTTGTCGGCCTGATCTTTATCTTCCTGCTGCGGGAGGGCCTGCCAGCGCTTGCGGATGTACCCCCGGGTGACCTGCTCAGTACACGCTGGTACCCCATCGAAAACTACTTCGGCATTCTGCCCCTGCTGAGCGGCTCCCTGGTGGTCACGCTGGGGGCAGCGCTCATCGCCATGCCTCTCGGGTTGGGCTCAGCCATTTTTATTGCTGAAATTGCCCCGCGCTGGCTGCGCGAGATCCTGAAACCACTGGTTGAACTGCTGGGTGGATTACCTTCGGTTGTGCTTGGTTTCCTGGGCATCCTGGTGCTCTCCCCAAATCTGCGCACACTGCTGGACCTGCCCACCGGACTGACCGCCCTGGCCGGCTCTCTGCTGCTGGCTGCCATTGCCATCCCGACCATTGTGTCGATCGCTGAAGATGCCCTCGACTCGGTGCCGCAATCCTACCGTGAGGGTGCCCTGGCGGTGGGTGCCACCCGCTGGCAGACCATCTGGCGCGTCACCCTGCCAGCCGCCCGTTCGGGTGTTCTCACCGCCATCATGCTGGGCATCGGCCGTGCTCTGGGCGAGACGATGGCTGTCATGATGGTCACCGGTAACGCGCCTGTCATAGCCACGCGTTGGAATTCACTGTTCATGCCAGCCCGCACCATGACGGCTACCATCGCGGCCGAGATGGGTGAGGTTGCCAATGCCTCCACCCATTACCACGTACTTTTCTTTATCGGGCTGGTATTATTCCTGATCTCGCTGGCAGTCAATGTGGCCGCCTCATCGGTCGTTTTCCGTCAGAAGAAACGTGCCGAAAGGATCCTGTCCTGATGAAGAGCAGCATGCACATCAACCAGAACCTTTCCCAACGGCTGGGTTTTTCACTCCTGAGCCTGGTCATGTTGATCACCGTCATACCAATTTTGGCCGTTATTGTCTACATCATCTTGCAGGGCGCCCCCGCCATCTCCTGGGAATTTCTGAGCGGATTCCCACGCGACGGCATGCGCCAGGGCGGTATCCTGCCAGCCATCGTGGGCACATTTTACTTGACGCTCGGCACCGCCATATTTTCGGTACCGCTGGGCATCGCCGCGGCCATTTACCTGGCGGAATATGCCCGTGAGAACGTGGTCACCCGCCTGATCCGCATCGCCATCATCAACCTGGCCGGCATTCCCTCGGTGGTGTACGGATTGTTCGGGTTGGGATTATTCGTCTTCTTCCTGAAATTTGGCACCAGTCTGCTGGCTGCCTCACTGACGCTCTCGATCATGACCCTGCCGGTCATCATCAGCGCGGCCGAAGAGGCCCTGCGGGCGGTGCCACAGGCTTTCCGCACGGTCAGCATCTCGCTGGGAGGGACACGCTGGCAGACCATCCGTCGCATTGTCCTGCCGCAGGCCCTGCCCGGCATCATCACCGGCGTCATCCTGGGGCTGGAACGTGCTGCCGGGGAAACAGCGCCCATTCTGTTCACGGGTGCAGCCTTCTTCCTGCCGCGCCTGCCAAACTCCCCCTTCGATGCGACCATGGCGCTGCCCTATCACCTGTTCGTTATCTCCACCCAGGTTCCGGAGATGCCCTTCCAGATCCAGTATGGCACGGCGCTGGTTTTGATCGCTTTCGTGCTGGGAATGAACCTCATCGCGACTGTCATTCGCTCGCGGGCCAGGGCGAAAAGGCAGTGGTGACCTTATGAACAAGCTCATCATCCAAAACCTCTCATTGCAGTATAGCGATGGCACCGAGTCTCTGCGCGATATTTCCTTGAATATTCCCTCCAACGCCATCACGGTACTGTTCGGACCCGCAGGCGGCGGCAAATCCTCCCTGTTGCGCTGTCTCAACCGCCTGAATGACCTGACCGAGGTGCGGGTCGTCTCGGGCAAGGTCCTGCTTGAAGGCGAAAACATCCTCGACCCGAATACGGACGTGATCGCCCTGCGCCGCAAGGTCGGGATGGTATTTGCCCGCCCGGTCGTCCTGCCACTGACCATCCGTGGCAATCTCACCTACGGGCTCGAACTGGCAGGTGAGCAGCGTAAATCCCGCCTGGATGAAGCCGTTGAACGCAGCCTGAAACTGGCTGCCCTGTGGGACGAGGTCAAGGAACGGCTGGGTGAACCCGGCATCGCCCTGTCTGGCGGGCAGCAGCAACGCCTGTGCCTGGCACGCGTCCTGGCCAACCAGCCCGAGGTCATCCTGCTGGATGAACCCACCAGTGGGCTGGATCCGCTTTCAACTGCCAAGGTTGAGGAAGCCCTGCAGGTATTAAAACAGGACTACACCATTGTGCTTGTGCCGCACTCCGTCCAACAGGCTGCCCGCACCGCAGATTACGCAGCCTTCTTCCTGCAGGGTGAACTGGTGGAATGGGCCGAGGGCAAGGAAATCTTTACCAACCCGCAAAACAAGCGCACCGAAGATTATGTCGAGGGAAGATTTGGTTAAATGGATGGGGCTACGAGGCATCCTGTCAAACCATAATTACCATGTCTGAACTAATACTTGTCGTCGAAGACGAACCTTCTTTGCAGGAAACCCTGGTCTATAACCTGGAAAAGCTGGGTTACACTGTCGAAGCTGTCAGTGACGGGCGCCTTGCCATTGAAGCGGCCCGTGCTCACATCCCCGACTTGATCGTCCTCGATATCATGCTCCCAAGCCTGGACGGATTCGAAGTTTGCAAGATCCTGCGCAAGGAAATGAGCGTCCCCATCCTGATGCTGACGGCGCGCGATGATGAGATCGACCGCGTCGTTGGGCTGGAGGTCGGTGCGGATGATTACCTGACCAAGCCTTTCTCGATGCGCGAACTGATCGCCCGCGTTAAAGCCCAACTGCGCCGTACTCAAATCATCCGCGAGGAACTGGGAAAAATTAAAACTGCCGATACTGAAGAGCCACACAAAATTTTGACTTTCAAAAATCTGGCCGTTGACCTGACCCGCCGCGAGGTGAGATTGGATGGGCAGGCGCTCGCGCTCAAACCACAAGAGTATGACCTGCTGGTCTTCTTTGCTGAACACAAGGGACAGATGCTCTCACGTGAATTCATCCTCGAGCGCCTCTGGGGTTGGGAATACGTCGGAGACAGCCGTACAGTGGATGTTCACGTGCGCTGGCTGCGGCAAAGGATCGAGAAGGACGCCGCCAACCCGGAGCGCATTGTGACCGTACGCGGCGGGGGCTATCGTTTCGAAGGATGAATACCTTTCTACTGGTTAGTTTCATTATTGCTTTGCTTGCGCTCGGCTGGTTTGCCTGGCGTTATTTCCGCCTGCGGCACGGTATGGAGGCCTTCGCCCGCACCATCCGTCGCACGACCCAGGAAGGGTCTCCTGCCGCATCTCTGCCTGAGGATGAGGCCGGGTTGGAGGAACTGTCCAACGCGGTCAGGGCGCTGGCCGAATCTCTTGAGTTGCGTTCGCTGGAGGTGGATGCCGAGCGTGCCAAACTGGCCGCTGTGCTTGACCGCATGACGGATGGCGTGCTTATTGCCGATTCCGATGGATATGTTACTTTCCTGAACCCGGCTGCTGAGCGTTTGTTCGATGCGCCCGGCGCAATTGGCCGCACGGTGGCTGAGATCGTGCGACAGCACCAGTTGGTGGAGGCCTGGCGCCGCAGTTGTGAAACCGGAGAAGCACAGGAGGAATCGGTCGAATTGCCCGCCATGCGCCAGTTCCTGCAATTGGTTATCCTGCCCGACCAGCAGACCGGCAGCTCGCTCCTGCTGGCGCAAGACCTGACGCGCGTCCGGCGGCTGGAAAAAGTGCGGCGTGATTTTATCTCGAACGTCTCTCACGAACTGCGTACTCCGCTGGCCTCGCTCAAAGCCCTGACCGAAACCCTGCGTGACGGTGCGCTGGACGATCCAAAAGCTGCTCCGCGTTTCCTGGGACGCATCGAAACCGAGGTGGATGCACTGACCCAGATGACGCAGGAACTGCTTGACCTGACGCGCATCGAATCCGGCCAGGTGCAGCTGGATTTGAAATCTGCCGCCCCCGGAAAACTGCTGGCCTCGGCCGCGGATCGCATGCGGGCGCAGGCTGAACGCACCGGATTGATACTGACGGTTGAATCCGCTATGGACCTGCCCGAGGTGCATGCGGATGCGGCGCGGCTGGAACAGGTGTTGGTCAACCTCGTCCATAATGCCCTCAAATTCACCGCTCCGGGTGGCAAGGTGATTCTATCCGCAGGGGCGAAGAGCGGGTTTGTCCGTTTTGCAGTGAGAGATACCGGCGTTGGCATTCCGGAGGACGAATTGGAACGCGTCTTTGAGCGTTTCTACAAAGCCGACCGGGCACGTTCTAGCGGTGGCACCGGGCTGGGGCTTTCGATCGCCCGTCACATCGTCGAGGCGCACGGGGGCAGGATCTGGGTAGAGAGCGTCGAAGGACGGGGCAGCACGTTTTATTTTACGATACCAGTTTTCTAACATCCTCGACGCCAGGGATGGCGGCGTTATGCAGTGAAATAGGAGCGACGCTCTTCCGAAGTGCGTCGCTCCTGATTTAACAGCTTTAACCAAACGTTAAACGGATGTTCTTCAGTCCTTAAACTCCATGCGGTAAGATAAATACATGATTAAGGAGATTAAACAAATGGAAGTAATATTTTTGATCGTTATGACGATCGCCATGTTCATGGTCTTTGGTGTGGATACCGCCCAGAAACGGCGCAAATTCCTGGAACAGCAGTCACAAGGAAAGAAGAACGCACAATGAGCCCGCACATTTTGGTCACGAATGACGACGGTGTACTGGCGCCCGGCCTGCTGGCACTGGCACAGGAAATGCGCAAGCTGGGCAAGGTCAGCATCCTGGCTCCCGACCGCAACTGGTCGGGCGGTGGACATGTCAAAACCCTCGACCGTGCCCTGCGAGTGCGCGAAGTGCGCCTGAGTGATGGCACCCAGGCCTTTGCCAGTGACGGTGCGCCTTCCGATTGCGTCTCGCTGGCTGCCCTGGGCTACATCAAGGAGCCGATCAACCTGGTCGTTTCTGGCATCAACGTGGGCGCCAATTTGGGACACGATGTAACTTATTCCGGCACAGTCACTGCCGCGATGGAAGCCGTCATTGCCGGTGTGCCTGGCGTGGCAGTGTCACTGGAGGTGCCTGAAAATCACGTCGGCGAGATTGAATTCGGCCCGGCCGCCCGCGCCGCCCGCCGAGTGGTGGAACAGGTGATCGCAAACGGCCTGCCACCGGAAATCCTGCTCAACGTCAACGTCCCGTTTTTGAGTGACGAGCAGATGCGCGGCTTTCGACTGACGCGGCAGGGATTGCGCGTCTATCACAATCGCCTGGATGAACGCCTGGACCCGCGCGGCCGACCCTACTACTGGATCGGCGGCGACGCCCCAACCGGCGTCTCGGAGCGAGGCAGTGACATCGGGGCGCTGTCAGAAGGTTATGTCTCGGTTACCCCACTTCACCTGGATTTGACTGCCTATCACATGCTGCCTGATTTGAATACGTGGGGATTGGAAGAACAAGCGCTGGAGCTGCCGAATATGAACCCGGCCCTGCTACTGGACTCCTCTGCCGGGCAGTTGCTGAAGGCGGAGGTAGCGGACTGAAGGTAAATCCACCTTGCTGATGATGCAACGACGCAACCGCCTGGTGCGCCGTTTTTTGTTTTATTGCTTCATGCATAAATAATTGAGCTTTTTGTCGTCATATTTCTCACATAAGCTAGAAATGCAGTTCCGTTATTTACGCAGTATTCTGTAACTTTAACAAAACGTTAAACATATGTTCTCTTGACGTTAAACATGGCTTGATAAACTCTTCTTAACTAAAAAAGGAGAAAAGAAAAATGCGTAAAAATTTATTTGTTTCCATGTTCGTTCTGCTCATCGCCGTGCTGGTGCTCAGCGCCTGCGCTCCCTCCGCCTCTGCCACAGTGGTACCAACTTCCACAGATGTCCCGGTTGCCGGTATGCAACAACCTACTGTTGCTGCAACCGTTGAACCCCTCCCGGCTGGATCGGTTCAGATCAACGGTGCGGGTGCCACCTTCCCCCTGCCCGTTTACACGGAGTGGGCTTATGCCTATCAATATGTCGATCCATCCGTTGTCATCAATTACCAGGGTATCGGCTCCGGTGGCGGTAAAAAAGGTATCCTGGATGGCACAATTGATTTCGCCGGTTCCGACTCGCTTTTGAAGGACGAGGAATACACTGCTGGTGCTGACTTGCAAATGTACCCGATGCTGGCTGGTGCGGTGGTCAATGTGTACAACATCCAGTGGGCCAAAGAAATCCCGACGGGTACCACCCTGCCCGCCCTTGTCCTTGACCGCCAGACCCTGGTGGACATCTACAATGCTAAGGTCACCAAATGGAATGATGCCAGGATCGTTGCCTTGAACCCCGGATTGGCCGAATATCTGCCCAACGCTCCCATCACAGTTGTGCATCGCTCAGATGGCTCCGGCACGACCGAGATCTTCACCAATGCTCTGACCTCCTTCAGCCCGGACTGGGTTGCCGGTGGCGCTTCATCTGTCGAATGGCCGGTGGATAAGGCCGGAAACGGCGTTGGCGGTAAAGGCAACCAGGGCGTGGCTGCATCCGTCATCAACACCCCCAATTCCATTGGTTATGTCGAACTTTCCTTTGCCATCTCCAACCAGATGCCCTTTGCCAGCATGGTCAACAAGGCCGGCAAGACCGTAATTGCCAGTGCTGACTCTCTGGCCTCCGCCATGAACGATTTTGCCACAGCCTTTGATGCCAAACTGACCGTCACCATCGTGGACGCTTCAGGCGATGGCTCCTGGCCTGTTTCCGGCTATACCTATCTCATCCTGCATACCCAGAATATGACCGATTTCGTCAAAGCTCAGAAACTGCTGGAGTACATCCAATGGAGCCTGACCGACCCGTCCGCTGCCAAACGCGCCGGAGATCTTGGCTACTCGGTCCTGCCTGGCGCTGTCCGTGACTTGGTGCTTGCCAAGCTCGGCCAAGTGACTGTCAATGGTCAGCCTGTTTTGACCAAATAACCGGATATATTCACCTCCTTCCAAAGTGGAGGGCCTCCTTATGGAGGCCCTCCCGGATGCTTCTTTGATGAAAAAGAAACGTGTTCTTTTTGTCTGTATCGAAAATTCATGCCGCAGCCAGATGGCTGAGGCATTTGCGCGTAGATTGGCTCCAGATGTGATCGATGCGTCCAGCGCCGGTTCACATCCATCGGGTGAGATCAATCCGAAAGCGATCCAATCCATGCGGGCCCTGGGCTACGACTTAAACCAGCAGCGCTCCAAGTCCCTGGGCGAGATCCCCCGCACCAAATTTGACTACGTTATCACCATGGGTTGCGGGGACGAATGTCCATTTATCCCGGCGGTTCATCATGAAGATTGGGATATTCCGGATCCAAAAGATATGCCGCTGGACGAATTCCGCAAAATCCGCAACAGGATCCGGGAACGTGTGGAAGCACTGGCAAGCAGTATCAGGCGGAATTGTGAATAAGAAAATCAAACCTGCGCTCAAACCAAATAGGATACTTCGCCTCCACCGAATCTTCCGGCATGGAGACCGGCCCTGGCAGGGATTGATCATGGTGGTATCCATCTTCATCATCGTTTTAATGGCTGCCATTGGTTGGATGCTGTGGCGGGAATCCTCCGGAGCCCGTTTCACGTTCGGCTGGAATTTCCTGGCACCCACCACAAATGCCTCCTGGGACCCGGTTAACGATCATTTCCAAGCCTGGCCATTTATCTATGGAACACTGCTCACCTCGTTGTTCGCAATTATCATTGCGCTCCCCATCAGCCTGGGGATCGCCATCTTCCTAGTGGAATTGTGCCCAGCCTGGCTGCGCACCCCATTGACCTGGATGGTTGAACTCCTGGCAGCCATTCCCAGCGTGGTGTATGGCCTGTGGGGTATCTTCATCTTTTTGCCGGTGGTGGTCACACCAATTGGGAGCTTCCTGGCCGAAACGCTTGGGAACTTTCCTGTTATCGGAGCGTTGTTCGCAGGTCCAATGTCGGCCAGCGGAGCATCGCGCCTGGCGGCGAGTCTTATCCTGGCCATCATGATCATCCCCACCATCGCCGCCGTCACACGCGACGTGTTCCTTGCCATCCCCAATTCCCAGCGTGAAGCCTCGCTGGCGCTCGGATCAACCCGATGGGAAACCATCTGGAAGGTTCTCATCCCATACGGACTTTCCGGCATTCTCGGCGCGGTCATCCTTGGGTTGGGACGCGCCCTTGGCGAGACGATGGCTGTTACCATGGTGATCGGGAACAGCATCGAGGGTAGCCTGTCCCTGCTGCGACCCGGGTATAGCATGGCGAGTGTCATCGCCAACGAGTTCGCTGAGGCGGTCTCGAAACTGCACAACCAGGCGCTGGTGGAGGTGGGACTGGCGCTGTTCGTGATGACTTTGCTCTTGAATATACTGGCGCGATTCCTGGTCTGGCGCGTGGCGAGCCGCACCCCGCAGGAGGTGCGCGCATGACCCGTTTTGGAAAACTCCTGAACCAGAATCGCATTGCACATGCCCGTAAGCGCAAGACTGGCAACAAGGTCATGCTCTCACTGACCGGTGTCCTGACTGCGCTGGCGCTTGTCCCACTGGTCTGGATCATTGTCTATGTCATCCTGCGCGGCGGGAAATCCATCAACCTGGATTTCTTCACCCAATTACCCAAGCCGCTCGGCATGGCAGGCGGTGGTGTGCTGCACGCCATCGAGGGTACGCTCATAGTCACCCTGCTGGCCGGGATCTTTTCCGTCCCGCCCGGAGTGCTGGCTGCTTTCTATGCGGCGCGTTTCCCAAACACTCCGCTGGGTATGGCCCTGCGCTTCAGCACGGATGTGCTCTCCGGCGTTCCGTCCATCGTAGTCGGGTTGTTCGCTTATGCCGTGCTGGTTAAGCCGATGGGACACTACTCCGCCCTGGCAGGCGGCGCGGCGCTGGCGGTGCTTATGCTTCCGACCATCATCCGCACCACCGAGGAGATGCTCAAACTGGTCCCGCATACCTTGCGTGAAGGCTCGCTGGCGCTCGGCGCATCAGAGTGGAAGACTTCGCTCAGTGTTCTCTTCCCGGCTGCGCTGAATGGTATCTTTACCGGTTTCCTGCTGGCTCTGGCACGCGCGGCCGGTGAGACGGCACCCTTGCTTTTCACCACTCTGGGGAATGAGCGCTATGATTTGAAAGCGATCATATCGGGAGGTGTGCAGTCGCATCAGGGTTTCTTCCAGATCCTGGACCGTATCGTCAACCAGCCGGTGGATTCGCTTCCACTGACATTATGGAAGTACGCCCAACAGCCGTACCCGGAACGCATCGAACAAGCCTGGGCGGTGGCATTGGTTCTGATGCTGCTTGTCCTGATCGTCAATATTACCGCCCGTGTGTGGATACAGGTTCGTACGCGGCGAATGGAAGGGTAGTTTTTATGGAAATACAAACAATGGTTAAACCGACGACAGTAGAAAATACAGCCATCAAAGTGCAGGTGAAGGGACTGTCTGTCTATTACGGAAAATTCCGCGCCCTGACCGGGATCGACCTGACAGTACATGACAGGAAGATCACGGCCATCATCGGGCCTTCGGGATGCGGCAAGTCCACCCTGCTGCGTTCCTTCAACCGTATGAACGACCTGACCCCCGGCTGCCGCATGGAAGGTGAAGTTATCCTGGAAGGGGAGAACCTGCTTGCCCCTGCTGTGGACGTGGTGGACATTCGCCGCCGGGTCGGGATGGTATTCCAGCGACCGAACCCGTTCCCGAAATCCATTTACGAAAACGTCGCCTACGGGCCGCGCCTGTATGGCATCCGCCGCAAGTCGGACCTGGATGAAATTGTTGCATCCAGTCTCAAGTCTGCTGCCCTGTGGGACGAGGTCAAAGACAAGCTTCACCAATCCGGCCTGTCGCTATCGGGCGGACAGCAGCAGCGTCTGTGCATTGCCCGCGCCCTGGCTGTCGAGCCGGAAGTCATCCTGATGGATGAACCCGCCTCGGCACTCGATCCGATCTCCACGCTGAAAATCGAGGAACTGATGCAGGATTTGAAGAAAGACTACACCATCGTCATCGTGACCCACAACATGCAGCAGGCTGCGCGTGTTTCAGACTTCACTGCCATGATGATGATTGACGAACAACGCGCCGGGCGTCTCATCGAATATGATGCCACCCATATCATTTTCACCCGCCCAAAGGACAAGCGCACCGAAGATTACGTTACCGGGCGCTTTGGTTAGTGAAGAAGACTGAAAATGGTTATAATAAACCATCAACCGAGTGAAAAGAGGTTACCGATGCGAAAAACTTTTGAGAGTGAAATCCAGCAGTTGAAAGACGAGGTTCTCGTCCTGGGAAGCATGGTTGAGCAGGCCATCCTTGGCTCGGTGGAAGCGTTAAAAAAACGGGATGTCGAAGCCTCCCGCCTTATCTACGAGGCAGATGCCAGGATCAATGCCAAACGTTACGCCATCGAGGAGCAGGTCATGATCGCCATCGCCACCCAGCAGCCCATGGCGCACGATCTGCGCCTGTTGGCTTCTTTACTCGAGGTCAGCGGGGAGTTGGAGCGCATGGGTGATTATGCCAAAGGTATCGCCAAGATCAATATCCTGATGGGGGATCAGCCCTTATTAAAACCTCTGATCGATATCCCGCGCATGGCTCAGAAGGGCGCCGACATGCTGCACCGTGCCCTGACCGCCTTTGTTAATGAGGATGCTGAGACTGCCAGACTGATCCCTTATGAAGATGACGAAGTGGACAACCTGTATGACCAGATCTATCATGAATTGATGTTGTTTGTCATCCAGGATGCGCGCAGTATTGAACGCGCCAACTGGTTATTGTGGGTGGCTCACAACCTGGAGCGCCTGGCCGACCGCGTAACCAACATCTGCGAGCGGACGGTCTTCATTGCCACCGGCGAGATGAAAGAAATCGAATCCAGCCGCGACGAATAAAAAAAGATCTTTTCAAATATTTGAAGAGGGGCTGTTCCTATTGACTTTTGGAACAGCCCCTTTCCCTTCTTTATTGAGAGGATACAAAAGATCAACTTAATACTCCCTGGAAATCATTACAGGGTTTTTAACCAATATTTACATGTTCTTTACATCCAAAATGTATCATCATCAACAGCAAGGGCTTCCTTGCAAATTCAAATCATTCAAGGAGATTGATGATGAAAAAAACAGTAACAGCACTTCTAATTGTGGCGGTAGTAGCCATTGCATTAAGTACCGCCGGTCTGGCTTATGCCCAGGCACCCACACCTCAGGCTCCAGTAACCGGAAGCGGTTACGGCTATGGAATGAATGGTAACGCCAGGATGCATAGTGGCATAATGGGCCAGAATGTAGTATCTGGAACCCAGGATGGCGTGCTTCACGATGTGATGATCGCGGCCTTCGCTGAGCAGCTCGGAATTTCGGTGGAAGATCTGAATGCCCGGCTGGATGCAGGTGAGACTGTGGCAGATGTGGCTTTTTCCAAAGGTCTGACGGTTGATGAATTCCGGACCTTGATGACAGACGCCCGCTCACAGGCTATTGACCAGGCCCTCCTGGATGGCACTTTGACCCAAGAACAGGCTGATCGGATGAATCAGCGTGGCGGCGGTCAGATGATGGGAGCCGGAGCCGGGCGAGGAGCCCGTGGCGCAGGTCAGGGTCAATTCTCAAACCCGGGTTGCCCGTACTATGACGAGGTTCAACCTTAATCCATCCGGTGTTGATGATAAAAAAGATGTGCGTCACAAGCGGACGCACATCTTTTTTATTGTTTATAATAGAGTCTTATTCCCCGGTGGCAATGGGCAGCCCTTGTGCCTTCCATTGAGTAATGCCCCCTGCCATGCTGGTGACCGGGGATAAAGAGTTCCTGATTTTGGAGAAGGACATCCAAATTAACTGGCTGTAAAGATGTAGGGCGGGATTCAATCCCGCCGAAAAGTAAGGCACACCTGTTAACGGCAGGTTTGGAACCTTGCCCTACACCTACCTCACAACAACCTGTCACCCCCATCCACGGAGTCGACCCGGTAATGGCAGCCTCGGCTGTGACGGTTATGACGGGCAGCCTGTGCCACCACCAGGGCAGCTTCCACGGCGTTGCGTAATCCGATCAGACCATCACTCAAGCGGGTGGAACGGTAGAAGGTCTCGATCTCATTCTGAATGTGGCGCAGTTCGCGAATGGCACGCGACATGCGCTCGGCTGAACGGATCAAGCCAACATAATGCCACATGATGGTCTGGATGGTTTGCATATCCCCCTGGATCAAGGCCGGGTCGGCATCCACAGTCAGGTTGCTCTCATCCCAGGGCGGCACATCCTCCCGTCCCGGGATCGGTTCCCGGTCTTTTTTATCCAACTCGATTTCGAGATTGTTTGCAGCGCGCTGACCCCAAACCAGTCCCTCCAGCAGGGAAGTGGAGGCCAACCGGTTGGCGCCGTGCAACCCCGAACAACTTACCTCTCCCACTGCATACAGATTCAGGATGTTCGAGCGTCCCCATTCATCCACGGCTACTCCTCCGCAAAAATAATGCGCAGCTGGAACCACCGGGATGGGTTCCCGGGTGATATCAATGCCAGCTTTCAGGCAGGTGGCATAAATGTTCGGGAAGCGTTCCTGGATGGCCTCCGCCGAGGCGTGCGAGGCAATATCCAGCAGTACATACGAGTAGCCGTGTGTTTCCATCTGGTGGTGGATGGCACGCGCCACCACATCGCGTGGCGCCAGATCCTTCCACTCAAGGGAATACTTCTCCATGAAGGCATTCCCATCGGGTGTCAGCAGTATACCTCCCTCGCCGCGCACAGCTTCGCTGATCAAAAAACCTTCCATGCCTGGTGTAGACAGGGCTGTTGGGTGAAACTGGACATATTCTGCATTGATGATGCGCGCCCCGGCACGGTGTGCCATGGCCAGGCCGTCACCACGCGAGCGCAGCGGGTTGGTGGTATTTGAATAAATGCGCCCCAGTCCGCCGGTGGCCAGGATGGTGGCTCCCGCCAGGTAACGGTGCACCATGCGCGTGGTTTGATCAAAAACATAAGCCCCGTGGCAGGTGATCGGCCGGTAGTTGGCCAGCGGATCGCGTGCATGATGCGGGAAGGTGATCAGATCTACAGCCGTCAGGTTCTTTACCAGGGTCACATTCGAGCATTTTCCCAGGGCCTGAAGCATGCCAGTGATAATGGCCTGCCCGGTGGTATCGCCTACATGGGCAATGCGCCGCCGGGAATGTGCCGCCTCCTTACCCCAGTCAATTTTCCCATTTGCATCTTTGTCAAAATCCACCCCGGATGTCTCTATCAGGATTTTTTGTAAATCTACCGGGCCTTCTTCAGCCAGGATACGTGCCGCCAGCGGCAGGCTGGCACCTGCTCCGGCTTTTAATATATCTTCCACCAGCAGCTCCGGAGTGTCATCCGCGCCGCGGCCGATGATACCTCCCTGGGCGTAACGCGTGTTTGACTCCTGGGGGTCGCTTTCAGGCGTGATCACATCTATCTTGAGGTTGGGGTTGCGCGCCAGGCCCAATGCGGCACTAACGCCGGCCACCCCGCTGCCGATGATAAGTACATCTGTTGTTCTCACAAGTTCTCCTTGAACTCAGCTAATGGCGATCATGCGCTCGACTGCTTTAAGGGCACGCAAACGCACCGGCTCGGGCACTTCGATGACATACTGGTTCAACTGAAGCGACTTGAGCGTATCTTCCAAAGTGATCTGATTCATATGCGGGCAACGCACACTGCACAGGCGCAGCATGGGCTTTTCAGGATTCGCCGCTATGATATTGTCGCCCATGGCACACTCAGTCAATAACAGGAAGTGTGGCGCATTGGATTGCTCAACATAGCGGATCATGGCGGTGGTGCTTCCTGAAAAATCGGAGGCAGCCACTACCTCAGGACTGCATTCCGGGTGGGACAGGATGACAACATCCGGGAACTGCTCCCGTACCGAGCGGATATCTGCCACGGTGAATTTCTCGTGCACCTCGCAGCGCCCGCGCCAGCCCACCATCTGGTAGTCCAGGCTGGTATCGAATTCCAAACCTTTTGCTCCCAAGGTTGGAAAGATGATATGCTTGCCGGTCTCGCGTGCGATGTTGCCAGCCAGGTATTCATCTGGAAGGAAAATAATGGTGTCACTCTTGAGCGATTCGACCACTGCCACCGCATTCCCTGATGTGCAGCACACATCGCTCTCAGCTTTCACATCGGCATACGTGTTGACATAGGTCACCACCGGCACGCCCGGGAAACGCTTGCGCAGGTTGCGTACATCTTCAGCCGTGATCGACTCTGCCAGTGAGCAGCCTGCCTTGGCAGCCGGCAGCAGTACCGTCTTGGTCGGGTTGAGAATCTTGGCAGTCTCGGCCATGAATTTCACGCCGCAAAAAACAATGATGTCCTTTTCGGTTTTGGCAGCCATGCGCGCCAGGTAAAGCGAATCGCCCACAAAATCCGGGATCGAATGGTAGAGAGCCGGTTCCATGTAATTGTGACCCAGGATGACCGCGTTCTTCTCAGCTTTCAACACGTTGATCTGCTCGGCAAGCCCGGCTTTGTAGCGCAATTCCACGTCCGGCACCACATTGCGAAGAAGGGCTTTCATTTTTAAGTACATTTGATTTTCAGGCATAATTCCTTCCGGTTAAACAGCCTGCCCTAAGCGGGGATATTTACATCCAGGCTGACATCGAATACTTTGGCAGAATGGGTCAAGGCACCGCTGGAGATGAAATCCACACCGGTTTCAGCGATCGAGCGCACGCTTTGCAGGGTCACATTTCCTGAGGCTTCCAGCCTGGTGCGCTTGTTTTCAGGCAGGACAGCATTCATTTTCACTGCCTGGCGCATCATCTCCAGGCTCATATTATCCAGTAGAATGCGATCCACATTCAGATCCAGAGCGGCCTTCACATCCTCAAGGGTACGCGTCTCCACCTCGATCTGCAGACCAGACCGGGTCGCACGTGCCCGTTGCACCGCCTCAGCCAGCGAACCGGCAAAATCGATGTGGTTGTCCTTTATCAGGATCATGTCGTACAACCCGATGCGGTGATTTTGACCGCCGCCGCGCAGCACCGCCAGCTTGTCCAGCAGGCGCAGCCCGGGTGCAGTTTTACGTGTATCCAGGATGACGGCCTTCGTGCCTGCCACAGCTTCCACAAACTGATCGGTCAGGGTGGCAATGCCAGACATTCTCCCCAGGAAATTGAGAGCTGTGCGTTCGGCGGTTAGAATGCCACGTGCCGGGCCAACCAGCCTGGCCAGCACCTCACGGTCGCGAACATGGGCACCCTCGGCTACCTGCGCCTGAAAATCGATGCGCTCATCCACCAACAGGCAGGTCACCTCAAATATATCCAGCCCGGCCAGCACCCCGGCCTGCTTGGCCAGGAGTTGTGCCTCCAGCCGGGCTTTGGTCGGGATGATACTGTTCGAGGTGGCATCCCCGCTGCCAACATCCTCCCGCAAAGCGGTTTGGATGGCAGCCAGGATCTCAACAGGCTGCCAGTTGGCAAATTTTCGGGGAATGGGAAAAGCAGGATTGGATGTCATTATGATCTCTCCACTCCGTTTATACCTCGAGTGGCATCTTCTCAATAAGTTGGGAAAGATGGGGGTATGTGGGCGGTCGCGAAGCATACCCGAAGGGTGCGAAGCTACCCACATACCCCCCGCCCCCCTGGTTTATTAGATGATACCTCGAATGGACTTAAAAGAAAAGTCCGACCCTGCTTGGACAGAAGTTCTCAGTATGGAGATATGACGCACTTCAATGACTGGATTTCCAGTAGTTCTGAGAGCAAAAATTGCATTGTACCTGGTGCAGAAAATGAGAATTGCGATACATGCAGGCAGAAAAAACAAAGACCCATAAAAGAGCGTTGTGCTTGTACATTCCTCTCCTGGCATGATCGTCGAAATACCTGTCAGGAGGCAAAGTAACAAAAATTATTTATTAAATCTTAAAACTGTTTGCGACTGGGTTAAAAATATCTTTAATCATTTGGGGTTGTGAGCCCCTAACAACGGCCAACAGTCAACCAAAAACCGACAACAGTCCCATTATTCATTGATCGTACTTTTACTACTAAATAAATCTTTTGCGCCTTTGTCGAAAGTCCCGGCCTCTTTTCCGGGAAAATCCCGCCCTCATTATGCGGGAAGACCCCGCTCTTTTATGGGGCGGTAAATGTCTTATTCTTTCAGAAATTTAGGCAATAGCCAGTCCAAACTGAGAGAGGTTCAAGTTACTATTGGCAATAGAACTCATGTGATTCGCCGCTGGTCATTGTACCAGTATCGCTTGCACCTCCACAGCCATAAGCTGTGTAGCTGTAAGTACCGGAGCAAACCGATAGACTGGTATCACCCTGGTTTATGTAAAAAACATAGGAGGCCGGTCCACTAAGATATAGGGTGACCTGGCCGCCAGTAGTGTTCGAAATATCAAGTTGCGATGAAGACTCACAGGCTGGCGTGGAGGTGTAATACGGGATGGTTGGCAGGGGGCGCGGGGTGCTGGTGGGGGTTGGGGTCTCAGTAGGCGTCGCGGTAGGGATAAAGGCTGGGTTGAGATCCAGGATGAATACGTCGGTAAAGGGTGCCATGGAAGTCCAGCCGTCGGATACTTCCGCGTCAAAACTGTACCCTATCCTGACCTGGTGGTTTTGGCCGATCTGGAAACCACTCAACATGGCTCCAATAAATAAGCAGGGTATCTGGTTCGACGGATCGTCACCCCACCAAAAGCCAGGTTTTATGGTTGCATAATCCAGGTACGAAACGCCGTCTATCTCAAAAATAAATGAGATATGTTGGGTGCTCAGGTCAAGGGCACTTTCATCCTTCGTGCACCAGCCAATATTCAAACGGACCTTGTCATCGTATGGGAATACAACCTGGGTTAAGACATTGTCCTCCAGGTCTGTTTGCAAGTAACTGGATACCAGGTTTGCCTCCGGACAATCGTCCTGGAAGACACAGCTTGTGATCGTGACTGGTGGGGGCGGGACAGGCGTGACTGTAGGAGTAGTGGTGCTGGTAGCTGTATTCGTAACCGTAGGTGTAAGTGTGTTTGTCGGGGTAGGTGTGGGGGTGGCAAATAACTGCTGAGTGGATGAACAAGACAGGATGCTGAGAAAGATGGGTACAATTCCAAGAAGTAACAATCGAAACGAATGTGCTTTCACCAAAATCCTCCATTGGGCAGTGTGTAATTAATGATCCTACTATACCAAGATTTTCTGCTTATGGAAACCCCGGTAACTGATCTTTTGGCATGGGTTCGCATTGATACCAGCCTCATGACATCCATCACGTCACCTCATGACGAAAGGCGGTTGGAGCTCGGCCAGAGGCAAGGTATAATAGTTTCATCATTCAACTATTCGCTCGTGAAACTATTGTGAGGCCGCCATGCCTGAACCCATCTCCAGCCAGCAATTGATCGACAAATTCTGGGAAAGCGTCCCGCCCGTCTGGCGGCGGACGCGGGCACAGATCCGCCGCATCGCCTTCGAGAAATTCCAGATGAGCGAGGAGCAGTTTCAGGTATTGCGGCGCATCCGGCGCGGCAGCACCTCGGTCAGCGCCCTGGCGCAGGCCAGCCAGACCGGGCTTTCAGCGGTCAGCAAGGCTGTGGATGCCCTGGTGCGGCGTGGGTTGGTGACCCGCTCCCAGGACCCGGAAGACCGGCGCAAGGTGCCGCTGGCGCTGACGGAGGAGGGCCAGCACGTCATGCAGGCCATCTTCGGCGAGGCCGAGGCCTGGCTGGCGGAGCGCTTTTCGCCGCTCAGCCCGCAAGAAATGAAATCCATTATGAAAGGTCTGGAATCGCTGCGAAAGGCGTTTTCGTAAGCTATGTCTTAAAAAACATTAAGCACTAGACACGAAGAAGAACCATTAAAAACCTTTGTGACTTTGCGGTAAAGACCTTTTGGGAATTGTGGTATAGACACTGTTTTATCGTGTGAAAGGGGCTTTTTGCAGTAGGCATTAATATGAAACATCTCATTAAACTACGTGCATTCCTCAAGCCCTACCTGGGGCAGCTCACGCTTAACATGCTGCTCCTGCTGGGCACGACCGGCCTGGCGCTGATCGTGCCGGGCATCATCCAGGGGGTGATCGACCAGGGTCTGAAAGCCGGGGCCACCCCCTTTCTGGTGCGCTCGGCGTTGATCTTGGTGGGGATCGGCATCGGCACAGCCCTGCTGAACCTGGTCCAGCGCTACCTGACCGAATGGATCGGGGCACATGTGGGCTACGACCTGCGCAACGCCATGTACGACCGCATCCAGTACCTGCCGTTCAGCTACCATGACCACACCACCACTGGCCAATTGATCAACCGCTGCATCGAAGATGTGCGCGCCGTGCAATCCTTTGCCGGGGACAGCCTGGTGCAGGTTGTGCAGTTGGGCGTGCTGGCCATCGGGGTGGTGACCGCCCTGGTCCTGCGCAACCCCTGGCTGGCGCTGATCGTTCTGCTGCCGTTGGTGCCGATGGTTATGATGACATCTGACTTTGGACAGCGCGTCACCCGCCTGTTCTACGACATAGACAACACCCTGGGCGACCTCTCTGCCCGGCTGCAGGAGAACGTGTCGGGAGCACAGGTGGTGCGCGCTTTTGCGCGTGAGCCGCATGAGATCGAACGCTTCGACCAGGTCAGCCGCCTGTATTTCAAGGCGCGCATCCGAGTCATCGGCGAATGGGCCAAGGTCATGCCGACCACCAACCTGCTCATCACCCTGGGCACCATCCTGATCCTGCTGGCCGGTGGTCCGCTGGTACTGCAGGGCAAAATGACAATAGGCGAACTGGTGGCATTCAACGCCTACCTGCTGATGCTTTCGATGCCGGTGCAGCAATTGGCCTGGCTGGTCAACTCGCTGGGAGAGTCAGAAGCCGGAGCGCAGCGGGTGCTGGAAATTTTGGACCACCAGCCTGAGATCCACTCCCCGGACGGGGCCGAAACGCTCGGGACCCTGAGCGGAGGCGTGGAATTTCGGAACGTTGCGCTGCGCTACCAGGATGAAAAGATGACCGCCCTGGCGGATATCAACCTGACCGTCGAGCCGAACCAGCTCATCGCCCTGATCGGCCAGACTGGCTCGGGCAAGACCTCGCTGGTCAACCTAATCCCGCGCTTCTACGACGTGAGTGAGGGCGCCGTGTTAGTGGACGGTGTGGATGTGCGCCAAGCCGAGCTGGTCTCCCTGCGGCGCCAGATCGGCATTGTGCTGCAGACATCGCTGTTATTCTCGGACAGTATCCGCGAGAACATCCGCTACGGGCGCCCGGAGGCTACGGATGAAGACATTATGGCCGCGGCCCGGGCCGCCCAGGCGCATGAATTCATTCTCAAGTTCACCGAAGGTTACGAAACTCTGATCGGCGAACGCGGCGTGACCCTCTCGGGCGGGCAGAGGCAACGCATTGCCATCGCACGTGCCCTGCTGATGAACCCGCGTATCCTGATCCTGGACGACTCGACCTCCAGCGTGGATACCCAGACCGAGAAGCTCATCCAGGAGGCGCTGGACAAGTTGATGGAAGGCCGCACCACCTTCGTGATCGCCCACCGGCTGGCCACCGTCCGCCGGGCGGACCTGATCCTGGTTATGGACAACGGCCGGATCGTCCAGCGCGGCCGGCATGACGAATTGCTGGCGCAAGGCGGGTTGTACCGGGAGATCTTCGACCTGCAGTTAAGCCAGCAGAACCGGTTGAGTGGAGAGGCCGAAATGGAAGCTGAACTCATGCGAGGCAAACGGGAAGGCGAAGACATACCGGGCCGGAGCAGCTCGGACCGGTCAATATCCTGATGCAAGCGAAACAACTATGACAATCACCATTACCCCACCTCCCTACGTTCTCCAGTCCGAAGAACAGTACAACAAAGGCGTCGATCCGCAGAATGCCAAACGGCTGGTCGCCTACATGCGTCCTTACACGGGGCGTGTGATCCTGTCCGCGCTGCTGATGCTGATCGCCTCGGCTGCTTCCGTGGCGGGACCCTACTTTGTCAAGATCGCCATCGACAGCGGTCTCAACGCCGGGGACGCGGCTGCCTTGCGCAATACCATCCTGGCTTACCTGGCCGTTTCTGTGGTGCAGTGGGTCGGCACCTACTACCGGGTCAACATCATGGCCTGGGTTGGCCAGTCGATCATCTATGACCTGCGCATGAAACTATTCAGCCACCTGCAGGAGCTTTCGCTGGGATTCTACAGCCGTTACTCGGTCGGGAGGGTCATCACCCGCACCATCAACGACGTGGAGACCCTGCGCGACTTCCTGACCTGGGCGGTGCTGGCCATCGCCCGGGATGTCTTCACCCTGGCTCTGATCATCTTCGTGATGCTGGACATGAACGTGCGCCTGGCGCTGCTGACCTTCAGTGTTTTACCGGTCATGGTGCTCATCACCATCCTTTTCCGGCGGGCCTCGCGGGCTGCTTACCGCAAAGTGCGGGCGGCCATTTCGTGGGTGAACTCGGTGCTGGCTGAGAACGTGAACGGAGTGCGGGTGGTACAGGCATTTTCACGACAGAAGCTTAATTACGAACATTTTCGGGATTATGTCAATCGTTACCACCTTGAACGGGCCATTGTCACGGCGCGCATCTCGTCCGTGTTCAGCCCGAGCGTGGATCTGCTGGGGGCTATTGCCACCGGACTGGTGGTCTGGCTGGGCGGGGCGGCTGTTTTAGGCGAGACCATCACCGCCGGGGTGCTGGTGGCTTTCATCCTGTACATTGACCGCTTCTTTGACCCGATCCGTGACCTGAGCCGCCGCTACGACTCGCTTCAATCCACTATGATCGGCTGGGAACGCATCATGGGGCTGATGGATACACCGATCGAGGTGCAGGATGCCCCGCTTGCCGAAGAGCTGCCGGTCGTGCAGGGTCAGGTAAGCTTCGAGCAAGTCTCGTTCCATTACTCGGATGACCCGGCGCCCATCCTGACCGGGATCGACCTGCACATCCGCCCGGGCGAGACCGTGGCCCTGGTCGGCGAGACCGGGGCTGGCAAGACCACCCTGGTCAAGCTGCTGTCGCGCTTCCACGACCCGAGCGAGGGCCGCATCCTGGTGGATGGGCATGACCTGCGTTCGGTGACCCAGGCCTCCCTGCGGCGGCAGATGGGCGTGGTATTACAGGACCCGTTCCTGTTCAACGGGACGGTGGCGGAGAATATCCGCTTCGGGCGGCTGGCGGCGACGGCTGCCGAGGTCGAGGCGGCTGCCCGGGCCGTTGGGGCGCACGACTTTATTGTCAACTTGCGCAATGGCTACCAGACTTCGGTCGAGGAGGGAGGCGTGATGCTTTCGGTGGGGCAGCGGCAACTGCTCTCGTTTGCGCGTGCCCTGCTGGCGGACCCGCGCATCCTCATCCTGGACGAGGCTACTTCGTCAGTGGATACACAAACCGAGCAGGTCATACAAACAGCCCTGCGGCGGCTGCTGAAGGGGCGCACCTCCTTTGTCATCGCCCACCGGTTGTCCACCATCACCAATGCCGACCGGATCGTGGTCATCCAGGATGGCATCATCGTGGAGCAGGGTACGCATATGGAGTTGTTGGCAAGCCAGGGGATGTATTATGACCTGTACCGGACGGGTTTCCAGGAATAGATTGGAATGTTGGATTTCACTCTATCAACGAGACCCTAAAGATTTTTCCTGTAAACCTTCCTCATCTCTTGCCAGGAGGGTTAGCAAATCGGTTTGCATGCCATTCCGGCAAACCCATAGGGTATTATTTCGATTACAATAGGGTTATGACCTCAGACCCCGACTTCAACATCTACCAGCCCCAGCCGCTGCTGATCATCCTGTCTGGACCCTCGGGCGTGGGCAAGGATACTGTGCTGCAAAGGATGCAGGAGCGCAACCTGCCTTTCTATTTTGTGGTCACAGCCACCACCCGCCCGATCCGGCTGAACGAAGTGCACGGCAAGGATTACTACTTCGTCAGCCATGACGAATTTGCCCGCATGATCGAGGCGGATGAACTGCTGGAGTATGCCATTGTCTACAACGACTACAAGGGTATTCCCAAACAGCAGGTACGCCAGGCGCTGGCATCCGGCCAGGATGTGGTCATGCGCATCGACGTGCAGGGGGCAGCCACCATCCGAAAACTGGCTCCCGAGGCTTTGCTGGTCTTTTTGACCACTGAGAACGAAGATGAACTGGTCAACCGCCTGAGGGAACGCAAGACTGAAACCCCGGAAGGCCTCAAATTGCGCATCGCCACCGCCCGCCAGGAATTGAAACGCATCAATGAGTTTGATTACGTGGTCATCAATTCGGATTATCAACTGGACGAGACGGTGGATACCCTGACAGCCATCATCCAGGCTGAACACCACCGTATTAATCCCCGCAAAGTAAAGTTATAAAAGGCAGACTTGTGAACCCATTCCAACCTCCAGCCAATACCCCGCCCGAAATGCCTCCACCGGGGAGCGTGCGGGTGGCGATGCCAACTTCGATCCCATATGCCACCTACACCCTGATCGGTGTGACCGTGCTGGCTTTCCTTTTGCAGACCCTGACCAAGAATTTTCTGGGAGTTGATTACCTGGCTGCCTTTGGTGTCAAGTACGGTCAGTACATCCGCGCCGGTGAGATCTGGCGCCTGATCACCCCGCTCTTTTTACATGGCTCGCTGCTGCATATTGGCTTCAATATGTATGCCCTGTTCATTTTTGGGCGGGGCATGGAATCCCGCTTTGGGCGGGTGCGTTTCCTGGCGCTGTACTTCTTAAGTGGATTTTCAGGGAATGTGCTTTCCTTTGTGCTTACGCCCGAGGCCTCGCTGGGCGCTTCGACGGCAGTATTTGGCCTTCTGGCGGCTGAGGGTGTCTTCCTGTACCAAAACCAGGAGATCCTGCACGGACAGGCCAGGCGGGCCATCATGAACCTGGTATACATGGCGGGTATTAACCTGCTGATCGGCTTCACCACCCAGGGGGTGGACAACTGGGGTCATATTGGTGGCATGCTGGGCGGGTTGCTGTTTGCCTGGTTTGGGGCACCCTACTGGAAGGTGGAGGGGTTTTTCCCCAACCTGCATGTGGTGGACGAGCGCAAGGGCAGCGGTCTCCTGGCCGGAAGCCTGGCTGTACTGCTGTTCTTCATCCCGATCGCAGCCATGGGTTTTATCTGGCCGGTAAAGTAGCCCACAGAAAATAGTCCCTAAAGGTTTCCTTTGCTAAAAAAGGTTCCCGAAAAGCATGTGTTCTGGTCTGGTAGTCGCCTTTAACGGTTAAAAAACCTTTAGGGACTGTCATCCATCAGCCGCAATAGCTGGTTAAGATTGATATCTGTGGGGATGCCAACCTTATGCCAGTGATAGCTGCAGCCGCAGTAATCCAGCAATAGTCCCTGGGCCGGAACGCCCAGGCTTTTAATCTCCCAGCCACCGGAGGCATTGGTCAGCGGGCAGGAAACCCCCACCAGGCCAACGGAATGCCCCGGGGAAAGTTCCGGCCGGTCACCTGAAAAGACCTTCAGTTGATCGGGGATCATGAAAACCTGGAAGCCATGTTTTTCACCCAGGCGGGTGACCTGGTTGACCCGGCAGCCGGGTGTGCAGTTGGCGCAGCGTTCACCATACGGGGTTGATTTGGCCTGGCATTCTTCATCGGTTTGGGCTTTCAAGCAGGGCGGCACGATGACGATCTTCCCGGTCGTTTCGAGAAAACCTGCCCGCAGACTACGATTGAGCAGCTCGCTGCCCAGCATATTGAGATGATATTCCACCCGTTGCCGGCCGGTGAAGAGATTATCCTCGCGCCAGTGGTAACGGGGATGTGTGTTGGACAGGAAGGTTTCCACATGGCCGGTATACTCGCCCAGCCTCTCCAGGCTGTGGGATTCGAACCAGCCTGCCAGGTCAATTGCCTCCTGCAGGGCAGGTGATACTGCCCCGGGGGACAGGCTGGCAAAAAATTCCCGCCAGGCCTTCAGGCGTTTGACATCCTCCGAGAATTCACCGCTGGCTCGCAGCCATTCCAGCAGGACGTCCATATTTTTGAGGGTTGGCGGAACTGCCGGATGGTTAGGCTTTTTGTGAAGAGATAACAGCCCTCCCAGCCAGCCGCGCAGCAGGTCCACCCCTGGTTTCAAAATGTCACTGCGTTTGCGCAGGACAGCCAGCCAGGTTAAAAAGCGCCGTGCCCCTGCCCTGGAGGCCAGGGCGGATGGGGTGTAAACACGCCACAGTACCCCCAGGCTGAGAAGCTCAAAAACAGTCTCTTCCCGGTCCCGGGGGGAGATGTGCGGGGTGTGTTCGTTCCAGGACTGGAAGGATCCCAACAGTTCCGGCACCTGCTGAAAGGCATGCGCCAGGACCTCAGTGCTGAATGCCGAAATGGTCTGATAGTATTCGTCTGAGTTGTTGTGGCTGGCACGCAAGGAGTAAGTGATGATTTCCGGCATCTGAGGACCTGAGGTCTTGGGGATTGATGACAGGTATACCATCCGGACGACGCCATGTAAAGAGCGGGGCCAGGGGACAAATCCCCTATAAAGGGGGTCGAGTCTGGAACTTAAGATGATGGGGGTACAACACAAGAATAACACTATATCTCCAGCATGTTTACTTGGGTTAATTCCCCAACTTTTTGTCGCTCAAAAGGATACAATTATTATATAAAAAAACCCAGCAAAATTTGTGCCTACCGGAGACTTAGTATTGACGATTTGGAGCTAACTTTTCTCTTACCCCAAGCGTATTACTTATAGAACACTTTCTCAACACAGGAGCCATGTACATGGAAGTACACCAAGCGGCAGCTCGGTTAAAGCAAGGAGATGTGAAAGGTCTGGAGGTATTGACGCGGACCTATTATCTGCAAGCCGTGCGAACCGCCTATCTGATAGTGCAGGACCAGGCGCTGGCTGAAGATGTGACCCAGACCAGTCTCGTCAATCTGTTCACAAAGATTGAACAGTTTGACGAGACCAGAGAGTTCCGACCTTGGTTCTTACGCATTGTGGTCAACAACGCCATCTCGGCTTGCCGCAAGCTGGAAAAGAATATCTCACTCGATGATGACCGTGAATATTCCGAAACACTGGCAGCGTTGGAAAGGTTATCTGAGAATGGCCGCGGTCCCGAAGATGACTATATCAGTGCTGAAAATCGTCAGGTGGTCTGGCAGGCATTGGAACAGTTAACCCCGCAACAGAGAGCCGCTGTGGTGCTGCGCTACTACCTCGAACTGAGCGAAAACGAGATAGAGCAGGAGCTGAAGAGGCCGAAAAGCACCATCAAGTGGGCGCTATTCTCCGCACGCAGGAAGCTGCGCCAACTTCTGAAACCTTTGCACAGCGATGACGACCAACCCGAAGTAGTTCCGACAAATAAGGAGCGCATATGAAAAGCCGACGCATCAGATTGATCTTTGACCAGTTGGGAAAGCAAGCCTTTCCGGATGATACCGACCCCTGGACGTCCATTCAAACACGATTGGCAACAGAGCAAGCAATGATGAAACCTGGCCAGGTAAGCGACCAACCACCTCGAAGCCAGGTTCTTTCACGACCCCTGGTCCCACGAATTGCATTTGCCCTGCTTATAATAATATCCATATTCATGCTCTCGCCAGGCAGACAAGCATTGGCCGAAACCTTACGGCACTTGTTCTGGCCCACTTCCAAGGAACAATTTCCGCCTCTAACCAGCCAGCAACTGGCTACACCCACATTTGCACCTACGTTTGCAGCCACCCTGGCCTCTGCTCAGAACCCGAAACCGACCGAGACCCTGGTGCCTGTTCCCACCAATCTATCGCCTGATTTAATTAGCGCATGTGGGATCGACCCGTATGGCTACGCCTGTAAGATCGCCCGGGCTGAAAAGCAGGCCGGCTTCGATGCCAAAGAATTTCCTGCTGACCCTGAAGGATTCGTCTTTAGAGCTGTAGAGAAAGCTATTTCTGGTGAGGTATGGATCAGATACAATGTGATCGGTGGAGGAGGATATTTGTATTGGAGCCAGGGGATAGGGGAGTTTCCGGAATTCACGGGAGCTGCTCCCGAGAGCGCGATCGAGGAAGTTCAGGTGGGAGAGAACCGTGGAGAATATGTCGCCGGAATCTATGGTTCTGGGAACGTACTCCCAGCGGAATATACCTGGTCGTCCTGCTGCCGGCAACGTCTGCGCTGGACGGATGGGGAGCGGTGGTATGAGCTGGATAAGCAGGCCGCGCTGCCTCAAACCGATTACATGACCCGGGAAGCAATGATCCAAATGGCGACGCAGATGGTAGATCAACCCTCTCCTACCCAAAGCCTGAGAGCCGATTATCTGACCAGCTTAACTGAAGCTTCCCAATTGACAGAATTTGAGATCCTAGCGCCAAGCATCCTTCCTGATGGTTTCAGGTTTGACTACGCAAGTTATGACAAAGACCTTTCCCAATTACGGTTAACCTATACCCCAGGCGGCACCCAGGGCTCTGAACCAGGCGCTGCTTCCATATTGATCATCGAAACCCCACTCGACAAGCTATCCCTGGCTCCGGGTGTTATTGGGGAAGAACTCAAGGGAGAGACGGTGAACATCAATGGATATCCCGGTACCTACTTTTCTGATAACCCTTACGACCACTGGCTAACCTGGCGGACCAGCTCGCTGAAAATAACACTAATGGTATATTCAACAAAAGAATTATATGGTGGCAGTTTTACCAAAGAGCAGATTTTGGAGATGGGGAAATCGATGAAATAATCCAGTAACAGGATTGAAAAAACTAACAAGATGGACAGAATAAATCTTTTCTGTCCATCTTCGTCATCTTCGCCCTCGCGGGGATGCAGTGCGAAGAGTCTTGATACAGCAGAGTATGCTTGCCTTTCATTGGTTAAGCTATCAGGTGGTTAGAAATTTTTCTATATATAGACCTTCAACAGTTCAGTGAAATTATCTTTAAACCCATCCAACCACGCCTCGATAAAAGTCCTTTGTTTAAATAATGGCAATAGATCCCGAGCTAGATCAACTGGTTTCAGGGATCCTATCTTCTCGTTCAATGCTTGCATCGCAGAACATAACGAAATATCATCGCTCCAGGGCGCCAGAAATCGGATCCAGCCACCGCTGTTCCAAGCCCACAGAGATCAAAACATGATCCGGTTTGACCCACTCGACAATGGATAATGTTTGTTCGTCGTTGGTTAACAATATTTTAATTTCGCCCTTCTGTATATCTATCCGCTATATGGATGTTCCAGTTGGATAACAAGGATCACCATAAATAATTACGAAAAGTACGATCTGCCCATCAGGTGACCAGGTAAAATCCCCCACCCACCAATAATCAACCTTGTCAGGTATTGTGAATGGGATGTGTTGCACTTCATCACTCACGATATCATATGACCCTACATCCGCTTTTTGTCCGTCATAATAAACTAGGCGGGTAGCGTCTGGAGACAGGGAAACACCGCTTTTTAATCCTAAAAGGAGCGAACGGATAATTCCGGTGTCCAGTTCCACCTGGCGAATGTTATCCTGGAATCCGCCAATCGGCTGACATCCATCCGGTATGATACTGTCATAGAAATATAAAAATTTGCCATCGGCTGACCAACCCAGGAGATCGGGGATTGAATAACCCAAGCCTTGTTCTTTCCATTCATTCACCAATACCCAATTCACCTCTTCATTCCATTCACCACGAACGCAGTTTACGGTGGCACGAATGAAAAACTGGTTATCATACTTCTGGCGGGCAAAGTCTTTTATCGACCACGCCTGAAGCCTTTCCCAGGCGCAACGACCATCAGGTGAATAAAAGGTTTGTTTTTCAACAGATAGATCGGAAAAAACAGCAGATGCAATGTCGAATGGGCTAAGGGTGGAGGTAGGGCTGGGAATTGTCGCTGAAGGATACAAGGTTGAAGTGGATCTCAGGGGAAGCTCTATAGTGGCTGCCAGGTCAGGGGTGGGTGAAATTGGGTTGCAACCTACGAGGGCGAAGGTAAATAATGTCAGAAAAACAGTGCTTATTTTCATGACTTATTACTCCTCTCTTACCAGAAATAACTCTTAACGTGGTGCCTCATGCTCGTTCTCCTCAGCTTATACGCCGTTGCGACCTAATGATTTGGATCAGCGGCAGCGGTAGTTTTTGCAAGGCTGCTTACATTATCGTACCATTTCTTGCCAATCACTCACCGTACTCGCAGCAGCAAATGCCTATTGCCCGCCAACCAGAAATGCATTTCCAGGCAATCCGATTGCCTTTTGTGCACCTGTATATGCATTTACCCAAATAACTTCCTCTCTGCCTCTAAGCAGCAACCACTCGCCATCTGTGCTGATCCGTTCCAGATAAAATGCGGCCTCAGTCCCATTCGATGGTTGAGACATCTCTCCAGACTCGGTATCCAACTGCCATAACCCATAGGGCTCTGGCCCTGAGGGAGGAGCATCCCAGTAATAACCAGACATAAGGTTAAAATATAATATCCGGCTGTCTGGCGACCATAAAAAGCTCCCGGGTATAAAGCTTGGAGCCTTTGGAAGTTTGTATGTTCGTGGAGGCGTTCCAGGCAATGAAGTTAAGTCAAAAATGCCTAAAGTGTTTTCTAAGGGGTCATAACTTGGGTTCAAGGTAGCCAGGAGACGTCCATCCGGAGCCAGAGAGGCGACCAACTCTCCTTGAAAAGCAAGTTCTTGAGCGATCTCGCCTTTTTTAATGTCAACCAAGAATATCCTCCCAAAGTCAGTACTTTGACCGGTATATAACAAATAAAGACCAAGATTGTCTTTTGTCGACCCTAAAATCCTCATTGCGTTTGGATATGTTATGACAGGGGTTATCGTATCCAGGTTGAGATCATAGAAACCAACCTTGCAGGCCATGCTGAATTCAGCCTGAGGATCGTCTACGATTGTTATAAAGAAAACATTGTGTCCTTCGCTGGCGGAGATAAAATTGCCATACCTGGCTGGTTTATCAAAGTTGAAAATCATTTCGGTCGTGCTGTCACTCAGCTTAAGTCGCTGAATTCCTTGCTCGCGCATTACAAGCAGGATATTACCGGTTCGGAACGCTGCTAAAATTTGGTCGGCATCCGGAAGGTTGGCAATTTCTTTTCCGGGTGGATCTCCGACCTGTTCAAATAATTTATTATCCAGGATGTAAAAAAGTGCAGGCAGTGTCACATCACTGGAAACTGTTGGATTAGGCAGTGTCTTTTCAATAGGAATTGTTGGAGTAGGCGTCAGGGTTTGTGAAGGGGAAACCGTTGGGCTGGGATTAATGGGGATGACTGTTGATTGGGTCGGTTCGTCAACACCTGCACAACCGGTCAAGAACAAGGCGCACACCAATAGAAGATGGAACTGTAGTTTGCTCATTTAAAAACTCCTTCCCTTATCCCTTAAAAAACAGTATCACCCCAGTATTACATAGAATGCTCGAGGTAAGCGCCTTTGCATGGTTTGAGACCTGCCCCTAAAAAATGGGACCTTTTGGTGGTCAAGTGCTTGTCAGGGACAGGCTCCCCACTGGGAGTGATTACCCTGCGGGTACGATGTCGCGAAAAACCCCGAGATAATTAAAATTCTACTTTGTCCTGCCGTCACTCATCATAATGAAAAAAGCTAAAGGGCCAATTATCGGGATCAGCACAATGATGAGAACCCATATTACCTTTACTGTTACATCCATTGTGCGTCTTCATAGATTCCATAGCGCAAACAGCATTAATAGAAACCAGGCAAGGATTGGAATGATATTGAGCAGGATAACTAAATATGTGCCCATGAAACAAACTTCCTTTCAAGAGCAGGTGTAGCGCTACTCGTATTTCAAGGCGATGACGGGAACCATGGTGGCGGCGCGCAAGGCCGGGTAAAGGCCGGAGATCAAACCGATCAGGGTGGAGAACAGCAGCGCAAAGATGGGCAGCCAGGCCGGGGTGTAAACTGCCACGCTGGGCGGGGCGCCGCCTTGCGTACTGACCTGCCCGGCCAGGTAGACGATGGCAACCACGTTCAAGGCCTGCCCGGACAACCAGCCGATCAGCACGCCTCCCAGCCCGCCCACGAAACCGATACCGGCGGCTTCTCCCAGGAAGATGGTAAGCACATCCCGGTTGGTGGCGCCGATGGCTTTCATCAATCCAATTTCACGGGTGCGCTCGAGGATGGCCATGGCCATAGTATTGGCGATGCCGATGGCGGCCACCAGCAGGGCAATGGCGCCCACGCCTCCAAAGATGACCTGCAGGATCTGGTAGAAATTGTTGATGCCCTGAACGAAGGAGAGCGGCGTATAGGCTTGGAATCCCAGTGCCGTGATCTGATCGTTCACATCCACCACATGGTCGACACTATCCACCTTGACCACCACCTGGTTGTAGCCAGACTTGTTGTAATTGATGCGCGTTCCGGAGACCCACTCATTATAAGCTTTGAGATCATCCAGGCCCATGTAGATGGACCAGTCTGACTCGCCCAGGGTCTCGGTGAGGACACCGACCACGTGCAGTGCAACAGTCTTGCGGATCTCATTCCCTTCGTTGTCCCACTTTATGAATATAAATGAGAGGGACTGATCGTACAGGTCGGGCGGAGACGGGGGTTCCTGCCCGGGACGCAAATAGGGGTTGTAGAAGTTGTTGGCTAATTGTGAACCGATGATAATGGTGCCTTTACCCAGATCGAGGCTGCCCTGTCCGGCTTTCAGCCCCAGTTCGCCCAGGTTGCTGCTGCCAACACCGATGATATTGGCTCCGCCCTCCAGGCGCTTATATTTGATGGTGATACCGCCATAAAAAAAATCGCGCGGGATGACAGCGACGACGCCCGGGAGGGCACGCAGCGTGTCCAGGGCATCGTTCGTGAGCAGTGTTGTCCCAGTGGATGATCCGCCGCCGGAACCCCCGCCTGCCATCGCCACTTTTACGCCGCTCATGCCGCGTCCACCCCCCACCTCTTCCATGGAATACCCGGGGGAAACCTGGATCTGGGTCAGGTCGCCAATGCCATACAGTTGTTCATTGGCATTGCGCTGCAAGCCGATGGCAAGCGAGACCAGCACCACTACTGCTGCGGTACCGATCACCACGCCGATGGCCGTCAGGGCTACGCGTCCCTTGCGGCGGTTGAGGTTGCCTAAAACCAGGCGGATGAGATCAAGAAATTTCATACCATTCCTGCCAGGTGGAGCTTACCTAGCCTTTGCCGCCCGGCTGTGCGGGGACAGGCTCAGGTTTAAGACCCGGTTCAACCTGGATGGGTTGGTTGTTGACCGGTGTACCGCTGTCCAGACCAAACAACCCGAGAATGAAACGCCAGGCCTTCTGCCAGAAGGTTTCGGGCTGCTCGATTGGGAGGCCTCCATTGAAATCCGGGTTGGATGGGTCAATGGATGGATCGATCTGCATCTCAATAACATTAAGTACCAGGGTTTTGGTGATGGTGCGGGCCTGGTTGAAGTCGTCGGTATAGTCAATGCTGACCAGCACCTCGGCCTGCCCGGCCATCTCGGGGGTGAGCATGACATCCAGGGTGAAGTACCCGCCAGTGTCCAGTGCGCCAACAAAGGTTTGCCCGTTTTCCACCATCCCGGCGCTGGAGGTGACCGTCATGTTGCCAAGGATGGTGGAATTGCGTCCCAGGTTGATGACCTGGAGCGGCAGGAGGTTGGACTGGAAAGTGGTTAGATCGGAGACCGGCTGGTAGAAACTGACGTCAATATTTGGCAGGCTGTAAACCAGCAGCGTGATGACCTGCTCGTCATTGACCTGCATACCGTGGGAATCCATGTACGAGAAGGTTACCTTCATCGGGTAGGCGCCCGGAGTGGTGTTGACATTAACGATCAACTGTTGCGTGGCAACCAGGCTGGATTGAGCCGGGATGTCACCCAGAGACTGGACATTGGAGGTGCCCACGGGGGCAAAGTTGGTGAAATCTCCGCTGCTGCCAGAAACACCTCCGGGGCCAGGGGTGCCTTCTCCACCCGAGGAGGCGGAACCTCCGCCGACGATCATGGTGACCGACTTGGCGGGCAGATCACCCTTGTTCTGGATGGAGAGCTCCAGATTGAATTGCAAACCCGGTTCCAGTTGGAGCAGATCGGTCTTATATTCGCTGATGATCAACTGGGAGAGGTGCACCCCGGTGGGTGTGGCAGTGGCAGCTGCAACACCGGTGTAGGTGTTGTAGACACCCAGATTGAGAGTGAAATTTTCAGTATAAGGTATGCCATTCTCGTCGTAATAGCTGACATTCATCTCAAGGGCAGTCATGGTCTCCCCCCAGAAGGGATTTGCGGCGGTCATGGTCTGGGCGATATCGACAGCCGATCCATTGTTCAGGGTACCCACCGAAATGACACCGCCGTTGCCCAGCATCAATAATGCGGAGGGGACAAAGTTGACCTGGATGCCATTCGCGCGTACTCCACCTGAATTTTCCAGGCGCACTGTCAGGGTGAATTCCTGTCCATAACGGATGCCGCCGCTGGCATTGGTGGAATAAGCTCCCACCGACACCTGGGGACGGGCGAATGGCTGCTGGGTGGAGGTTGGTTCCGGATTGGGCGCTTCCACGGTCAATCCCGCTTCGATGAGGAATTCGCTTTGATCCGGTTTGACCACCTTCACGTTGTAGATACCCGGGGCAAAGCCTGACGGAATGATGGCGGTCAGGGATGTTTCCCCGATAAAATTGGTTGTGACCGCGGTCTCGCCCACATAGACCTTCGCCCCTTCTACAAAGTCCGATCCGGTGATGGTGATGTAAGTGGCTTGACTATTGTACACAAGATTCGGCTCGATGGTAGCAATGGAGAGGGCAGCCTGTACCGGGATGGGCTGTGCCAGGCCAAATAACAGGGTGAACAGGAAAAGTGTACTGAAGATGATTTTTAGTTTTGATGACATATGAGCTCCAGAAAAGTCACTTCAGACCGGCAGCGGCCCGGTAGGCGGACTCACTGACTGTCACGCCATCCAGTAGAAAGATGCACTGGGTGGCAAAGGGGACCATGCGCGGGTCGTGGGTGACCACCAGGATGGTACGACCGGCGTGGTGCAATTCGGACAATAATTGCATGATGCTGATCCCGCTGGTTGAGTCCAGGTTGCCGGTGGGCTCATCCGCCAGGATAAGCGCAGGATCATTGACCAGGGAACGGGCAATAGCCACGCGCTGCTGCTGTCCGCCGGATAATTCGCCAGGGCGGTGCAGGGCGCGGTCGGCCAGGTGGACGCTTTCCAGGGCTGCCTGGGCGCGCAAAGTGCGTTCCTTGCCGGGCAGTCCGGCAAACTGCATCGGGAAGGCCACATTCTCAGCTGCGCTCATGCTCTGCACCAGGTTGAAGGATTGAAAGATGAAACCGACCATCCGTCGGCGGAAGGCTGCCAGTTGGTTCTCATCCATTTCGTCCAGGCGCTGATCGTTAAACTCGATCTGCCCGCTGGTTGGGCGGTCGAGGCCTCCCACCAGATAGAGCAGTGTACTTTTTCCCGAGCCGGAGGGACCCATCACCACGCTGAAACTGCCGCGTGGAATGTCGAGGTCCAATCCATCCAGGGCGCGCACCAGAGTGCCACCCATCAGGTAGTGTTTTTTCAAGCCTCGAATGCGGATGAATGTGTCTTCCATTGCATCAAAGGTAAGGGATTAGAAGAAAAAAGGCTGGGAGATCACGCTGCCATTCAGGCCGGAAAAGAGCATGCTCATGCCAGCCTGGGCCAGCAGCGAGACCAGCAGTACCACCAGCACGGCCAGCCAGGTCTTGGATTTGGACAGGCTGTCGAGAAGGTACAGGCCGATCACTAATAAAAGGATGTGCCAGACAAGGAACAGGTCGGCGTGTTTCAGCAGGTTGCCCAGGAAACCAGCCGCTCCCTGGGTGCTGGTAACAAAGCCTGACAGGCCGGGGCTGATAATTTCATGTTTTACGAACAGCATGTAGACCACTTTGAGCAGGTCACGAATGGCGAAGGGCAGGCTGGACCAGGCCACCACGTTCAGGGTGGAAGCCTGTGAGCCGCGTCCGCCCAGCAGAGTGGAGAACAGGTGCAGCAGACCGCTCAAGATCGGCCAACCCAGCCACAATCCTGCCAGCCCGGTGACGGCCGGGATGATGTATAAGAAGGCGGGTCCCTGGGTGGCCTGGATGCCCTGCATGTAGTTGTTCTGCATATCGGGTGACCACCACTCCCAATCGGGGGGCAGGGTCAACTCACCCATAGCGGCAGCCCGGGCGCGCAGGAATCCGGTCAGGATGACACGCAGCAGCAGGCCGAGGCTGAGCAGCAGCATGGGCAGCAGCCAGGCCGGGCGCCCCTCGGCGGACATCTGCTCGAAGACCTGGCGGGGATGAAGGAGAAATGAGAACAGGCGTTTGATATCAAGACGTTTAACTTTCTGAGATGGAAGTGCGGCTTCGCTCATAAGGTTCACCTGGGGTTGGAGGTTGGCAGCCTCTGTAAATTGTGGCAGATCTGGAAAATATATGTTTATAGACGCCGGGAAATAAGGTTTTGTTCCCGGGTTTGATTTTATCACCCGCCTGTTTAGGTGGGTAGAGGCAAAGACAGGGCATGGAATTAAAAATAGTCAGAGGTCACAAAACTTAAAGACCTGACAGGTTTCAGAAAAACCTGTCAGGTCTTTTATGAATATGAAAATATTTTACCCATGCCGGGACATGAAGCGTTCCATGCGGTGCAGGGCTTCTTCTATTTTCTCGTAAGCGGTAGCGTAGGAGCAGCGCACGAAACCCTCGCCCCCCAGGCCAAAGGCGTTGCCCGGTACCACAGCCACATGCTCCTCTTGGAGCAGTTTTTCGGCAAAGGTGTTATCGTCCATGCCGGAGGCGGCGATCCTGGGGAAGGCGTAAAAGGCGCCGCGCGGTTCAAAGGTGGTCAGCCCCAGCTTATTAAGCCCGCCTACGATCAGGCGGCGGCGGCGGTCATATTCAGCCACCATTGCCTGGACATAGCTCTCGCCGTTCAGCACGGCTTCGATGGCGGCATCCTGGGCGGTGGTGGGCGCCGACATGATGGTGTACTGGTGGATGCGCACCAGCCCCTTAATGAGGGCAGCCGGCCCGGCTGCGTAACCGATGCGCCAGCCTGTCATGGCGTAATCCTTGGAGAATCCGCCCAGCAGGATGGTGCGCTGTCTGGCATCTTCGCTCAGAGTTGGGAAACAAACGTGTTGGAATTCATACACCAGGCGGTCATAGATCTCATCCGAGATGACCAGCAAGTTGTTGCGCTCCGCAACGCGGGCTACTTCCAGCAGCACCTCACGCGTGGCGACCGCACCGGTGGGGTTGTTGGGGTAACCGACAAAGATGGCCTTGGTGCGCGGCGTGATGGCGGCTTCCAGGCGTTTGGGGTCGAGCTGGAAATTATCTACCAACCGGCTTGGAATTTCTACAGGTACACCGCCGGCCAGCAATACCTCGGCCTGGTAGGAGACAAAGCAGGGGGTGGGGATGATGACTTCATCTCCGGGGTCGAGGACGGCGGTCATGGTCAGGTAGAGTGCTTCGGAGACACCCACGGTGGCAATGACCTGCTCAACCGGGTCGTAATCCACTCCGTACAACCGTTTCAGGTTGCCAGCCACAGCCTGGCGCAGTTCCAGTTTTCCGGCATTGGAAGTGTAATGCGTCTCTCCGGCCTGCAGAGAACGGATGCCCGCCTCGAGGATGGGTTTGGGGGTGGTGAAATCAGGCTCACCGATGCCCAGCGAGATGACGTCTTTCATGGTGGCGGCGATATCAAAGAATTTGCGAATGCCGGAGGGTTTCAGTTCTGCCACCCGTTGGGATAAGAAACGCTTATCAGAAATTTTCTGCATCAGTTCTCCTTATGGTACTTCTCAATGACACACCCAAGTTTTTATGGTTGGTGGATACGCCATTCATCGTATAACTCACCATAGAACAATTCAAATATCTGCCCGTCAGCCGTGCGGACACGAAAACACCTGGCGCCCGGGATGCGCCAGCGCTCAATGATCTCTGTGATCTCCAGGCGCTGGTTTTTCCAGGTGAGAGCAACCGGTCTCTCTGCATATTCATAATCCGAGTGGCATGTGACGATCTCGCTAGCTTTCACACCCTCCCACCTCACTTTTATGGGATGTTGCCATTAAAGGTTAACGCTGCAGTTATCACCCAGGTTGAGGCTGACAGTTTGACCATGCGCGCCCCGGCCCTGGATGGTGCACTGGCGGCCGATAAAGGAGTGATCCAATGAAGCTGCCTCCACTAAAACACCCTCTTCGAGAATGCTGTTCTCAATGTGACTGTCCGTGATCTTGCAGTCCGCGCCGATGGAGACATGCGGTCCGATTTTGGAAGTTGTCACCTGGGCGTTGGGGTGAATGAACACCGGGCGGATGATTTCCACATCTATGCCCAGGTGGGTAGCGGAATTCTCGCGGCCGTGCTCCAGCAGGTAACGATTGGTCTCAAGCGTGGCAGGGATTGTGCCGGTATCCAACCAGACGCTGACCGGTTGAACGCGCAAACGTGACTTGTTTTCGAGCATTACATTTAGGGCATCCACCAGGAAGTATTCACCATTTAGCTGGATGTCACGGCGAAACTGTTCCTGGATGGCTGTGATCAACCCTTCACCCGAACGGAAGTAGTAGCACCCAACCAGCGCCAGGTTGTTATCCATGCTTTGGGGTTTTTCGATCAGGCGGCTGATTATATTATCGGCATCCACCTCGGCCACACCAAAGCGGCGGGGATCCGGGACGGATTTTACCCAGGCGATCCCGTCAACCGTTTGATCAGGAAGGCTGGAAAAATCCGCTTCGATCAGGGTATCCGAATAGACCAGCAGCATGGGTCCCTGCAGGTGCTTGCGTGCCAGGAACAGGGCGTCGGATTGACCGCGCATGATGGATTGAACGATGTAATGCACTTTCAGGTGGGGGTAATGGGCCTGCATGAAAGCACGGATCTGCTGTTTTCCCAGGTAGGGGCTGACAATGAAAACATATTCAAGCTCCAATGTTTTTGGGATGCTTTCAAAGCTATCCAGCAGGTGGTCGAGCGATGTTTTTCCGGCCACGCTGATCAAAGGTTTGGGTTTGCTCCAGGTGTGGGGGCGCATACGCGTGCCCAAGCCAGCCATGGGAATGACGATTTTAAGAGTTTGAGTCATGATCCTACCCTTATGAGCGATTATTCTGAAGCAGGTGTACCCTGAGATAAGAAAACGAACCTGCGAGGAGAAATTCAGGTACCATTATTTATGTTGTTTGGGCTGGAGCCAGCTTAATACCTGACAATCTGGCCGCAAACCGGTGGCAGGCATTTCCTGCAAAAGAGATCACCTCCCATTTTACATTAAACAGGGGGCAGCAGGAATTGCCGGGATAGTAAGAAAAGTAACCGATTGCCTGTGCTTAACGGTATATTACAAATCCCAACCCGGCGGCCACAATAACCAGCCAGACCGGATTGATCGTAGTAAAAGTAAGCAGCAGGAAGGATGCAATTGCGATCAGGACCCCATCCCAGTTGCGCGTCAGGGCAGGTCCCCAACCCGCATTTTTTACATTGAAAACTGCAAAGGTCATGCTGTAGGCGGTCCAGACCAGCAATCCGATCACCACCGGGCGCACAGCCTTGATCATGGCTGCCATGTTCGGATTGTCTTTGATGTTAAAGAAGAAGACGATCATGACCAGCATCAGGACAGTGGTCGGCAGGATGGTCCCGGTGACCGCTGAAAGGGCGCCAGGCAGACCGGCCAGCTTATAGCCAACAAAGGCCGAGACCTGCGGGGCAATGGGTCCGGGCAGAGCATTGCCAACTGCCAGGGCGTCGGCAAACTCCTGGGGTGTCACCCACCCGGCAGTGACGGTTTCACGCTGCATCAGACCCATGGAAGCCGGGCCGCCGCCCCACGAGAACAGGGCCACCCGGCTGAAAAGAATGAAAATATCCCAAACAAGTTTAGCGGTCATTTTTTTCCAAGAGATTCGATCGTGCTTTCCATCAATGTAACAGCCTGTTGGACAGTGTCAACATCGAAGCCAAATTTTCCGCCCGCGGAGGCGAACAGCTCGGGCAGGGTTACTTTTCCGCCCAGTGACAGGGCCTGGCGATAACTTGCCACCGCCCTGGCCTGGTCTTTTATGGAGTTGGCGAAGATCTGCACCGAGCCCAGCTGCGCCAGGCCATACTCCACGTAATAAAAAGGTACTTGGTGGATATGCAGTTTGCGGTGCCAACCGGTCTTGAGTTCTTCATCCAGCCCGCTCCAATCCACGCTTGGGATGAAGCGCAGCCAGAGTTCCGTCCATTGGGCATCGCAGCTTGCTGGGTCGGAACCGGTTTTTGGGTTTTCGTAAACCCAATGCTGGAAGGCATCCACCACTGCCATGAAAGGCCAGAATAAAATTTCGCCCTCCAGGTGTTCAATGCGTGCCCGGGCCGCTTCGGCTGTAGTATAGTAGCCGCCATTTTCCCGGGTCAGGTAAGGTGCGGCCAGCAGCTCCATGCCCATGGAAGCCACTTCGGCAAATTCCATGGGGACGGTCAACTGCTGTGCATACGGCAGCTGGCTGGCTTCAAAGACATGGAAGGCGTGCCCGCTCTCGTGCAGCAGGGTCTGCACATCATCATGCTGGCCGACCGCATTCATGAACACAAATGGTTTGCGGATGACATCAAAGGAGGTGCAATAAGCTCCGGGGGCTTTATTCTTGCGATTATCCAGGTCCAACAATTTTTCTACCTGCATGAACCTGAAATACTGCCCGAGCTGCGGGTCAACGTGATCAAAGATGCTGGCTGCCTTTTTCTGGAATTCATCCATGCTCTGGAATGGTTTAAGCGGGATCTGGCCACCCGATTCAACTGGACGACCAAACCAGCCATCCGACAGATCCCAGGGACGCAGTTTATCCAGGCCAAGCTGCTGGCGGTGGCGTTCATAGATGCGTTTTGCAGCCGGAACAACCACCTGCTCGATGGCCTGGTGGAAGGAGCGGCAATCCTGGGGGGTATAGTCAAAGCGCAGGTACTGCTGCCAGATATATTCACGGTAACTGGGTTTTCCGGCGTTGGCAGCCAGGCTGGCACGAATTTGCATATATTTTTTCCAGAGATCATTGATATTCTGTCGGTCGGCGATCTGCCGCCCCAGCATGGCGCGCCAGATCTTTTCGCGCTGGCTGCGGTCGGGGTTATGTAGTTTTTGCTTGATCCTGGATATGGTAAATTCCTGACCTTCCCATTCAACGCTTTGGGCGCCGATGATCTTGTCATAGTTCATATTGAGTTTTTGCTGTTCGGATAGCAGGGGCAGGTTTTCTGTGCGGAACAGGTCGGCCTCGGCGCGCATATTTCGCAAAGGGATCTCAAAACCTGCGGGCTGCAAACCACTTGCCAGGAGTTTCTCTTTGAGTATCTGCCCGGCACTCATGGCGGCGGGGTACACATTGTCCAGATAGTTTTTAAACATCCGGTCAGCCTGCTCATCGGCAGTGTTGAGCGTGGTGGCCAGGGACAGGCGGCTATATATTTCGGAGACGCGATCAGACAGGGCGGTCCAGTCCAGCAGCCATTGTTCCACGCTGGCGGCGCTCAATGGACGGGATTCAAGTTCACTGGCATAAGGTTCCAGGTCAGCCCAGGTCAAGTTGATGATGGCTTGCGAATTTGTGGGAAGTTTATTGAAATCCATATTTTTTCCTTTCGTGCGATCAGGTTTTGTTTCATTTCAGTAATTCGGGGGAAGGTTGGGGTGTGAAAACGAGCTTCGCTCGTTTTCACACCCCAACACCCCACTTTGAGAATTTATCAGGATTTTTTCAGAATCGTTAATTTGGCCAGCGAGGCTCCCAGTCGCTTGAGACCGAAAACCTTGAAATTTACTGCCAAGATTTCATCTTCATCCTGGATGCGGCTTTCCAGGATGGTGCCTTCTCCCCAGGTGGGGTGATTGACCCGCGTACCGATGGGATATTTGTGTTCGATGATGAGAGCCGGTTTTGGGGGTGGGGGCAGCGTCCAGCCCGTGTCCACCCTGGCACTGGAGCGCTGGCTGCGCCCGCCGCGTGAGCGCCCGTTGAGCATCTCAGCCGGGATGTCATCCAGGAAGCGGGAAGGATAGGTGTCTTCAGAATAACCGCGCCCACCACGGCGGGTGGAGCGCACCAGGTAGAGGCGGTCCTTGGCACGCGTGATGCCCACATAGAACAATCGGCGCTCTTCGTCCATCTCTTCCGGTTCGTCGAAAGAGCGGGTGTGCGGCAAAATACCGTCATCCAGGCCGACGATGAAGACAGCCCCAAACTCCAACCCCTTGGCGGCGTGCAGGGTCAGCAGGGTGGGGATATTCTGACCTTCTGCCAGGGTATCCTGGTCGGAGATGAGTGCCACGTTTTCGAGGAATTCAGCCAGGTTGCGTTCTTCATACTCGGTTGTCAGGCGGCGCAGTTCTTCCACGTTTTCCCAACGTTCGAGGGCCTCTTCGCTGCCATCTTCGCTGATAAAGGCTTGGTATTTGATGTCATCCAGAATGCGGTCAAAAAGCTCGGTGACCGTGTAGGTGTCTTTCAGGCTGACCCAGTTGGTGAACATGCTACCAAAGCCGGCCAATTGGGAGGCGCTGCGTGCACTGAACTGCGACCAATAAGATGACTTCTCGGTGCGGGTCAGGTCAAACAATACGCTGGCAGCCGGAGCATTGGCCTGATGGGCAATCGTGAACAGGGTTTGAATGGTCTTTGCGCCAATGCCGCGCGTTGGTAGATTTATAACGCGTTCCAGGCTGATCTCGTCAGCGGGGTTATATACCAGGCGCAGGTAGGCAATGACATCTTTGACTTCACGCCGTCCGTAGAAACGCTGCGCCCCGACCAGCCGGTAGGGCAGGCGGGCTTGCAGGAAAGCTTCTTCCAGCAGGCGTGATTGGGCGTTGGTGCGGTACATGACTGCACACTCGCTGGCTTCAAACTGTTTGCTGGCCACCAGCTGCAGGATGGTATCCACCACGTATGCCGCTTCGGCATAATCATCGCTGGCTTCGAAATAGATGAGCCGCTCCCCCTGGCCGCGCTGGGTGAATAGTTTTTTGCGGCGGCGCTGTCCGTTTCGGTCGATGACAGCCATGGCGGCATCCAGGATGGCCTGTCTGGAGCGATAATTCTGTTCGAGAAGGATGACCTGCGTATCGGGATAATCTTTTTCAAAGCGTTGCACATTGCGGTAATCGGCGCCGCGCCAGCGATAGATGGATTGATCCGGGTCACCGACCACAAAGAGGTTGTGATGGACGGAAGCCAGATGTTTGAGCAGGGTATATTGCGCCAGGTTGGTATCCTGGAATTCATCCACCAGGATATATTTAAAACGCTGGGCGTATTTTTCACAAACAGCGGGGACTTCTGCCAACAGGCTGGCAGTATATAATAGCAGGTCATCAAAATCAACCGCATTGGAATTTTGCAGGGCGGACTGGTATTGTTCGTAAATGCGCTTGACCACTTCATCCCGGTAGGTTTGAATGGGGTAATCCTTGGGAAAGATCAGCTCGTTCTTGGCGCGTGATATGGCAGCATGCACGCTGACCGGGCGGTAAAGTTTGTCATTCAGGTCCAAGAGGCGGATGGCAGCTTTGACAACGCGCTGCTGGTCATTATCGTCAAAAATAACGAAATTAGGAGTGATCGGTAAGTGCTCGGCTTCGCTGCGCAGGATGCGGGCACACATGGCGTGAAAAGTTCCCAACCACAAGCCCTGGTGCGGGGCATCCTCGCCGATCAAATCGGTCACCCGGCTGCCCATGGAGCGGGCGGCTTTATTGGTGAAGGTGACCGCCAGGATCTGGTAGGGGCGCGCTCCCATGCTGCGGATCAGGTAGGCGATGCGCTGGGTTAAAACGCGCGTCTTCCCGGAGCCGGGACCTGCCAGCACCAGCACGGGTCCGATCCCGGCAGTCACTGCCTGGCGTTGTTGTGCGTTAAGTTGTTCGAGAAAATCCATATAAACACTTCGGGTGTCTTTTCAATAGCTCGGGTGACACCCTGCTTTTATAAGATGTACCTGCTTTGATATCGACTTTCAGTTGAGCTGCGAGGTGCAATGCGGGCAGCGGGTGGCTTGAACGGAAATGCTTGTGAAACAAAACGGGCAGTCTTTACCGGTTGGTTCGGTTGCAGCAGGATCTGGTTGTTTCTTTGCCCGGTTGATGGTACGGATCATCAGGAAGATCACAAAGGTTACAATAATAAAATCAATTATGTTATTAATGAAGAGACCGTAATTGAGCGTTGGCGCCCCGGCAGCCTGGGCATCTGCCAGGGCTTGGTAGGATTTACCATCCAGGGGTATATACAGATTGGCGAAATTAACACCGTTCAGGAGCATGCCGATGGGGGGCATGATGATGTCAGTGACCAGGGAACTGATAATTTTTCCAAAGGCGCTCCCAATGATAACCCCTACTGCCAGGTCGATCACATTGCCGTGCAACGTGAATTCTTTAAATTCTTTCAACATGGCTGGTCTCCTTTCTGGTGATGGATGAAGTTATAAGCGGGTTTCATTGTACCGTCTGGGATAATGAATGTCAACGCAGGTTGATTTAATCACAAGGGTTTTACAATAGCCATTGCTCCCGGTTCTTCAAACCTTTGCTTTGTGAAGGCTTGATTCTAAAGTCCTGTTGTATAATCATCCCAGTGAATAAACTCCTGCCGGGACGGTGAACATGAGTAACTTGCATAACCCTGCAAGCATAATGTGTTTGTGCGTCGTCACTCTTCTTTCGGCCTGTGCCGCGAAGTCGCCGGTTCCGGCACCCCCCGAACCAACGCCCACCCGGCAGGCTGCACTTACACCCACGCCTGTTACCCAAAAGACCCTGACGATCTGTCTGGGCCAGGAACCAGCCAGCCTGTATCCTTATGGAACATTAAATGCTTCTGCGCGCAGTGTACTGGCTGCCATATACGATGGACCGATTGACTCCAATTCATATGGCTACCAGGCCGTGATTCTTCAAAAGCTGCCCAGCCTGGAGGATGGCGATGCACTCCTGGAAACCGTGACCGTTAAAGCGGGAGATGAAGTGGTGGCTGCGGATGATCTGCCAGTCACGTTGGCGGCTGGAGCGCGCCTGCGCCCGGCTGGCTGTCAGGCAGACGATTGTGTCGTCACATATGATGGCGTCAGCGAAATAGAGATGGATCAGATGGTTGTCAATTTCTCGCTCCTGCCTGGACTGACCTGGTCGGATGGCAACGTTCTGACTGCAGATGATTCAGTGTACTCTTTCGAGCTTGCCTCCAGCCCGGATACCCCGGGTTCCAAATATCTCATCGATCGCACCCAATCTTATGAGGCAGTCGAGGAACTGATGGTGCAGTGGTGGGGAAAACCAGGCTATGTAGACCCGGCTTATACCACCAATTTTTGGTCACCCACCCCGCGCCATGCCTGGCAGGATTTTAAAGCCGCTGAATTACCCGGTGTGGATGCAGTTGCACGGGCTCCCATTGGCTGGGGTCCGTATGTTATTGACGAATGGCTCTCCGGTGAATCCATTCACCTTAAAAAGAATCCCCGCTACTTCCGCGCTGGTGAGGGCTTGCCAAAATTTGATGATCTCATTTTTCGCTTTGTTTCTGACTCCAACCTGGCTATCAGCCAGCTGATTGCCGGAACTTGTGATGTGCTCGATCCGGGCATTCCGCTGGACAACCAGGTCGAGATACTTAAAGCCTTTGATGCCAACCGGCAGCTTAAAGTTAAGTTTGCCTCCAGTATGAACCTGGAGCAGTTGGATTTCGGGATATTGCCAGCGGCATTCGATGATGGCTTCAGCCTGGCTGCGGGTGATCGTCCGGATCTATTTGGCGACAGGCGTACCCGTCAGGCAATCGCCATGTGCCTGGATCGCCAGAAGCTGGTTGACGAGGTGTTGTATGGTTTGTCGGAAGTACCCACATCTTTCATTCCCAGTGGTCATCCCCTATATAATGAAACAGTTACTGAATACTCTTATGATGTTCAGTCAGGCATGCGTTTATTGGATGAGGTCGGCTGGAAAGACCAGGATAACGACCCTGTCACAGCGCGCCAGGCCTGGGGAGTGGCAGGGGTTCCGGATGGCACGGAACTGAAGCTCAGTTATGTGACTACCGGAGCGTTTCAGCGCAGACAGGTCAGTGAGATCCTGGACATCTCTCTGGCGGAATGCGGCATACAGGTGGATCTTCAATACTTGGATCCGCTCGATCTGTACCGGATTGGTGAGGGGAATCCCCTGTTTGGGCGCAGGTTTGACCTGGCTGAGTTTGCTTTGGCCAGCACGGGTTTGGAGCCTCCCTGCAATTGGTATGCAAGTTCTGAGATCCCCGGGGCGGCAAACAACTGGATGGGTATTAATTTCAGCGGTTACAATAACCCAATTTACGATGCCGCCTGCCAGTCCTCCGGGAACAACCTGGGGCAGGAGGTTTCGTTGGACGGGCTGTATACCGATGTTCAGAAGATCTTTTCGGATGATCTGCCCGTGGTTCCACTTTACTGGCAGGTAAAAGTGGGAGCCGCCCGGGTGGGCTTGTGTGGTTTCTGGCTGGATCCCACCTCCGTCAGCAGCCTGTGGAATATTGAGGCATACGAGTTCGGTGAAAATTGCCCTGGGGATTGAAATCTTATATTACATGAGATTGTTTAAAAAGCCCGCTTGCGTTGTCATTCCCTTTCAGGGATGATATGCGATGGCTGGATGCTCTCCCAGCCAGACACCTGCACCTGCATGCACACCTGTCCTGGCGGGCGGTGCCAGGGAGTGCAGGTGAGCAATCCCCGATATGGCGAGGAGATTGCCACGACCCCGGAAGAATGCCGGGGTCTCCCCAAACAACACGGGGACGATGTCGCAAAGACATCGAAAAAGAAAATGCGATTTTTTCAACACTCTCATACATGAGAGTGTTGAAAAACAAGTGACAAAATGGTTGGTTAATTGACGGAAGGGGAAAAATTTAATACAATTGGAGCAACCATCAATACAGGAGAGTTGATATGGAAAAAGAGCATTTTGTAGAGACGG